>Ga0306921_10004695_pt1 | contig 14085 bp, 9 predicted proteins | sample sta12Cox44000080_FD_203760 | JGI IMG/M metagenome (GOLD analysis project Ga0306921, IMG submission 203760) | Lab enrichment of tropical soil microbial communities from Luquillo Experimental Forest, Puerto Rico - statoxic.12C.oxic.44.000.080 (v2)... | ecosystem: Environmental > Terrestrial > Soil... | reverse complement strand
CGCCGCTTCTTGATGGAAAGGCTCGACGCCGCCCCGGCGGACGTCTTCGCCAGCGACGGGATCCTCGGTCTCAACGACACCGAGCAGCTGATCATCGACGAGCGCCCCGACCTCGTTTTCACCCCCTATCACGCTCGCTTTCCCGAGCGTATCCGGGATTTCGGCGGGGATTGTTTCGCCGCGATCCGGCAAAAGGACATCGTCGTCCACCATCCTTACGAAAGCTTTGACGTTGTTGTTCAGTTTTTAGGACAGGCAGCCCGTGATCCGGCGGTCGCGGCGATCAAGCAGACCCTCTATCGCACCAGCGAGGACAGCCCGATTGTGCGCGAACTCGCCGAGGCTGCCGAGGCAGGGAAGTCGGTAACCGCGCTGATCGAGCTCAAAGCACGCTTCGATGAGGAGGCAAACATACGTTGGGCGCGCGATCTCGAGCGTGCCGGGGTGCAGGTGGTGTACGGCTTTCTGCAGCTCAAGACTCACGCCAAGGTCTCGCTGGTCGTGCGACGCGAAGGAGGCGAGCTCCGTTCATATGTCCATTACGGAACCGGCAATTATCATCCCCACACGGCTAAAGTTTACACCGACCTGTCTTTTTTTACCTGCGATCCAGCCCTATGCAGGGACGCTGCCCGTCTGTTCAATTACATGACCGGCTACGCGAGCCCGGCCAGCCTCGAGAAGGTGGCAGTCGCACCGATCGATTTGAGGGCCCGGCTCTGTGAGTTGATCGAAGCCGAAATCGCCAGTGCGAAAGATGGGAAGCCGGCTCAAATCTGGGCCAAAATGAACGCTCTCGTCGACCCGGCGATCATTGATCTCCTCTATCAGGCCTCACAAGCAGGGGTGAGCATCGATCTCGTGGTCCGCGGAATCTGCTGCCTGCGCCCGGGCATACCGGGCCTTTCCGACAATATCCGGGTCAAGAGCATCATCGGTCGCTTTCTCGAGCATGGGCGTATCGTCTGCTTCGCCGGCGGCGAGAAGCTGCCCTCGGATCGGGCCAAGGTGTTCATCAGCTCAGCCGATTGGATGCCCCGGAATTTTGACGGACGTGTCGAGGCGCTCGTACCGATCGAGAACCAGACCGTGCACCGCCAGGTGCTGGACGAGATTATGGTGGCGAACCTCCGCGACACCCTGCAGAGTTGGCGCGTCTCACCAGATGGGAGCTATGAGCGCGTACCGGTCGATGAGGAAGCCTTTTCGGCCCATACCTACTTCATGACCAATCCGAGCCTGTCGGGGCGTGGGACGGCGCTCAAGCGGGGTCAACCGAGGCTCGTCGTTCGCTGAACTGATGTCCGACCCGGATGTGATGGCAACTGCCGGCCGCATCGCCGTTATCGACCTGGGGTCGAACTCGTTGCGGCTTGTCGTCTTCGAGCGGCTGGGCGCGGCCTTGTTTCCCCTTCTGAACGAGAAGGTCATGTGTGGTCTCGGTCGCGGGATCGCCTCGACCGGCCGGCTGGACGCCGAAGGCGTGACGCTCGCCCTAGTCAATTTACGCCGGTTTGTTGCGCTCTCCCGTGCTCTCGGTGTTGATCATCTCGCGGTGCTGGCGACTGCGGCGGTCCGCGATGCCAGTGACGGCCCCTCCTTTGCCGCCGAGGTCGAGCGCGAATGCCGCGTGCCGGTCAAGATCATCGACGGTGCCGAGGAGGCCCGATTGTCCGCTGCCGGGGTGCTCGCCGGAATTCCCGGCGCCGATGGCCTCGTCGGCGATCTTGGCGGAGGCAGCGTCGAGTTGGTCCGGATAGGGGCAGGAATCCCTTCCCGTGCCGGCGAAATCGGGCAGATAGGCCAGGGCATCACCCTGCCGCTCGGCCCGCTGCGTCTGACCGAACTCGGCGATAGCATCAAGGCAATCTCCGAAGCGGCAGAGCGCGCGTTGGTCGCTGCCACGGTCCTACGTGCCGCACCTGGAAAAAACCTGTATCTGGTCGGCGGGGCTTCACGCGCCATTGCTCGGCTGCACATGGAGCACACCCACTATCCGCTTCACATCGTCCACCAGTACACAATTGGTCGGCGTGAGGCCGAAGCCTTCTTCGATATTATCGGCCGGCAATCGCGCAAGTCGCTCGAAAGAATCACGACGATCGCGCGCAAGCGCCTCGAATTGGTGCCTTCCGCAGCATTAATTCTTCGCAAGCTTATCGCCATAGCAGCACCGCAGCGCATCATTTTCTCTGCGTTCGGGCTGCGTGAGGGCTATGCCTACGGCCTGATTCCTGCCTGGGAGCGAGAGCCTGACCCGCTGATCGCAGCTTGCGCGGCGATTTCCCGAAGCCAGAGCCGCTTCCGCGTCAATGGGGACCGATTGCAGGAATGGATGGCGCCGCTGTTCCCGAACCAATCCGAGGAAACACGACGAGTTCATCGCGCCGCCTGCTGGCTAAGCGACATTGCTTGGAACGAGCACCCCGACTACCGCGCCGAGCAGGCATTTACTCGGAGCCTACGGATGCCGTTTGCCGCCATCAGCCATGCCGACCGAGTGTTTGTCGCGACTGTGCTGCACACCCGCTACGGTGGCGGGTCAGACGACCCGATCAAGGACCCGACTCGTCCGCTACTCGACGAGCGCGCCGTCGGGGAGGTGCGTACCCTCGGTCTCGCGCTTCGGCTCGCCTACACTCTGTGTGGCGGGATGATCGACCTCTTGTTCGAGGTGTGGCTCGGTCGCGAAGGGAACAGCCTGGTCCTCGGGATCCCATCGACGGGCAGCCTGTTCGCCGGCGAAACGGTGCAGCGCCGCCTCGATGTCCTTGCACGATCTCTCGGCACGACCCCGGTGGTGCGGCGGCGAGAGACGAGACAGCTGGCACGCGGTTAGCCTGTAGTGTGGCCGCAGCAGGGCGTGCATGATGTATGGCACGCAATGAGGTTGGTTAGCGCCACCCTGATTGCGAAAATAATATTTGTTATTGACAACTAAGCATTGATCTGCTAATCAGCAGAGCGCGTCGAATCTTACAGCTATGGGTGTGACGATATCAATTATGAGGCGACTTCTTATGCGAAATACGCGAGCAAAATTATATGTCAAATTCCTCTGCCGATCCGCTGCCAACCGCGTTTTGGCGCCCAAATTTCCGCTGTTGGCAGGCCCGGGCAAATCTTACCCAAGTAACTAAAAAACAACATTCTTTTGGCGTCGAGCGGAGGTTTTTGGGGGCTGAAAGGCGTGCTTTCCCTGACCTGAGGGAGATGCGATGCGCTGAACCTGGCTCGGGATGCGACGGGCTACAAGGGCTCGCCGCGGACGAGGCGAGGCAGGTCGCCGACGATCCCCATCGCGTCACGCATCAGCAGGCGCTTGAGCGGCGGCAGGCGCTGAACTACAGCGAAGCCGAGGTCGCGGGCGAGCCGCACCGGTGCGATCGAGTTCGAGAACAGTCGGTTGAGCCCGTCGGTTACGGCGGCGAGCAGGAGCGTGTCGAAATGGCGCCATCGCTGGTAGCGGTCGAGAAGGGCGTCGTCGCCGATATCGAGCCCAAGCCGGCATGTGTCGATCACCAGCTCGGCCAGCGCGGCAACGTCGCGGATCCCGAGATTGAGGCCTTGACCGGCAATCGGATGGATCACGTGCGCTGCCTCGCCGACGAGCGCCAGCCGGCGCGCGATATAGCGCTCCGCCAGCATCAGCCCGAGGGAATAGGTCGAGCGCGGCCCGATCAGCTCGACCGCGCCAAGAAAGTCACCGAAGCGGGCGGCGAGCTCCGCCGCGAACGCCGCATCGGGGAGCCCAACCAGCCGCGCGGCGAGTTGGCTCCGTTCCGTCCACACGATCGAGGAACGGTTGCCGTTCATCGGCAGGATCGCGAATGGCCCCGCAGGCAGGAAGTGCTCGACCGCGACGCCGCCATGCGGGCGCTCGTGACGCACGCTCGTCACGATACCGGTCTGGCGGTAGCGCCATTCGACGGCGCCGATGCCCGCTCCCCGACGCAAAGGCGACTTCTGGCCGTCGGCCGCGACGACGAGGCGGGACCTAACCCGTCGCCCGTCGGTGAGCGCCGCGATCGCGGCAAAGGCCGAAGTCTCTACCGAACCAACGGTAAGCGAAGCAAGGAAGGACAGAGTCGGAAGGGATCGGGCACGCTCGATCAATGCACGGCGGAGCACCAGGTTTTCCACGACATAGCCGAGTGGCGCACCGGTCTCTAGCTGGCGATGGTCGTAGTGCAGAAACAGCGGCGATTCATCGTCGGCGACCCGGATCTCGAAGATCGGCTGGGCCCACGCGCCGATCTCCGGCCAGAGGCCGAGCGCGTCCAAGACCTGACGCGATCCGTAGGCAAGCGCCGAACAGCGGCCGTCGAAACCTTTGTCGAGCACAGCTGCGGGATCGGTTGGATCGACGATTGCGACCTCAAGCCCGGCGCTGGCGCAGGCGGTGGCGAGCAACAGCCCGATCAGGCCCCCGCCCGCGATCAACACCTCGACATCTTCGTTCACCGCAAAAGGATGGAGTGTAGCCGGCAAGCTGTCCAGATCCCGATCGGGGTGCTTTTGTCAGAGCTGGTTATAATCACGTAGTCTCGTTGCCGCTTTTGTGCCATCGAGGGATGGACGGAGCTCGCAGAAGGTCGGCACTGGAGGGCTGGAGGGGGGCAGCATGGCACGATCGATAGGATATTTGGCGCGCGGGACTGCCCGGCGTATGCGCGGATGGGCGGAGGCACTGGCGACGCTGAAGCGCCGCTTGCTCGAGTCGTTGGGCTTCTCCCTATTGCTCGCATGCTTTTTGCTGGTGCTGGCGTTGCTGACCTACGACCCGCGGGATCCGTCGCTGAATACGGCGGTCGACGCGGCACCACATAACTTTCTCGGTTACAGCGGGGCGGTTCTTGCGGATCTGCTGCGGCAGAGCCTGGGCTTTGCTGCTTTTTTGATCCCGATGGTGTTGCTCGGCTGGTGCTTTCGTCTGCTGCTAAATCGTCCGCTCATATCGCTCCGGCTCAAAGTGGCGCTGCTTCCGGTAGTTCTCGTGCTGGGAGCATTCGCGCTCTCCGTTCTTGATCTCGGGACACTCTCTCAGGAGGCGAAGTTCGGCGGCGCTGTCGGATGGGGTCTGCAGGGGCTGCTGATGCGTGCCTCTCTAAGCGCCGCGGCGTTGCCAATCTCGGTGGTGGCCGCGGGTATTGTCGGCCTGCTGCTGCTGTTGATCATGGGCCTGTCTTGGCGGGACTGGCGGGACATAGGTGAAGGGGCGGGGCGCAATATGTCTCGAATCGGCATGTTTTCTGGCCACCGCACGATCGCATCGCCGGGGGTCGCCGATCGGCTCGTCCGCTATTGGCGGGGCGGCTACCGCCCCGATGCAGCCGCGAGCGCCTCCGCGTTATCCGGGCCAAGTCAGCCGGCCGTTGTGACCATGTTGCCGGACCGGCGCGAGCCGCGTCTTGATCGCGGCGCATCGGAAACCATGGGCGCGGGGCGCAGCCGCGGTGGGTTCATACGCTTCATCGCACCCAGGGCAAAGCCGCTCGCGCCCGGAAGGCGTGCCGATCAGGAGCGCCAGCCGACACTCGGTCTCGAACCAAATGAGCAACCCTTGCTGCCCTCGCTCGAACTCTTGGCAAGACCGCAGGTAATCAAGACCGAAGAGGTCGATGAGGAAGCGCTGGGAAAAAACGCTCGCCTTCTCGAGACGGTGCTCGAGGATTTCGGCGTTCGCGGTCAAATCGTACAAGTTCGTCCCGGCCCGGTGGTGACGCTATACGAACTCGAGCCGGCGCCAGGGATCAAGGCATCGCGGATCATTGGGCTCGCCGACGACATCGCGCGCTCGATGAGCGCGATATCGGTGCGCGTTGCTGTTGTGCCCGGACGCAACGTGATCGGCATCGAGCTGCCAAACCGCAGAGCCGAAACTGTCTTTCTGCGCGAACTTCTCAGCTCCCCGGTCTATGACAAGCATCCCGGACGTCTCGCTTTGATCCTGGGAAAGGATATTTCCGGCGAGCCGGTCCTCGCCGACTTGGCGAAGATGCCGCATCTATTGATCGCGGGAACAACAGGGTCGGGCAAGTCGGTCGGCATCAACACGATGATCCTGTCCATCTTGTACCGGATGCCGCCCGACCGTTGCAAATTCATCATGGTCGATCCCAAGATGCTGGAACTTTCGGTCTATGATGGGATTCCACATCTCCTTGCCCCGGTGGTCACCGATCCGCGCAAAGCCGTCATGGCGCTCAAATGGACGGTGCGCGAAATGGAAAACCGTTACCGCAAGATGTCGAAGCTCGGGGTGCGCAACATTGACGGGTTTAATGGGCGGCTCGCCGAAGCGCAGCGCAAGGGCGAGAGCCTGATCAGCAAAGTGCAAACGGGCTTCGATCCGGAAACTGGTCGACCGATCTTTGAGTCACAGCCCTTCGACACCAGCGAGCTGCCCCTGATCGTCGTCGTCGTCGACGAGATGGCGGATCTGATGCTGGTCGCTGGCAAGGAGATCGAAGCGGCGATCCAACGGCTGGCGCAAATGGCGCGTGCCGCCGGTATCCACATTATCATGGCCACCCAGCGCCCCTCGGTCGATGTTATCACGGGCACTATCAAAGCGAATTTCCCCACCAGAATAAGCTTTCAGGTGACGTCGAAGATCGACAGCCGCACGATCCTCGGCGAAGGTGGCGCCGAGCAGCTCCTGGGCCGCGGCGACATGCTCTACATGGCGGGGGGTGGCCGCATCACGCGTGTCCACGGCCCCTTTGTCTCAGACGAGGAGGTCGAGCGCGTCGTGTCGTTCCTCAAGACGCGCGGAGAGCCCGATTACATCGACGACATCACCGAGGATGATACCAACCCACTCGACCTTCAGGGAAACGAAGACGACGGTGGTGCTGGCGACGCGCTCTATGGACAAGCCGTTGCTGTGGTATGCCGCGAGCGCAAAGCGTCGACCAGCTTCGTGCAGCGCCATCTGCAGATCGGGTACAATCGCGCGGCCCGCATCATCGAGCGGATGGAAGCAGAGGGCATCGTCAGTGCCGCCAACCATGTTGGCAAACGCGAGGTCTTAGCCCGTGGCGGCGATTGACCGCACTCGGCAGCAGCCGCTGGGCTCATTTCTGAGGGACGTCGTGCGACGGCGACGAAACCTGACGGGTCGAAATCGTGGGTGATCCCCTTACCAGCGATCGGGTTCCGACTTTCGTCGAGCGGCGTTGTGTCAGCCGGCGTGTTGTTGTTGCATCCCTCTTGCCGGTGACAATGTTGCAGGCCGCCCTCTCAAACGCAGCCGTTTCACCGCCGCCGGTCGCGCTGACCCCATTGGACATGGATGACTTGCGGCGTATCACCGCATATCTGAATGGCATACATACGATGACCGCTCGGTTCCGACAGTCCTCCTCTAGCGGCGGTACCGCCACCGGAGGCTTATGGATGGCCCGGCCCGGCCGGATGCGGTTCGAATACGACCCCCCTTCGCCGGTCCTGCTAATCGCCGACCGGTTCTATGTCTATTATGTGGACAAGCAGCTCGCCGAGATGTCGAAAGTCGGGTTGAAGTCGACGCCGGCATGGTTTCTGCTGCGCGACCCCATTACCTTTGACGACCTCGTCATCAGGCGTTTCGAGCGAGGCGCGAATGCGTTGGCCATTACTGTCATCGAGCCGACAGAACCGGACAACGGCAGCCTGACTATGGTCTTCAACAGTCAACCGCTGGCGCTGCGTCAGTGGATGATCGTTGATCAACAGCGCAAGACTACGACGGTTTCGATCTTTGACGCGCAGTTCGGGGTGGCTCTAGACCCAGAGTTGTTTGTATATCACGATCCGTTCGCCGCTGGCCGCCGCCAGTACCAACCCTGAGTTCAACCCTGATGCCCGCTTACCACGTGCCGCTTGTCGGCATCCCCGCCTGTCTCCGAGTGATCAACGAGCGGGTGTTCCATGGGGTTAACGAGAGATATCCGAGTGCGGTAATAGATGCAGCAGGATGTTTGCCGGTATTGATCCCGGCGATCGGGTCGAAGGTCGACGTCTGCGTGCTGCTAGACCGGCTCGACGGACTGCTGCTGACCGGCAGTCCGTCGAATGTCCATCCCAGCCATTACGGCGCCGAGCCGAGTCACCCTGAGATCCTGCACGATCCGGAGCGCGACGCGACGACGCTGCCACTGATTCGCGAAGCGGTCCGGCGCGACCTACCGATCTTGGCGATTTGTCGCGGCATCCAGGAGCTGAACGTGGCGCTTGGAGGCACGCTGCACCAGCGGGTTCACGAGGTTCCGGGCCGGCTCAATCATCGCTCGCGCAGGGATTCTCCGGACGGGCCGTATGGTCCGGCCCACAGCGTGAAATTGATCGCGGGCGGACTTTTGACGTCTCTTGCCGGCACCGCCGAGGTGATGGTCAATTCGCTGCACTCTCAGGGTATCGATCGTCTCGCTCCCGGGCTTTGCGTCGAGGCAGTGGCCCCCGACGGACAGATCGAAGCCGTGAGCTTGCCGGAGGCGCGATTCGTCGTCGGCGTGCAATGGCACCCCGAATACAAGGCCCTCGGAAACCCGTTCGCGAGCGCCCTGTTTTCGGCCTTTGCGGGGGCATGCGGCGCAGCCACCGAGGGATCCTCTCTATTTTCAACGCGGCATGAGGGAATTACAGTTGGTTCCCGAGCATAGCATGCATTTTTGCCGCTGCGGGCATGCAGAAATCGCCGCTTTGTTTTCCATCATACCGTCCCCATTTGCGTTGTCCGGAAGCGGAGAGAGCAGCAAGCTTTCCTCAGAACGGGCCTGTCTCCCCTGCGGGCTCGGTTTCCCCCAAACGCTTCTGACATGCAGGCGCCCGGTCCTCCCCCCCCCGACCGGGCGCCGATGTTTTTGCCTGCCGGATCTCGTCACACCGGTCGTCCTGGTCGCTGTCCTAATGCTTCAGTGGGGTTTGCGACCCCCGTCGAACGCCTCGGATGAGCCGTGACCTTGCGTCTCGTTACCTGGAACATCAACTCGGTCCGGCTCAGGATCGACAATGTGCGTCGGCTGATCATGGAGTGGGCCCCGGAGGTCCTATGCTTGCAGGAGACCAAGACGCCCGACGAGCTATTCCCGCGCGATGCCTTCGACGCGCTCGGATACCGGCACATGCTGGTACACGGGATGAAGGGGTATAACGGGGTCGCCATTCTGTCGCGAATTCCGTTCCACTCGCCTGAGATCCGCGCATGGTGCGCCCGTGCCGATTGCCGTCATGCGACCGTCGAGCTGCCCGGCAGCATCGAGCTCCACAACATCTACGTTCCGGCCGGCGGGGACACGCCAGACCCGGAACAGAACCCAAAGTTTGCCCATAAGCTCAGGTTTCTCGACGAGCTGACGGCGTGGTTCGCGGCAGAACGGCAGGATAGCCGCTCAATGATCGCCGTAGGCGATCTGAACATCGCGCCACTGGAGACCGACGTTTGGTCGCACACGCAGCTCCTGACCGTCGTCAGCCACACCCCGGCCGAGGTCGAGCGCCTCGGGATCCTGCAGCGGGCGGGCGGCTTTGTCGACGCGGTTAGGCAGTTCGTGCCGCCGCGAGAGCGCCTGTACACTTGGTGGAGCTATCGAGCGCGCGACTGGGCCGCTTCGGACCGGGGCCGCCGGTTGGATCATATCTGGGTAACGGATTCGCTCGTCGGCGCACTTTCTGAGGCTCGCGTTCACCGGGACAGTCGCGGTTGGGACAAGGCCTCCGATCATGTCCCCGTTATGCTGACGATCGGCAAGTGACGTATCGGTAGAGGTTGTAACGGCCCGGAGCGACGCTTTCCGGCAGCGGCACGGGGCTCAACTCATCGCGAGCGATTGCCGGCTCGCTGACCAGCATCCCACCCGGGCGCAGCAGTGGCATGATCAGTGGCGCGAGCTCTGCCGCGAGTGCTCGGCTCGCCGCGCCGTCCCCGGTCGCAGGGTCGAGATGGGCAAGCGCCACCCGGCTCCCAAGCAGCTCACTGGCAGTTTGTAAGGTATCGCGCATGTCGCCGAGGAGGAGGAGTTCGGCCGGCGGTACGCAATCGGGGTGCGCCGCGACCCGCCGATCGAAGACGTAGATTTTTCGATCCGGAAAGAGTTGGCGCAGATGGTCGTAGGTCCGGCCGTTGCCGAGCCCAAGTTCGAGCACGTCCCCGTCCAATTCTCGGACGAGGTGGGCCGCTAGATCGAGGCAGGCCCGCTGAGCTTCCAGTCGGCGAATGAAGCTGTCGAGTCTGCTCATGATCATCAGGCGGTGATGCCGGCCTCTTCGCGCAATCGATTGACCTCGGCCAGCGCGGCGCTCAGCTGATGGTTCGTCGAATCGACCCGCTGCGCCAGTTCCCGCATGATAGAGACCGCCATGGTCGGGAATTCGCGGACCATGCGCATGAAGGGCTCCTTTGAAATTCGCAAGGCGATGAGGCGATCTTTGGCACGGACAGTCGCGTTACGGGGCGCGTTGCCCAATATCCCGCTTTCGCCGACGAAATCGTTGGCGCCGAGCGTCGCCACAACCACCGGTCCGGCGGGGGTCTCGAGGATGACCTCTGCATGGCCGTCGATGATCAGATAGGCCGCGTCAGCTGGGTCGCCTTGCCGCATCAGCTGTTTCCCGGAGTCGAAGCCGATCCGCTCGCTCATGAAGGCCAACAGCTTCAGCTTTGAGGGCTCGATCTCCGCAAAGATCGGCACGCGACGAAGCAGCTCGAATTCTTCCTTCAGGCTCATTCTTTTCCTCCCATGCACATCTCGGTCATTCGGCGGCGATCAGCAACGACATCAGCGACCCGTTGCCGTCGAGCTCGGACGGGGTGCCTTGCTCCTCCAACTTGCCATTGCTGAGAACGAGAACGCGGTCGAAATTTTTGGCGAGGCTGGCCCGGTGCACCACCCAAATGATGCCTCTACCCGCGAACTCGTCCTTCAATCCCTTGGTCACTCTCGACTGCCCCTGCCCGTCGAGTGCCGAGGTGGCCTCGTTGAGAATCAAGAGATCGGGGCGCTTGAGCACCTCGCGTGCTATCCCCGCCTTTTGACGCTCGGCAAACGACAAGCGCGATCCGCCGGTGCCAACACTGTAATCGAGTCCGATATCGATTATGGTTTGGCGAAGCGATAGAGCGTCGACCACCTCTGCGAGCACCGAGGGGACACGGACCGGCGCCTCGGCCTCGCCATACGCGATCTTGCCGAACAGAATGTTGTCTTGTACCGAGGCGGCCGCGTTGTAGCGCTCCGCATCAAAGAACTCGATCTGCGACCGCGCCTCCGCCGGAAGATCGGCCCGAAACGCCTTGCGCGCCTCGAGCAAGCGATTTTGCATCGCTTGGTCGAGAACGTCGAGCCGGTGTCTCGCCGGGATCAATTTGAACGGCAGCGAGAGCAGCTTGGTGCGAACGGCTCTGGGAAGTGTCTTCGTCCCGTCAGCGCCGATGCGCCCGAGGATCGCCACAAACTCCGGCAGGTCACTTGCGCTGATAAAGCTGAATTGCTCGAAGAACTCGTGATCGGGCGGCAGGTCCGCGAACAACTCGATCATCGTTTCGGCCACCTGCCTGCCGGCTTCGACGAGGTCGTCGGTCAGACCGACCTTTGCCAGAACATGCAACACGTAGGTATTGTCGGCGAGCGCTTCGAAGTCGAAGGCCGGACCGATCGGGGTCCCGAAGAGCAAGTTCTCCGCAACCGAGGCGTTGAGGTTGAACCGATCGGCGTCATAGGTTTCCACGAGGTTGGCGATGCCGTCCTCGCTAAGCCGACGGGCAAGCGCTTTGCGCGCTTCGAGCAGCCGCGCTGCCGCTTCGGGCTGGGCTTCCGGATCGAGCCGCCAGCGCAGCCCCAAAGTGTACACGACCTCGTCGAAGTCGAGACGGGCCAGAACTTCGGCAATGCGCGCTGACAGACCCTCTTTGTCGGCGACCCCGGCACTGTCATAATCGACCCAATCGGCGTAAATGTCGAAGTCGATGTTGCCGGACCGCCGTGCTTCGTAGATCTGGGTTGACCGGCGTTTAGCGGTCGCCGGATCGTATTCGGCCGGGCGGATCGGGCGGTGGCGCAGGCCCAACAGCAGATTGTCGCGCAAGCTTCCGGCAAATAAATAAGGGGTGGCTCCAACATAGCCGATCCGGCGGCCGGTTACGGCCGTCGGAAGAGCGGCAAGGTCCATGCCGCCGATCAGAACTCGGCCGCTTGTCGGCCGGGTCACGCGCGCCAGCACCAAAGCAAGCTCGTTTTTGCCGCTGCCGCCTTGGCCGATGACCGCTACGTGAGCGTCGAGCGGGACAGTAAAGGTAATGCCGTCGAGTACCCGGCTGCCGCCGTCCTCGGCGAGCGACAAGTTGGCGACGGCGAGTTCGCCGGTCAGCGGCGCCACCGCGCTCGGCTCCTCGAGCTGGAGCCGAGCATCCATCATGCCGGCCGGCTGGAATTGTTCGACGATCTGTTCGTATGTGATCTTGGAAGTCTGGAAGATCTGATAAAAGCCGAGCAGTTCATTCCACGGTGACGCTAAGTCCTTGTAAGCAACGAGTACCGCCAGAAGTGCTCCTACGGAAATCTTTTCTCGGATCACAAGGTATCCACCGATTGAATAGAAAAAGAATGGTGTTAATTGTAGAAGGAAATTGTTGAGAAATTTAGTAAAGAATTTTCTCTGATAGATCTCGAAGCGGATGTCGTAGATTGTCCCCAGTAAATGCGCAAAGCCTGTCAACTGCAGCTTAGCGGTGTCGTTGGCAAGGACATCAGTGATTCCGGTCGCCGATTCCTGGACGCGGTCGGCTACTTGCCGAATCTGGCGGACGCGGAGCCTGGAGAGTTGGTTTACCTTGAACTGCAGTTTCGGGATCACATAGCCCTGCACAGGGTATAGTGAGACTGCCGCCAGGCCCAGAATTGGATCCTGCATAAACATGAAGAAGATATTCGTCAGCAGCTGGCCCCCCTGGAACAGCGGGGTAACAAATGCGTCACCGATGAAGCCGCCCAGCTGCTCGCACTCCACGGTGATCATCGGAATGATCTGGGCTGACGAGTTTTTGTCAAAATACGATAGCGGGAACAATAGCATCCGCTGATACAGCTGATAACGGAACCGGCGCAGCATCCGTTCTCCGAGCCGTCCCTTGTATGTGTTGATGTAGTATTTGAACGCGCCATTGATAAACACGAGACCCAAGAAGGCGGCGCACAGGACCATTAAATAGCTGAGGTGATCGAGCTCGAACCCCAGCATGTGCAGTGGAAAATGTTTGCCGCTTTTGATCGCGCCGTCGGTAATTGTCCTCGGGAGCAGGAGCGAATAGTAAAGAAAGGGAAAAGAGAGGAGCGTCAGCACGAGAAGGAAAATCTGCGCGCCTGAGGTGTGCCGAAGGATGAAGCGATAAATCGTCGGCTCGAGTGTGTTTGGGTCTTCGGCCTTCGTTTCCGCAGGCTTGGTCGCACGCGGCGCACTCGCCCCCTTCTGCCGCCATGGCAGAAATCCGAACCAGTCTCGCGCCGGTCGAAGCGCATCTTCGGCCGTGCTAACGAGCGCTGCCACTCCTTTCATGGCGATCGCCTTCATGAAAAGATCATTTCGCCGAGGGGTCGGGTATGCAATAGTCTCCTCGCCGGTTCGACCAGAGGGTCCGCGTGGCCGTTCGCCGTCACCATAAGCGGGTGCTCATTTACAGCCATGACAGCTTCGGGCTCGGGCATCTGCGCCGATGCCGAGCGATCGCCCACTCGTTGGTCGATGCGGATCCCGCGGTCTCGGTGCTGATCCTATCCGGGTCGCCGATCATCGGCAGCTTCGATTTTCGTTCCCGCGTCGATTTTGTGCGGGTGCCGGGCGTGATCAAGCTGCGCAACGGGGAATATGTCTCGCTCAACCTGCATATCGATCTCGAGGAGACGCTGGCGATGCGCTCCTCGATCCTCCGGCACACCGCCGATATTTTCGACCCCGACCTGCTGATCGTTGACAAAGAGCCGCTCGGGCTGCGGGGCGAAGTACGCGACACGCTCGATCTTCTGCAGCGCCGCGGGACGGCCTTGATCCTCGGGCTGCGCGACGTGATGGATGATCCCGAGGCGCTCGAGAGCGAGTGGGAACGCAAGC
>Ga0306921_10004693_pt1 | contig 14093 bp, 13 predicted proteins | sample sta12Cox44000080_FD_203760 | JGI IMG/M metagenome (GOLD analysis project Ga0306921, IMG submission 203760) | Lab enrichment of tropical soil microbial communities from Luquillo Experimental Forest, Puerto Rico - statoxic.12C.oxic.44.000.080 (v2)... | ecosystem: Environmental > Terrestrial >... | reverse complement strand
TCGTAAGTCGCCAAGGCACCGTGCGCCGCTCCACAGAGGGTATGCGCCTTTTCGAGAATAGCGTCGAAAACCGGCGCGAGGTCGCCGGGGGAGGAGTTGATGACCTGCAATACCTCGGCGGTTGCGGTCTGCTGCTCTAACGCCTCACGCGTTTCGGTCAAGAGCCGCGCGTTCTCCATGGCAATAACCGCTTGTGCCGCGAAGTTCTGCAACAGCGCGATTTCTTTGTCAGAGAACGGTCGCACTTCCTGGCGGTACACCGTGACAGTGCCAAGGAGCGCGGTGTCTTTGCGCAAAGCCACGGTGATCAGACTGCGGATACCTCTTCTATCCACCAATTCTCTGAACCCTGGAGATGTTCTATACGCCTCACTGTCCAATGCATCGGCAATGGGCACAATATTCTCGCCACTGGTAATCCGCGCGATTGGTTGCGAGCTATGGGGGATAAAGGGGCCACGTTCTCGGGCCCATTCGGTAAACTCGTGATCGCCTTGCACTGCGGCAAGGTGGGTACGCTCACCATCCCAGGTTCGGAGGATCCCAAATGGCGCACCGCATAAACGCGTCGCCTTTTCGAGCATTGCGTCAAACACCGGGGTGAGGTCGCCGGGCGAGGAATTGATGACCCCCAACACCTCGGCGGTCGCGGTCTGCTGCTTTAACGCGTCGCGCGTCTCGGTCAAGAGCCGTGCGTTTTCCATCGCGATGACCGCCTGCGCGGCGAAATTCTGCAACAGTGCGATCTGCTTGTCGGTGAAGGGTCGCACTTCTCGGCGAACGGCCGAAATAGTGCCGAGGAGCACGCCATCCTTGCGCAGTGGCACAAACAAGGCGGTGCGGACGCCAGTGGCGTCGGCGGACGCCCGTGCAACAGGATGGTCGATCTCCGCCAGATCGGGGAACTGGACAAAACCGGCGCCGTCCAGCAACGCTTCGACAACCGGATCGTCGGCCACAGGCAGGCCTTCTCGCAGGCGTTCGGCCCAGGCTGCCGAGTACGCATACGTCGCCACAGCACGGAACATGTCGCCGTCGCGGACTGTCAAACTCCCATGGTCTGCGCCGCAGAGGCTGTGCGCCTTTTCCAAAATTGCGTCGAATACTGGTACAAGCTCGCCGGGCGAGGAATTGATGACCTGCAACACTTCGGCGGTCGCGGTCTGCTGCGCCAATGCCTCGCGCGTCTCAGTCAGGAGCCGCGCGTTTTCGATCGCGATGACTGCCTGCGCCGCGAAGTTCCGCAACAGCGCGATCTGCTGCTCGGTAAACGGCCGAACTTCCCGGCGGAAAACAGTGACTGTGCCGCGAAGGATGTCGTCCTTGCGCAGCGCGACGGTCACGCCGCTCCGCATACCGCTTGCTTCCACCAACGCGCTGAAGCCGGGGGAAATACTGATAGCCTCGTCGCCCGGCGCATCTGCGAAGCAAACAACATCCTCGCCGCGCACTATCCGCCCCGCCGGAGAGGAATCACCGGCTGGTGTCCATGGGCCATAATTCCAGGCCCAATCGGTAAACTTCGGGTCGCCTTGTGCAGCGATCAGATGGAATTGCTTGCCATCCCAGGTTCGAAGAAGGCCAAAGGGTGCTTCGCACAGCCGCGTTGCTTTCTCCAGTATTGCGTCGAACACGGGCGCGAGGTCGCCGGGCGAGGAATTGATGACCTGCAATACCTCGGCGGTCGCGGTCTGTTGCTCCAGCGCTTCACGCGTCTCGGTCAATAGCCGCGCATTCTCCATTGCGATGACCGCCTGCGCCGCGAAGTTTTCGAGCAGCGCGATGTGCTTGTCCGAAAAAGGCTGCACCTCTCGGCGAACAGCAACGATCTGCCCGAGGAACACATCACCCTTGCGTAATGGGATATGAAGCGTGGTGCGGCTGCCGTGTTCGACAGCGAACCGCACCTCCGGTATGTCCAACTTCGTCAGATCGGGGACGTGAACGAATCGATCTCCCTTCAGCAATCCCCACATCGGGGCCTCGGGGCTGGGGCGGATCCCCCCTCGCAGTAGATCGGCGAGCGGCTCCGGCAGACCGCGCACCGCGACGGCGCGGAATTGCTGCCCATTATAAAGCTGCATGCTGCCATGGGCGGCCTCGCACAATGCCATCGCCTTGTCGAGGATCGCCTCGAACACGGGCGTGAGATCGCCCTGCGAGCGGTTGATGACATCGAGGATTTCGGTAACGGCCGCCTGTTGGTCGTAGGCCTCATGCAGTTCGGTGGTCAGCCGCCGAATCGTCTCATCCGGCGTTTCGGAAGGCGCACTGGGCGCAGGGGTAAGCAAATCCATCGGGTCTCTCGCGGCTGCGAAGCGCGCCAGATTACCGCTGTTCCGTGTCGCCGTGGTGTCGCGAAGAGCCGGTTTTGTATCGTCGATATCGCGGCGTGAAAGTGGCGGGCTTAGCCCCGCGACTCGCGGATGCCGGCCTCACTCACTCTCAGGAAGGCTCGCGCAGCCAATCGATCTCGATGAGACGAGAGTGTCGCGAGTATTAAGCCCGATTCGGCCGCAGCATCACCCAAATCGTCGAGAAGCAGCACGCCGCAGTGCGGTTGCAGATCACGATGGCCCTTGGGCGACTGCTTCAGCAAGCAAAGCCTCGTCGCCCGGATCCGAGGTTCGCTCTCCCAGATAGACCACATCGTAGCCGGCAGCCCGCATCGCCTGCACGGCCCGCGCCACGATGTTCGAACCGGCGAGCAGCCGCACGCTATTCCGCGGCGATCGTCAGACACCCCGCAGCCGCCAATTCACTCAGACGCGCGGCTATAGCAGACAGGCGTCTATATCCGCCGGCTCGAGCACAGGGTAAGCCTCTAGAACGGCCTCCCGGCTGGCACCCTTGGCGAGCATGGTCAGTACCATGGACGGGGTAACGCGACGACCCCAAATCACAGGCTTCCCGCCCATTTCCCCGGGTTCGGGGGCGATACGAGCGAGCAGAGCGGCTGCGTTCATGGCTCGAGCTTAGCACAGGCGCCGCCCTCGGTGAAACATAGCGGAGACGAGGGCGTTGCGTACACGTGCTGCTGATGAGGTCGCTCGTTTTCGTCAAGCGGCCCTGAGTACGCTGACACCGAGGCGCTCGGCGGTGTCGCACAAATCGCCATCCTTGGATGCGAGCGGAACGCCGAGCCGCATCGCCAGCTCCAAATAAGCGGCATCATAAGCCGTCAGCCGTTCCTCGCGCGCGAGATCGAGCACACGGGTGAAAGCGCGTGCCGCGGTATCTCCGTCGACGACTATCTCGATCATCTCCAGCAGAGCGATTAGTTCCGCGCTCTCCGCCGGGGTTATCCGTCCGCGGCGCTCGGCCAGCGCGAGTCCATTGGCGACCTCCAGGCGCCAGAGGTTCGGTACCGCTGCGGCATCGGTCTGAAGCCGCTCCAGTAGGCGGGCAGTGGCCTCGGTCCGCTCATCTCCGAAGCACCAGGCAAGGGCGACGGACGCATCGATGACGAGCTCCGTCACCTCCTGCCCTCGTTGATGAGTTGCTTGACCGGCACGCCCAAGGTATGGCTGTCGGCGAACGCCTTGAGCCGTTCGACAGCTTCGCGTCGCCGATCGGGGCCGGTGCGTTCCACCGGTACAAGACGGGCAATCGGACGCCCATGCTTGGTGATCGTAAAACGCTCGCCTCGAGCGACCCGTTCGAGCAAAGCGGGGAGATGAGTCTTCGCCTCGTAGGCACCAATATCGGTGGGCATGCGATATTCCGACTAGTCTTACACTAGTCTAATATACCGAGATCGTCACCGGTCATCAACCCACATGGTTCGTCCGCTCGCGGTAGCGCAAGGCTGGACAGCGGCCTCGGCCCACGGCAGAGTTTACCGCGGCGGCGACTTGTCGCCGGTTTCGCCGATCGGGAGGAAATGGACCCGCGGCCTCATATCGTCGTGGTCGAAGACGAGGCGACGCAGCGGCAATTGCTCGCCGATTATCTCGCCGGGCAAAATTTCCGGGTCAGCGCCGTCGATGGCGGCGCCGCGCTGCATCGGCTCGTCGAGCGCGAGGCTCCGGCGCTGGTGTTGCTTGACGTCCACCTGCCGGGCGAAGACGGGTTCGCGCTGGCGCGCTGGCTGCGCGAGCGGAGCGGCCGCATCGGCATCATCATGGTGACTTCGGCGGGCGACACCGTGGACCGGGTCGTCGGGCTGGAGACCGGCGCCGACGATTACGTCACCAAGCCGTTCGAGCCGCGCGAGCTGCTGGCACGGGTCAAGAGCGTGCTGCGCCGTGGTGCCGCCGAGCGCGACATTGGCCCGGCGCGCCGCATTGCCGCCATCCTCGCCGCCGATGTCGCCGGCTACAGCCGGCTGATCGGCATCGACGAGGAGGGAACGCTCGTCCGGCTCAAGGCGCATCGGCGCGAGCTCGTCGACCCGGAAATCGGCGCTCATCGCGGCCGCATCGTCAAGACCACCGGCGATGGCTTGCTGGTCGAGTTCGCCAGAGCCATCGATGCCGTGCGCTGCGCCGTCGCGGTGCAGCGCGGCATGACCGCGGCAGCCGCCGAGCCCCTCGATCGGCAGATCCAATTCCGCGTCGGCATCAATGTCGGCGATGTGCTGGCCGATGGCGACGACATTCTCGGCGACAGCGTCAACATCGCCGCCCGCCTGGAAGCCATCGCCGAGCCCGGCGGCATCTGCCTCTCGGCCGCAGCCTATGAGCAGGTCAGGGGCAAAATCGAGCTCGCCGTCGCCGATATGGGCGAGCAGGATCTGAAGAACATCGCCCGCCCATTGCGCACCTACCGCGTCGTGTTGTAGGCGGAAAGTATTGGACCAACGGCCGCACATTGTCGTCGTCGAGGACGAGGCGGTGCAGCGCCAGATGCTGGCCGATTATCTCGGGAGGCAGAATTTCCGGGTCAGCGCGCTCGGCGATGGCGTGGCGTTGCGCCGGCTGGTCGAGCGCGAATTGCCGGCGCTCGTCATGCTCGATGTCGGGCTGCCGGGCGAGGACGGGTTCGCGCTGGCGCGCTGGCTGCGCGAGAAGAGCGGCCGTGTCGGCATCATCATGGTGACGGCCGCCGCCGACACCGTTGATCGAGTGGTCGGGCTGGAGACCGGTGCCGACGACTATATCGCCAAACCGTTCAAGCCGCGCGAGCTGCTGGCGCGGGTCAAGAGCGTGTTGCGGCGCGCTGCCGGGGCGCCGGCCGTAGGCCCGCGCGTGCGCATAGGCCGGCGGATGCTCGATCTCGAGCGCCGGGTATTGGTCGATCCCGATGACGGCAGCGAGGAGCGTCTCGCGGCGAGCGAGTTCGACCTGTTGAAGATCTTCGCCGAGAACCCGAACCGGCCGTTGATGCGCGACTGGCTGCTGGAGGTCACGGCCCACCGCGAGGCCGACGCATTCGACCGCGCCATCGATCTGCGCATCACCCGGCTGCGCCGCAAGGTCGAGGCCGACCCGGCTCATCCCGAGGCGATCCGCACCGTGCGCGGGGTCGGCTACATGTTCGTCCCGCCGAAGGACTGAAGACGCTTTACGGGACCGTACCGAGCGGCCCAGCGGGGCGGCACTGGACCGCTCCGCCGCGACATACGATATGATCCGCCGACGGCATTCTGGTGAACGACAGTGGAGAAGAGCATGCGGCCCTCAGGGCGCGTTCCCGGTGCGATGCGCCCGGTCTTTCTCGAACCGGGTGTGGCGAAATATGCCGAGGGATCGTGCCTCGCGAAATTCGGCGACACCCAGGTGCTGTGCACCGCCTCGGTCGAGGAACGGGTGCCGCCGTTTCTGCGCAACACCGGCAAGGGCTGGGTGACCGCCGAATACGGCATGCTGCCGCGCTCGACGGCGACCCGCACCGACCGCGAGGCGACGCGCGGCCGGCAGAGCGGCCGCACCCAGGAGATCCAGCGGCTGATCGGACGCAGCCTGCGCGCCGTCATCGATCTGACCCGGCTCGGCGAGCGCCAGATCCGCATCGATTGCGACGTGTTGCAGGCCGATGGCGGCACTCGCACCGCGGCGGTGACCGGCAGCTATGTGGCATTGCACCAGGCCTGCCAAGGTTTGGTGTCGGCCCGGCTGTTGGCGGAGTTGCCGCTACGCGACACGGTTGCCGCGGTCTCGTGCGGGGTCGTTGCCGGCTCGCCGGTGCTCGACCTCGACTATGCCGAGGATTCGCAGGCCGAGACCGACGCCAATTTCGTGCTGACCGGAACCGGCGGTATCGTCGAGGTCCAAGCGACCGCCGAAGGTGCGCCGTTCGACGAGGCGCTGTTCGCCGAGATGCTGCGGCTCGCCCGCGCCGGCATCGCCGAGCTGACGCGGCAACAGCGGACCGCGCTCGGCATCGGTTGACCCGATGGCCCGTCGCTTCACCGGCGACCGGCTGGTCATCGCCAGCCACAACCAGGGCAAGATCGAGGAGATCGCGGTGCTGTTGGCGCCGTTCGGCATCGCCACCATTTCCGCCGGCGCGCTCGGCCTTCCCGAGCCCGAGGAGAACGGCGACAGCTTCGAGGCCAACGCGGCGCTAAAAGCCGCGGCCGCGGCCGCGGCGAGCGGGCTGCCGGCGCTCGCCGACGATTCCGGCCTCGTCGTCCCGGCACTCGACGGCGCGCCGGGCATGTACTCGGCCCGCTGGGCGGGCCCGGCCAAGGATTTCCGTGCCGCCATGGCGCGGGTGCAGCGCGAACTCGGCGACCGCGACCGGAGCGCCACCTTTGTCGCGGTGCTGGCGCTCGCCTGGCCCGACAGCGATCTCAAGCTGTTCCGCGGCGAGGCTGCGGGCCGGCTCGTCTGGCCGCCGCGCGGCGAGCGCGGCTTTGGCTACGACCCGATCTTCGTGCCAGAAGGTGGCGCGGAGACCTTTGGCGAGATCGAGCCCAATCGCAAGCACAAGATCAGCCACCGCGCCCGAGCCTTTGCCAAGCTCGTCGCAGGCAGCCTCAGCGACCGCTGACATGACCGAGGCTGAGCCGCTCGCCGTCTACATCCACTGGCCCTTCTGCCGCTCGAAATGCCCCTATTGCGACTTCAACAGCCATGTCCGCGAGCGGGTCGACGCGGCGCGCTGGACGCGGGCGCTGCTCGCCGATCTCGATCACCACGCCGCGCTCGTGCCAGGGCGCGCGGTCGGCTCGGTGTTCTTTGGCGGCGGCACGCCGTCCTTGATGCCGCCCGAGACGGTGGCGGCCCTGCTCGACCGGGTGCGCTCGCGGTGGGCCGCCGTGCCCGACCTCGAAGTCACCCTCGAGGCCAATCCGAATTCCGCCGAGGCTGCACGATTCCGCGCCTTTGCCGCGGTCGGGGTCAACCGGCTGTCGCTCGGCGTCCAGGCGCTGGAGCCAGCGGTGTTAAGGATGCTCGGCCGCGCCCATGACCGCGGCGAGGCGATCGCCGCGATCGAGCATGCCCGCAATGCCTTTCCCCGCTTCTCGTTCGATCTGATTTATGCCCGTCCTGGCCAGACCCTCGCCGCCTGGCGGCATGAGCTCGACGAGGCGCTCACGGTGGCCGGCGAACATCTCTCGCTCTACCAGCTGACGATCGAGCCCGGCACCGCCTTTGCCACACAGTATAGGCGGGGGCAGCTCTCGATACCCGCCGAGGAGGATGCGGCGGCGCTGTTCGAGATGACGCAGGACCGGCTTTCGGCGCATGGCTTGCCGGCCTACGAGATCTCCAACCATGCCCGGCCGGGTGCCGAATGCCGCCACAACCTCGCCTATTGGCGCTACCAGGATTATGTCGGGATCGGCCCAGGGGCGCATGGGCGGCTGACCATCGGCGCGGCGAAACACGCAACGCGGCAGACGCGCTTGCCCGAGCGCTGGCTCGCCGCGGTCGAGGCGGTGGGCAGCGGGATCGAAGAGATGGTTGCGATCGACCGCGACAGCGCGGTCGAGGAGATGCTGATGATGGGGCTGCGCCTCACCGAGGGTGTCGCGCGCGCCCGGCTCGAACGTCTGGCCCACCGGGATACGAAAACCCTTTTCGGCGGCAATCTCGGGCCGCTGCTGGAAGGCGGTTTCCTGACGCTTGACAATGAGCACATTGCGGCGACAGCCGCCGGCAGGCAGCGCTTGAATGCCGTGCTGGCCGCTCTGCTCGGTTGACTTGCCGCGAAGTTCAGCTCAGGCGGCGGCTCTCGTGGAACGGGTCGCCAGCGCCACGGCGTCGACGACACCCTCGAGGTCGCCGAGCCGGAACGGCTTTTCGACCAGCATCGGCGGGCGGTCCCGCTCGGGCTGATAGAGATGAAATTCGTGCCCTGTCAGGGTGACCGTCGGGATGCCGCGCGCCAGGCAATGCCGGCTCAACGCCGCGCCCTGGCCGTCGCGCAACACCAGATCCGTCACCAATACATCGATTGGTCCGATCGCCAATCGCGCGGCCGCTTGGGTGCCATCCTCGCAGGCCGTCACGTCGTGACCAAAATCCGTCAGGATTCCGGCGATCAACTCGCGAACTGGTCTATCCGGCTCCGCCACCAGGATCTGCGCCATCGGCCGCTCCGCTCCGACACGATCGGAGCGACATCAGACGGGACATGATTTAACAACCCGTGAAGATGCTGTGTCGGTCGGGCGGGGCTAACCAGCAAGACCTTTGCGGGCGAGCGCGGCGCCGCCGGTCAGCGCGCCGAGCTTGGCGGCCGCGAGCGGGCGAGCCATCGGCGCCATGCCGCAATTGGTGCACGGGAACAGATGCTCGGCCGGGACAAACGCGAACGCGCGCTCGATCGTCGCCGCCACTTCGGCGGGCGTCTCGACCCGCTCGCTCGCGACATCGATCGCCCCGAGCAGCACATCCTTGCCGGCGAGCAGCCCGAGCAGCTCGACCGGGACTTTGGCGCCTGCACATTCGACCGAGACCTGGCCGATCCGGCTTGCTGCCAGCGCCGGAAAGATCGCCTCGTACTGCCGCCATTCGGCGCCGAGGCTCGCCTTCCAGTCGATGTTGGCCTTGATGCCGTAGCCGTAGCAGATATGGACCGCGGTCTTGCATGCGAGACCCTCGATCGCGCGATGCAACGCCGCGATCCCCCATTCGGCCACCTCTTTGGTGTAGACGTTGAAGGCGGGCTCGTCGAACTGGATCACATCGACGCCGAGTGCGGTCAGCTCGCGCGCCTCGTCGTTGAGTAGCCCGGCGAACGCCATCGCGAGCTTGACTTTGTCGCCGTAATGGGCGTCGGCGATCGTGTCGACGATCGTCATCGGTCCGGGCAAGGTGAACTTCAGCTGCCGCTTTGTATGGGCGCGAGCGATGCCGGCCTCGACCGCATGGACGCTCCGGCTTCGCCGCAGCGGTCCGGTGACCGTCGGCACCAGCGCCTCGTAGCGGTTGTTGCGGATGCCCATCGTCACCCGCCGGCCGAAATCGACCCCCTCGATATGTTCTAGGAAACCGTGCACAAAGTGCTGCCGCGACTGCTCGCCATCGGTAACGATGTCGATCCCGGCATCCTCTTGCTCCTTCAGCGCCAGCAGGGTGGCGTCGCGCTTGGCCGCGGCCAGCTCTTCTCCGGCGAGCTGCCATGGCGCCCACAGAATCTGCGGCTTGGCGAGCCAGGCCGGCTTTGGCAGCGAGCCGGCGATTGTGGTTTCGAGCATGGCGGCGTCTCAGAGATACGGCGCCAGATTGGCGCGGATACGTGCAAGCGGCGGGACGGCTGGTTGGGGGATGACAAAGCTCTGGCCGGTGATGGTCTCGAACACGCTGATATAGAGCCGTGCGGCCTCGAGGACGACGTCGCGCGGGATCTCCGGGATTGGCTCGCGGTAAGGGTCGCAGCGCTCGCTGACCCAGCGCCGCACGAAGTCCTTGTCGAGGCTCTCGGGCGGCTCCCCGGCAGCGAAACGGCGCTGATAGCTCGCGGCGATCCAATAGCGGCTGCTGTCCGGCGTATGGATCTCGTCGGCAAGGATGATCCGGCCCGCCGCGTCAAACCCGAATTCGTATTTGGTGTCGACCAAGATCAGTCCGCGTTGCTCGGCGACCGCGCGCCCGTGCGCGAACAGCCGCAGCGCCAGCATCTCGGTCGTTCGCCATTGCTGATGCGTCAGCAGACCTCGGCCGGTGATCTCCGCGGCCGTCAGCGGCTTGTCGTGACCGCCATCGAACGCCTTGGTCGTCGGCGTGATGATCATCACCGGCAGCTTCTGGTTTTCGCGCAACCCGTCGGGAAAGCGGATGCCATAGATCTCCCGCCGTCCGGCCTTGTACATCGGCCAGATCGAGGTGCCAGTCGCCCCGGTCAGATAGTCCCGCACCACGATCTCGACCGGCATGATGTCGAGCCGCCGGCACACCACGACATTGGGGTCGGGATATTCGATGACGTGGTTCGGGCAGATCTCGCGCGTCGCATCGAACCAGAAGTGGGCGATCTGCGTCAGGACCTGTCCCTTGAACGGGATCGCAGTGATGATCCGGTCGAAGGCGCTCAGCCGGTCGGTGGCGATGATGATCCGACGGCCGTCCGGCAGGTCGTAATTGTCACGCACCTTGCCCCGGTAATGGTTCGGCAGCTCCGGGATAGTCGCATCCGACAGAATGTTGTCGAGATGGGCGGCCAGCACCGCCCGTTCGATCATCTCTGCCCGCTAATGGTGCCCACCCCAGCCGCCACCGCCGCGGAACCCACCCCCGTGGAAGCCGCCGCCATGAAAACCGGCATGGGCAAAGCCGCCATGAAACCCGCAGTTCCAGCATCCGTGGCCGCCCCACCAGCCGCCCCAGCCCCAGCCGACCGAGATCCCGACGGGCCAGCCCCAGCCCCAGCCTGGCCAACCGGCCCACCCCCAGCCCCAATTGGGGTAGTATGGATAATAGGGGTAGCTCGGATAGGTCGGGTAGGCCGTGGGATAAGCATAGCCGGGATAGCCCTGCGACGGCGCTGAAGCCGGCGGATATGAATAGCCGGGATAGCCCTGCGACGGCGCTGAGGCTGGCGGATATGAATAGCCCGGATAGCCCTGTGACGGCGCTGAAGCCGGCGGATATGAATAGCCCGGATCATAGGCTTGTGCCGTGCTAGGCGGCGCGCCCGCCCCGGCCAACAAGGCGACGAGTGCAAAAGCAGCTGTGGCGATGGCGACGCGCCGCAACCACCACTGCCTGGCGCGAATAAACATGACCTTCTCCACCCGGGCCACCCGGAAACAAACCAACAACGTGCTATATGTATATGCCATTCCGGTTGTCATCCTCCCCGCATCCCGGCGTCCGAAAGCAGGCAGATGTCACAGGGTGCCACACCGCGCGCCGCGGCGGCGACGGGCTCGCAGAGTGCGATGCCGCGGACGCAGCCGCTCGTGCGCGTCATCGCCATGCCGGCCGACGCCAATCCGAACGGCGACATCTTTGGCGGATGGCTGCTGGCGCAGATGGATCTCGCCGGCGGCAGTCTTGCGACGCAGCGCGCCCGCGGGCGGTGCGCCACGGTGGCCGTCGACGGCATGGTGTTTCACGAGCCGGTCTTTGTCGGCGACGAGGTCACCTGCTACGGCGAGCTGATCCGAACCGGACGCAGCTCGATGACGGTTCGCATCGAGGCGTGGCGGCGGCACCTGGCATCCGACGAGACGCGCAAGGTCACCGAGGCGATCTTCACCTATGTCGCGATCGGCGAAGACCGCCGCCCGCGTCAGCTGCCGCCGGCGGGCTAACCGACACTTCACGATGCCGGCGGGCTTCGCTATCGTTTCCCTGGATATCCTGGGGGACCGAGCAATGACGACTGCGGAAGCGAATTACGACTTCATCGTCACCGGTGCCGGATCGGCAGGTTGCGCGGTGGCCGGACGGCTCAGCGAGTCCGGCCGCTATCGCGTATTGCTGCTCGAAGCCGGCGGACGCGACATCAACCCGTGGATCCACATCCCGCTCGGCTACACCAAAACCTTTGCCAACCCGCGCTACAATTGGATGTTCGAGAGCGAGCCCGAGAAGGAGCTCAACAACCGCACTCTCTACCAGCCGCGCGGCAAGGTCTTGGGCGGCACCAGCTCGATCAACGGCATGGTCTATATGCGCGGCACCTCGACCGATTACGACGGCTGGCGCCAGCGCGGCTGCGAGGGCTGGGATTGGGACTCGGTGCTGCCCTTTTTCAAAAAGGCGGAAGACCAGGAGCGCGGCGCCGACGATTTTCACGGGGTTGGCGGGCCGCTGCACGTCTCGAACCCGGTGCGTTCGCCGCTCGGCGATGCCATGGTCAAGGCCTCGATCGAAGCCGGCGTTCCGGCCAACGGCGACTTCAACGGCGCCCGGCAGGAGGGCGTCGGCTATTACCAGACCACCACCACCAACCGCCGGCGCTGGAGCTCGGCGCGGGCCTATCTCGGTCCGGCGCGGGGCCGCGAGAACCTGACGGTCGCAACCAACGCACACGCCACCCGCATCCTGTTCGAGGACGGGCACGCGGCCGGCGTCGAATATCGCACTCCGACCGGGCATATGACCGCGTGGGCGCGCGGCGAAGTCATCGTCTCGGGCGGCGTCTACGGCTCGCCGCAGCTATTGCAGCTGTCGGGGCTCGGTCCCGCGGATCTGCTCGGCGAGTTCGGCATTCGGGTGGTCCGGGACATGCCCGGCGTCGGCAAGAATCTGCACGACCACTTCAACACCTATCTGGTGTGGCGCTGCCCGCAAAAGATCACGGTCAACGACATGGCGGCGAGCCCCGTACTCAAGCTCAAGGCGGCGGTGCAGTATGCGGTTAGCCGCTCCGGCCATTTGTCGAATGCCGGGATCTATGCCGGTGCCTTGGTCCGTACCGACCCGCGGCTCGAGCAGCCCGATCTGCAGATCAACATGTCGGGTTGGAGTGCCATGGAGCGGCTGCGCACCGGCCTCAAGCCGCACCCGTTTTCGGCGTTCACCTTCAGCCCGGTGCATCTGCGCCCCGACGGCCGCGGCTGGGTGCGGATCAAAAGCCCAGATCCGCTGGCACCGCCGGCGATCCAGTTCAACTTTCTGGCCAGCGATTACGATTTCCAGGCGCTGATTTATGGCGCGCGGCTCAGCCGCAAGATCGCCAAGCAGCCGGCCCTGAAGCCGTTTGTCGACGAGGAGGTGTTGCCGGGCCCCGAATGCCAGAGCGACGACGAGATGATCGAGGAAATCCGGGTGCGCGGCGTCTCCAACCTGCACCCGGTCGGCACCTGCCGAATGGGGCGCGAGGTCGATGCCGTGGTCGACCCTAGGCTGCGCGTCTACGGGGTCGAGCGGCTGCGCGTCGCCGATGCCTCGATCATGCCGCAGGTTCCCGGCGGCAACACCAACGCGCCCTCGATCATGATCGGCGAGAAATGCGCCGCCATGGTCCTCGAGGACGCTGTGGCCGCCTAATTTCGCGCCTTTGAGCCGGTGACCTGAACAGCATGTCCGCTTGGCGACGCCCCGCGTGAATGAGATTGACGACGCGCTGGACGCCCAGTGGCCGTCACGACGACCCGACTGGTGTGGAGCTGTGCCGTCCTTTCGCAACGTCGCGTGCGAACCGTCAGTCTCTGGAAATCCGACCCCGCGACCCACCGCCTCTCAGGAATTCAGGGACAAATCGTCGAGCAGTGCCCTGGCATCCCTCAGATCGGCGGTGTCGAAGCCCTCGGTGAACCAGCCGTAAACGGACGCGAGAAGCTCGTGCGCCTCAGTGCGGCGGCCCTGCTCGCCCCACAGCCGGGCGAGGCTCGTCGCGGCGCGCAACTCCCAAGACTTTGCCTGCTGCTTACGGGCGAGTTCTAACGCCTGGCGGATTGAGGCTTCGCCCTCGGCCAGCTTGTTCTGCGCAAGCAGCACCAGGCCACGGCTGCGGTGGAGTTCCGGGATCCACTGGCCCTCACCGGTGCTTGCCACACTCTGCATGGCTTCGTCGATCTTTGCGAGGGCTTCGGCGTGTTGGCCTTCCTGCGCCAGCGCTTGCGTCAGTAGAGAGAACCCGAGCGATCGCACTCCGCCAGTCCTTCCCGGTGGCAGTCCTGCGCGTAATGAGGCGATAGCCTCCTTTACTTGGCCGAGCAGAAGAAAAGCCGCGCCGCGCAGGATATGCGGACTCACGAAAACCGAAAGCTGTTGCTCGGCTGCCACCGCCTCGGCCGCGGCGAGCCG
>Ga0306921_10004689_pt1 | contig 14099 bp, 12 predicted proteins | sample sta12Cox44000080_FD_203760 | JGI IMG/M metagenome (GOLD analysis project Ga0306921, IMG submission 203760) | Lab enrichment of tropical soil microbial communities from Luquillo Experimental Forest, Puerto Rico - statoxic.12C.oxic.44.000.080 (v2)... | ecosystem: Environmental > Terrestrial >... | reverse complement strand
CGACCTGGGCGTCGGCCATCGCGGGGAGCATCGTTACCAGGGCCGTCCCGATCTCGTCGCGAGCCTCCGCCGTCGTCTCCTCGTCGAAGCCCGCTTCCTCCTCGGTGGTGCCCGCCCACAGGAGACCGTCGGTCTTCGTCGTGGCGTAGTTGTGCCCCCAGCCCACGGAGCAGGTCACGGGCGGCCCCGGCGCTTGGAGGCGGAGGATCTGGCCCTTGAGCGGGCGCACCTCGATGGGCATGTCGATCCAGCTCGACGCCTCGCCGCTCCACGGGCCGAGGCCTAGCACGACCGCGGAGCAGGGCACCTCGCCGCGCTCGAGGATCACGCTCGTGACGCGCCCGCCGGCGCGACGCAGCCCAGTGACCTTGCCGTGCCGCACCGTCACGCCCATCTGCTCGGCGGCGCGGGTGAGGGCGAGGACCAGGCGATAGGGCTCGACGTCCGCGGTGCCATCGATCAGGACCGCGCCGATCGTGTCTTCGGAGATGCGCGGTTCCACGCGGCGAGCTTCGGATGCGTCGACCCAGCGCGCGGAGTAGCCGGCCTGCTGCTGCTGCCACGGCAGGGCGGCCTGGAGTCGACGCGAGTCCGCGTCCGTGAGGGCGAGGGCGAGGGAGGGCCGCACGCGGAAGTCGACGTCCATCTTCGCCTCTTCGACGAGGATCTCGGCCAGCTCGCGATGGAGTCGCATCCCCTCCTGCGCCATCTCCGCCAGAGGACCGGGAATGCCGAAGCCGCTCAGTGGGCTCAGCCCGCCATAGGCGTAGCCGGAGGCGTGGCTGGCGATGGCATCGCGCTCGATGACGACGCTCGCCACGCCGCCCTTCGCGAGGTAGTACGCCGTGGCCATGCCCACGATGCCGCCGCCCACGATCACCACGTCGCCGCTGGTCATGCGAGAGGTCCTTTCCTCCTGCGAGTGGCGCCGATCCTGTCAGAGCGTGCTGAACAAGTCAAACCGGCGGTTATCCGTGCGCCTTCGGCAGGGAACGCTCGTGGGATGCTCGTCGGGTTGCCTACTGGATCAGCTGGTCCGCGCGCTGCAGCAGTGACGGCGGCACCGTCAACCCGATGGCCTTCGCCGTCTTGAGATTGATCACCAGCTCGAACTTCGTCGGCTGCTCCACGGGAAGATCGGCAGGCTTGGCGCCTTTCAGGATCTTGCCCGCGTAGGTTCCGGCACGGTGGTACATCGCGGGAAGGCTCGCGCCGTACGACATGAGGTCGCCCTGGTCAACGTACTCCCGCGTGGGAAACATGGACGGTAGCCGACGCTTCTGCCCGAAGGTCGCGATCTCCAGTCGCTTCGAGAAGGCGATGGGATTTCCAGGCAGCAAGAAGAACGCCTGCGCACGCTGGCTCGACATGGCTTCGAACGCGCGATCGAGGTCGGCGACACCGGACACCTCGACCGATTGAAGCTCCAGACGGAGCGAGCGGGCGACAGCCTCCGCCTCCTTGTACTCGAGCACGGCGCCGCGAACGTCGGGATTCCAGAGCAGGGCCACGTGAGAAAGCCCGGGGAGGGCGTCCTTGAGGAGCGCCAGCCGCTTCCCACTCATCTCCGACGCGATATTGCTGAGCCCGGTGACGTTGCCCCCGGGGTGGGCGAGGCTCGCCACGAAGCCCGTGGCCACGGGGTCGGTGCTGAACGCCATCACGATCGGAATCGTCCGGGTCTCTCGCCGTACCGCCGCGATCGCCGGATCGGTGGAAGTCACGAGCACGTCCGGCTTGAGACTTACGAGCTCCCGGGCGAGTGTCGGAAACCGAGCGGAATCGCCCTCGCCGTAGCGAATCTCGAGCGCGATCGTCTTGCCTTCGACGTAGCCAGCCTCTCGCAACCCATGCTTGAGCGCCTCGACGTTGTATCCCGCGGCGGCCGCAGTGGTGGGAAGAAGCAATCCCACCTTCGGGACCCGGGCCGCCGGCTGGGCTTCGGCCCGAACTCCCATCGCAGCAATGGCAAGGAGGAGGACGGCCACGGCGAACGTCCGCCCGCGCAGGCGCCGATCGCGCGCGCCGTCGACTCCGCCGATTGGGGTCCGCCGCTTCGAGCCCATCATGCGTCAGCGCAGCGCGCTGGGCCCCGGCGTATTGACGAGGTCCTTGGCCGTCCAACCGTCGAGGTCGTACTCGACCATGCACGTCTCCGCGAACTGCTTCCAGCGGTCGTACTGGCCGGAGGCGAGGGCGCCGAACAGCGCGTAGCGGCGGATCTCCTCGTGGCTGCCCGAGTAGTTGATCTCGTAGAGCTCGTGGCGGCCGCCGAACTCCGTGCCCACCGCGTCCCACAGAAGCTTCATGAGCTTCACGCGCTCCACGGCATCGACGCCCCCCGAGCCCCGCAGGTAGCGATCGAGGTAGCTCCGGAGATCCGCCGACTTGAAGTCGCGCGCGTGCGAGTTGAGGTAGATGAGCCCGCTCGCCACCGTCTTCTCGATGAGGTTCTTGATCTGCACGTACGCCTCGGGGGCCAGCACCTGGTACGCGGCGGCCGGCTCCATCCCCGGAAGGATGCAGCCGCCGGTCCAGGGATCCGCCGTCTTGGCCATCGCGTCGGAGAGCCCCCAGATCATGTTGCGCCACGCGATGACCTCGCCGATGTTCGCCTCCACTCCCCGGAACGACCGCGCACCGGTGACCTCCGTAGCCTTGATGAGGAGACCGGTGATGAAGTCGAGCTTGACGGCGAGCCGGGTGCAGCCGTGGATGAGGGCGCGGGGCAGGAAGCCGGTGCGCGGGAAGAAGTTGTTCGCCTTCTCGACGTCGGCGTAGACGAACACGTCTTCCCAGGGCACGAAGACGTCGTCCATCACGAAGATGGCGTCGTTCTCGTCGAGGCGGCTGGAGAGAGGATAGTCAAAGGGGCTGCCCAGCATGGCCGCGCGCAGCTCGTTGGAGACGCGGCAGATGAGCTTCACGCCCTTGGCGTTGGTCGGCACCATGAAGACGATGGCGAAGTTCTTGCCCTGCACGGGGATGAGACCGTGGTGGGCGACGAAGGTGAAATGGGTCAGGGCCGAGCCCGTGGCCACTACCTTGGCCCCGGAGACGTAGATGCCCGCGTCTGTCTCCTTCGTCACGCGTGCGCAGACGTCGGTGGCGCCGCCGGGAGCGCCGGGGGCGATGTTGCGGTCCACTGGCGGATGGATGATCGCGTGGTTGATGAAGGGCACCCGCTCCTGGGAGAAGCGATACCAGCGGCGCGCGTTCTCCTGGTAGGGCGCGTAGAACTCGGCGTTGGCGCCCAGCGTGCCCAGGAAGGCCGCCTTGTAGTCGGGGGAGCGCCCCAGCCAGCCGTAGGTGAGGCGCGCCCACGCCGCGATGGCATCGCGGGCCGCGACCTGCTCCTCCACCGTCCGAGGAGCTCGGAAGTAACGATGGGTGAACCCGCCCCACTCGGTGGGCTCGGTGAGCACGCCTTGGCCGCTCCGGTGGTCCTCGTGCAGCGCATCGTACAGTCGCGCGAGCATCCGGGCGCAGTTCTGGAAGGCGGGATGCGTGGTGATGTTCTTCACGCGCTCCCCATAGATCCAGACCTCGCGGCCGTCGTCGAGGCTTTCCAAGAACTCTTTCCCGGTGTAGGGAAGCGTGGTCTTCTCGCTGGACATGTCACACCTCCTAGGAAATCGGCTGCGCCGTGCCACACTAAGACCTAGTGGCGCGATCCCGTCAAGAGGGAACATTCATCCCGAAGGAGCGGCCTCCTCCCTCGCACGGCCGGGTGCGAACGTTACCGGGTTCGCGATCACCCACCCGATGGGAAAGCGACTCGAGATGCTCGTCGAGGCGCTGCCCACGGCGCGGCGCGTCGCGTTTCTCACCAACCCAACGAACCCGAACACCGTAGAGTTCCGTCGTGAAGCGGAAGCGGTGGCCCGGGCGAAGGGCGTCAAGCTGCTCTCTTTCGAGGTGAGCGCGCCCGAGCAAATAGAGAGCGTCATCGCCACCGTGGCCAAGGCACGTCCGGACGCATTCGTCGCAGCGGGCGATCCCTTGTTCTGGACTACGCATCAACGGCTCATCGAGGCAGTGGCGCGCCACCGCCTGCCTACGATGTGGGAGTCCGGAACGTGGGTCGAAGCGGGCGGCCTGATGGCCTATGGCGCGAACCCGGACGACCTGTACCGGCGGGCCGCGACATACGCGGACCGCATCCTCAAGGGCACGAAGCCGACCGATCTTCCCATCGATCAGGCCACGAAATTCGAGCTGGCGGTCAATCTGAAGACGGCCCGCACCCTCAACATCACGATCTCCTCTCCCGTGCTGCTCCGTGCGGATCATGTCGTCCAGTGATGGAGGTCTGGGCGTGACCCTGACGGAGAGCTGACGATGACCACAATCGCGAGCGTCCAGGCCGACCACTATCTGATCAAGCTGCCCGTGGTCCTCTCCGACAGCACCCATGGGCAGATCGGGCACTTCGAGCTGGTCATCGTGCGCGTCCGTGACACGGAGGGACACGAGGGCACCGGTTACACATATACCGTCGGTGCCAACGGAGCCGCCGTGCACGCGACGATGCAGCGCGATCTAGCCCCGAGGCTGATCGGCGAGCGCGCCGATCTGATCGAAGCGCTGTGGAAGAAGATGTGGTGGGCGCTGCACTACGGCGGGCGGCGGCGGGACGGCAAGCATGGCCATCTCCGCGGTGGACATCGCGCTCTGGGATCTCAAGGCGCGCGCGCTCGGCGTGCCATTGTGGACCTTGCTGGGCGGCCACGACGCGAGAGTTCCGTGCTACGCGGGGGGCATCGATCTCGACTTCCCACTGGATAAGCTCCTCGCCCAGACCGATGACAACCTGAAGAAGGGTTTCCACGCCATCAAGATGAAGGTGGGCCGGCCCCAGCTCTCCGAGGACGTGGCGCGCGTGAAGGCCATGCGCGAGCACCTCGGCGCCGATTTTCCCCTCATGGTCGACGCCAACATGCGCTGGACGCCCGACGAGGCCATCCGCGCGGCGCGCGCCCTCCAGCCCTACCAGCTCGTGTGGCTGGAGGAGCCGACCATCCCCGACGACGTGCTCGGGCATGCGCGTATCGTGCGGGAAGGCGGCCTGCCCGTGGCCACCGGAGAGAACCTCCACACGCTCTACGAGTTCGCTCAGATAATTCACGCGGGTGGCGTCACGTTCCCCGAACCCGACGTCACGAACTGCGGTGGCGTCACCGTGTTCATGAAGGTGGCCCGCCTCGCCGAAGCCTACAACCTGCCTGTGACCTCGCATGGCGCCCATGACGTCACGGTGCACCTCCTCGCCGCCGCGCCCAACCGTTCCTATCTGGAAGCTCACGGCTTCGGCCTCGACCGCTACATCGCGCATCCGCTGGTGATCCAGGACGGCTTCGCTATCGCGCCTGACCGGCCCGGGCACGGGATAGAGTTCGACTGGAGGAGCCTTGAAGGCTGCCGCGCGTAGGGTGATTCGCCCGGGCCTCAGGCAGTTCGTGGTGCTCGCCCTCGTCGTGTCGTCGCTTCTCCGTCGGGCGGATTACCTCGTGCAATGACTGCACCGCGAACGCGAAGGTTATGGTACGACAGAGGCGAGCCATGGTGATCGTCATCGCTTACGATGCATGGGTTGGTGCAGGAGGGCGTTCCTGAAACTCACGCTTGCCCACCTCACCACTGCGATGGTCCTGCTTTTGACCCTCCAGGCCGGAGTAGCGGTCGCTCAGCCCGCCTCGAAAGTCCCTCGGATCGGTTACATCTCACCGGGGTCCCCGTCCAATCAGGCTCGAGTGGCCCGACTCGAAGCGTTCCGCCAGGGCCTGCGCGAGCAGGGCTACGTTGACGGTCAGAACATCGCCATCGACGCTCGCTGGGCTCAAGGCAACTACGATCGCTACGCCGAGCTCGCGGCTGAGCTGGTCCGCTTGAAGGTCGACGTCCTTGTGACGGTGGGGGCCACGGGCAGTCAGGCGGCCAAGCGCGTGACGAAGACGATCCCCATCGTCATGACCGTCGTGAACGATCCGGTAGGGGGCCGGCTTGTCGAGAGCCTGGCGCATCCCGGGGGCAATCTCACGGGGCTGTCCATGATGGCTCCGGACCTCGTGGGGAAACAGCTGCAAGTGCTCACAGAGATCGTTCCCAAGCTCTCCCGCGCGGCAATTCTATCGAATCCGGCTAGCCCGGGAACCGCGCCCCAGCGGCGGGTGGCCGAAGCCCTTGCTCCCACGCTGGGGGTGCGCCTGCAGGTCCTCGAAGCGCGCACCCCCCAGGAAATCGACCAGGCCTTCGTGGCGATGGGAAAGGAGCGGGCCGGGGCGCTCGTGGTCTTGGCGGAGTCCATGTTCACGAATCAGGCCAAGCAGATCGCAGATCAGTCCGTGAAGATGCGTCTGCCCACCATCTTTGGACTCAAGGAGCACGCCGACGCCGGCGGCCTCGTTGTCTACGGCGCGGATCCCGTGGACATGGAGCGACGGGCGGCCGGTTTCGTTGCCAAGATCCTCAAGGGCGCCAAGCCCGCAGACTTGCCCGTCGAGCAGCCCAGCAAGCTCGAGCTGATCATCAACCTGAAGACGGCCAAGGCGCTCGGGCTGACCATCCCGCAGTCGGTGCTCCTGCGCGCGGATCAGGTCATTCAGTAGAGCGCCGTCGATGAAGGCGTTCGGCCGGTCGCGACGTGCCGGCGCGTTGTTTCGTCCCGGCGTTCTGCTGACGCCGTTCCTCGTGTTGTGGCTCATCGTGGTCTCGGCGGTCGCGGCGCTGCCCGCCTGCGCCCAGGAGATCGTCACGCTGACCACGCGACCACGCGTGACACAGTCCTATTTCCTGGCCAGGGTTCCCGAGAAGCCTGAGGCGATCGCCATTCTCTTCCCGGGCAGCGGTGGCGACATCCGGCTCCGCTCCGACGGCGGGGACATCAAGTTCAGCCCGGGCAACTTCCTGGTGCGGGTGCGGGGTGACTTCGTGAAGCGCGGCATCGTCACGGCGGTGATCGACGTCCCCTTCGACCAGCGAGCGGGTTGGGGTATGAGTGACGAGTTCCGCTTCGGCAAGGAGCATCTCATCGATGTCCAGGCGGTGATCGCCGATCTCGGCAAGCGCTTTCCCGGCCTGCCAATCTTCCTCGTCGGCACGAGCCGGGGAAGCATCTCGGCGGCCAGCCTCGGCGCGAGGCTCGATGGAGCCGTCGCTGGAGTCGTCCTGACCTCGAGCATGTTTCGGGCGAGCAACCCGCGGGCGAGAGAGCCGGGGCCTGGGTTGAGCCGCTTCGACTTCGGGACCATCAAGGTGCCGGTGTTGATCGTGCACCACCGGGAGGATGCCTGCCCTGTTTCCTCCTACGGCGACGCGGCGAGCCTGGCCAGGATGTTCCCACTTGTCTCGGTCACGGGTGGGCTGCCGCCCACGTCCGACGCGTGTGAGCCGATGAGCCCGCACGGGTACCTGGGGCGCGAGAAGGAGACCGTTGACGCGATCGTGAACTGGATGCTCAAGCGCCCCTACGCGCGCGAAATCCCTGGCTAGCCGCTAGTTACCCTGGCAGCTTCCACCCCAGCCAATTGCAGACGGCGCGGCCCATGATGAGCTCCTTGTCGCGTGCCGACAGCCAGGGCATCTCCTCGGTGAACATGGTCACGCATTGCTTCCACGGGCAGAGCATGCGCGTGATGTCCGTGCCCCAGAACATCCGCTCGGGGCCGAAGGCGTCGTAGAGCTTCCGGATGTGGCCGTGGATGTCGCGATGCGGATACGGCTCGCTCGAGTAGCTCGGGGCGCCGGTGGCCTTGAGGGCCACGTTCGGATGCTTGGCCGCGGCTACGAGATCGGGCAGATTCGACCAGGCGGCGTCGGGACGGCCGAAGTGATCGATGATCAGCTTGAGTCCTCGATGGCGCTCCGCGATGGTGCCGATGACCTGGAAGAGGCCGGGGCCGAGCAGGGCGATGGGGAGCTGCGCGCGCTCCGCGGCCGCCCATAGCCAGTCGAGGCTCCCGTCGGTGAGCCAGGTCTGCTGGTGCGGTCGCAGGAGCGCGAAGCGGAGTCCCAGCACGCCGGGTCGGCTCTTGACCTCCGTCACCTTGGCGCGGCTGTCCGGTTGGTCGAGGGGAAAGTTGGCGAGGATGGCGAATCGGTTGGGATGCGCTTTCGATGCCTCCACCGCGAGGGCATTGGAATCCGGATCCCAGCTCGGCGGATGGATGAGGGCCGCATTCACTCCGCCCGCATCCATCTCGCGGAGGGCATCCTCCGTGGTGTAGTCGGGGATCTGGCGGTGGTTGGCGAAGTTCGTCGGCTTGTTGTTCTTCCACAGATGGATCTGCGCGTCGACGATCAGCATGATGGGCTCCTCTCAGGCGACGAGCAATTGCTGCTGTTCCGTGACGGCGAGGGGAGAGAACAGGCGCGCGTGTTCCTCGATGGCCCGAAGATGTGCGGTCACCGTTTCCGCGGGGACGTCCGGCGGCGCATACGCCACGTACAGGACGTGCGACGTCTGGCCAGAGATGGGAGACCGGTTGTCCTGCCCGTAGAGAATCGAGCAACAGATCCCCTTGTCGTCTCGCATGATCATGTCACCGGCCCGAATGACCTTGGCCACCCCATCCATCTGCGTCAGCTCGTCCCCCTCAAGTGACACGTCGATGGAGACGTGCCCGTGCAGCTTGTCGACGTCGTGACCGGCGGTCAGCACCAAGGTGTCCACCTCCGCGACGAAGTTGGCGTCGACGAGAGGCGACACGTTCGGGAGGGACTTGCTCTTCAGAACGATGGACTCGACCTGGAGCTGGACGTGGTAGGTCTTGCCGAAGCGCTTGTAGTACCGCAGGTAGGCCGCCATCACGGGCAGGGACAGGAAATCCGGCCGGGCGAAGCCCTGGTAGCGGTCGCGGAGCCGCGCTTCCGTCTTCCGCTTCCGATCGTCGAGGGCGGGGGAGGGGCGCGAGTTGTCGACCCGGGACAGCTCCAGCAGACCGATGACGGCGCCCGGGTGGGCGGCCCGCCATTCCGCGGTGGCCGATATTGCCAGCACGGAAGCTACGCCTTCGGCTTCCAGTCCTTGAAGCGCTCGCGCAGCACCTTCTTGTCGAACTTGCCCACGGAGGTCTTGGGCACCGCCTCGATGAAGCGCACCTCGTCGGGCAGCCACCACTTGGCCACGAGTGGCTTGAGGTAGTCGAGGATCTCGCTCTCGGTGAGCGAGTCCTTGAACTCCGGCTTGGGTACCACGCAGGCGAGCGGACGCTCGACCCACTGGGGATGCGGCACCGCGATGACCGCGGCCTCCAGCACCTTGGGGTGGCCCATGATGGTGCTCTCCATGTCCACGCTGGAGATCCACTCGCCGCCGGACTTGATCAGGTCCTTGGTCCGATCGGTGATCTGCACGTAGCCGTCGGGATCGATCGAGGCCACGTCGCCCGTGCGGAACCAGCCATCCTCCGTGAACTGCGCGGCGCCCGCGGGATTGTTGTAGTAACCGCTGGTGATCCACGGCCCGCGCACTTGAATCTCCCCCACGCTCTTGCCGTCCCAGGGCTGGATCTTGCCCGCATCGTCCACGATGCGCATGTCCACCCCGGCCACGATGGCGCCCTGCTTGGCGCGGACGTTGTAGCGATCGTCTTCGGGCAGGCTGTCCATGTAGGAGCGAGGCCGGCACACTGTGCCGAGGGGCGACATCTCCGTCATGCCCCAGGCGTGGAGCATGTAGGCGCCGTATTTCTTGTCGAAGAGCTCGATCAAGGTCTTGGGCGCCGCCGAGCCGCCGATGGGAATGCAGCGGATGGAGGAGATGTCCCACTGCGGCTCCTTCTCCAGGATGCCCTGGATGGCGATCCACACCGTGGGCACCGCCCCCACCACCGTCACGCGCTCGTGGTGGACGATCTCGATGATGTCGCGAGGCTGCGGATTGGGGCCGCCGAAGATCTGCGTGGAGCCGTTCATCACCCCCGCGAAGGGCACGCACCACGCGTTGGCGTGGAACATGGGCACGATGTGGAGGATGACGTCACGCTCGCAGATGCCGAGCACGTCCACCGTGGACGAGCCGAAGCAATGGAGGTAGATCCCGCGATGCGTGTAGAGGACGCCCTTGGGATGTCCCGTGGTGCCGGACGTGTAGCACATGCCGGCGGCGTCGGTCTCGTTCAGAGTCGGCCACGTTTCCACGGGTTTGGCGTCGGCGAGGAGCGCCTCGTAGTCCATGGCCCCCGCCGGGATCTCCCCGCTGGGCGTGTCCTTCATGACGATCACGTGCGTGACGGTCTTGAGGTCCTTCCGGATGGGCTCGAGGAGGTGCCAGAGGCTCGCGTCCACGATGAGGATCTTGTCGCCCGCGTGGTTGATGATGTACGTGAGGTCCTGTGGGGAGAGGCGGATGTTCACGGTGTGGAGGACCATGCCCATCAGCGGCGCGGCGAAGTACACCTCCATGTGGCGATGCGAGTTCCAGGCGAAGGTGCCCACGCGATCGCCCTTCTGGAGGCCCAAGCGCGCGAGAGCGGCGGAGAGCCGGGCCACGCGGTCGGCGTAGTCCGCGTAGGTATAGCGCTGGAGGCCGTGCCCGGGCACGCGGGTGGCCATGGTCTTCTTGTGGAAGAGTTTCCGCGAGCGCTCGAAGAGCTGGGTGAGCGTCAGCGGGTAGTCCATGATCAGACCCTTCATCGCTTCATCTCCTCACATCGGAATCGCCCCGTGGCAACGGGGAAGCGACCGACGTCTGCGCTGACGTCGAGGGCGGTCATCCTGTCGCGGCGGAACCGGAGGCTCCTGACGGGACGGTGATGCGGCGGACGCGCTCGTTGGCTCAGCGCCGGCGGGCGTCGAACTCCTCGGCGACCCGGTTGTCATTATCCAGCATGGCTTCCGCGTCGATGGAGGCGAAATCGAGCACGCCCATGTCGGCGTAGGCCTTCTGCACGCGCGAGCCCCACAGCCCGATGTCCTTCACGGTGGGCACGATGCGGGTGAAGAGGCGCGTGCGGAACTGCTTCATCTGGTCCGACACCATGGCGACCTGGAGGCACTCGTCCACGGGCAGGCCCAGGGTCTCCCACACCTCGCGCTGGTTGAAGCGGTCGCGCATGTGATAGCAGGCCTCGACCACGAACTGCTCGCGCTCGTCGCGCTCGGCTTCGGTCAGCTGCGGGTAGTACTCGCGCAGGGCGAGCCGGCCGAAGGCCACGTGGCGCGCCTCGTCCTGCATCACGTAGGCGTTCACGGAGGCGGCGAGGGGATTCTTGGCGGTGTCGCGGATGCGCTGGAAGGCGGCGAGGGCGAGGCCCTCGACGAGGATTTGCATGCCGAGATAGGTCATGTCCCACCGGCGATCGCTGATGGTCTGCTCGAGGAGGGTGCGGAGGCCGGGGGTGATGGGATAGGCGAGCTCGAACTTCTCGTGGAGCAGCCGCGCGTAGGCCTCCACGTGCCGCGCCTCGTCCATCACCTGCGTCGCCGCGTAGAACTTTGCGTCCACGCCGGGCACCGTCTGCACGATCTTGGCGGTGGCGATGAGGGCGCCCTGCTCTCCATGCATGAACTGGGAGAGGGTCTGGGCCTGGAGGTTGTGGCGGACGCGCACCCGCTCCTTCTCGGTCAGCTTGTCCCAGATCGGCGAGCCCCAGATGGGCACGGCGCGATCGTCCATCATCATCGGATTCTCGGGGTCGAGGTCCTGCGACCAGTCGATCCGGGTACCCGCGTCCCACTGTTGCTTCTTGCCCTTCTCGTAGAGATTCAGCAGCTTCTCGCGCCCGTCCTCGTACTCCCAGGTGAAGCTGGTCTCGTTTTTCCCCTCGAACTTCCACTCGGTCTGCTCGACGGGGATCTGATAGCGATAGGTGCTCGACATGGTCCCGGGACCTCCTTTGCCCCTCAGTGGCGACCGTAAACTGCCGGGGGCTGGGGTGTCAACCGCTCCGTGGCGTGTCAGACGGCCCGATCAAGCGGGTTTCCGCCCCACCGCGAGCAGGTGCGCGTGGAGGCCGAGAAGCGTCGGCTCGCGCTCCACGGCCCGGGCGGCCCGGAGCAGGCGCTCCCGCTCCGCCGGGTCGGCCCAGCGCCGATCGATGTCGAGGAGGAGCCAGCCCGGCCCCTCCACTCCCAGGAGATCGAGCAGCTCGAAGCCCCCCTCACGCACTTCCGCCTCCAGGTCCTCCGGCCGGTGGAAGAAGGCCGTCGTGAAGTAGTCCTTGTTAGTCGGATTCCGATGCTGCCCGTCGCGCAGGTCGCGTGCGACGATGGCGGCAAACTCGGGATCGGCGAGCGCGTTCTCGAAGATGCCCGGCAGCAGCGAGGCGAAGCGATCGACGGCGGCGGCGAAGAGAAGACCGCCAGGCTCGAGCACGCGATGGGCTTCCCGTAGGGCCTGGAGGCGATCCTCACGCTCGGTCAGGTGATAGAGCGGGCCCAGCAGCAGGATCACCGGCACGCTGGCGCTGCTCACGTCGAGCCGCCGCGCGTCGCCCAGACGGCACTCGGCGATGGGCGCGTGCGGCTGGCGGCGGGAGGTCTCATTCGCCTGTTTCACGTGGAAGGGCGAGGCGTCGATCAGCGTGACGCGATGCCCGCGAGCGGCGAGCCAGGCGGCATAGACGCCGGGGCCGCCGCCCACGTCGAGGACGGCGCAGGGCGCCGGAGGAAGATGGCGCAGGATGATCTCCTGCGTTCGGGCGAGCTCGAGATGGCCGTGGCCGTGGAACAGACGATTGGCCTCGAGGCCGAGCTCGTAGTAGACCTGCATCTCGTGCGGGACCGGCTCGCTCATTCGTGGTTTCCTTCGCTCCGCGTCCAGTGTAGAGCATAGGGCTCATGCCGCAGGCCCTCGTCCAGCGCGTCGTCGTCCCCGCCGCCTTCATCCTGCTCTGGAGCTCCGCCTACATCGTGGTGCGGATGGGCCTGCCCGACATGTCGCCCATCGCCGCGCTGGCTTTGCGCTTCGTGATTGCCACCGTGACGCTCCTCGTCCTCGCCCGAGCGACGGGCCAATCGCTGACGGCGCTCGGACGGAGCTGGCCGCACTTTGCGGTGGCGGGCATCCTCATGAACGGTGTGTACCTCGCCACCGCCTACGTGGCGCTCCAGTATCTCCACGCGGGCACCATGGGTCTCCTCGCCGCGCTGAATCCCATGCTGGTCGCACTGCTCGGCTCGATCCTCCTCGGCGAGGGCATGCGCGTCTCCCAATGGCTCGGACTGGGGCTCGGGGTGGCCGGCGTGGCGCTGGTCGTAGGCTTCGCGCCCGTGCCGGGACAGAGCGTGCCCGCGGCCCTCCTCGCCGTGGGCGGCATCGTCGCCTTCGCGGTGGGCACGATCTACTTCCGCCGCCACTGTGGTCCTGGCGCCCTCCTCACCGGCAACGCCGTGCAGATGGGCGCCGCCGCCGTGTTCTGTGCGCTGCTCGCCGCCGCGGTGGAGCCGCTCCGCGTCGCGTGGACGTGGCGTCTGGTCGCCTGCACGCTCTATCTTGCCCTCGCCGTCTCGGTGGGAGCCATGGGCCTCTTCGCCTACATGCTTCGCTCGCGCACAGCGGGCGTGGTGTCGAGCAACTTCTACGTCATCCCCGGGCTCACCGCGGTGCTCGCCTGGCTGGTGCTGGGCGAGACGCTGACCGCCACCGCGGCGGCGGGCTTCGTGCTGTCCTCCGTCGGGGTGTGGCTCGCGCAGCGGGAGGCGCCCTCACCTTGAGGGTCCTCGCAGTTTCGGTTATGGTGTCGCCATGAACTCACGCTGGGACGAGGCCGCCGCGCGCAATCTCGACAGCCTCGGCCTCCTCGTCTACGCCTCCCGCCTCATCGGCGCCGAGACCTCGCTGGTGGTGTGGGGCGGGGGCAACACCTCGATCAAGCTCACCGAGCGCGACCATCGTGGGCGCGAGGTGCGCGTGCTGCGAGTCAAGGGATCGGGCTCCGATCTCAAGAGCATCGAGAAGAAGCACTTCCCCGGCGTGCGCATGGACGACGTGCTGGCCCTCCTCGAGCGCCAGGACATGGGCGACCAGGAGATGGTCGACTACCTGGCGCACGCGCTCCAGGAGCCGGCGAGCCCGCGCCCCTCCATCGAGACGCTGCTGCACGGCTTTCTCCCGGCGGAGGCGGTGATCCACACGCACGCAGACACCGTCGTCTCGC
>Ga0306921_10004687_pt1 | contig 14100 bp, 14 predicted proteins | sample sta12Cox44000080_FD_203760 | JGI IMG/M metagenome (GOLD analysis project Ga0306921, IMG submission 203760) | Lab enrichment of tropical soil microbial communities from Luquillo Experimental Forest, Puerto Rico - statoxic.12C.oxic.44.000.080 (v2)... | ecosystem: Environmental > Terrestrial >... | reverse complement strand
ACGTCCTGATAGAGATGGCAACTGACGCAGCCGGATTCGACGCGCGTGGGACCAAGCAGAAACGAGAGTGCGACTTGGAGTTCCCTGCGGGTCTCCCGACGGGAAACCAAGCCGAGGCTTTCAATAATCATTTCGAGTTCCCGAACAGCAATGCGGACAGGCGTTCAAGTCCCGCTATGCCTGTGGACGGAGCGACATGAACGCGGCTCCGGGCCGTGCCCTAACAGAAAGAAAGCAAGACCGGTTCCGAACGCTGCATTTGAGGTGTTGAGGCTAACTTATTCAGGGGAAAGAAATTATAGATGGTAGAGGATGTTGAGCGGAACGTTTCGGTTTTATCGGCTACGACATTTCAGGGGACACTCCGAGATTTCGTGTTCAAGAGCCTCGGCTGACACCGAGTTTTTTCATGCGGGACTCGAGGGTGGAGGGCTTCATCCCCAGAATCTGCGCAGCCCCGCCGGCGCCTCGTATCCGCCCTCCAGTGGTCTTCAATACTTTGGCAATATGATCTTGCTCGATCGCTTTCAGGGTTCTTCTCGCATCCACCGGCGAAGGTTCCAAGCCGCTCAGATCGGCTTCGAAGATCGTCCCTGTATTAGTAATCAGATGGCGCTCGATGACATTGCGCAATTCGCGGACGTTTCCCGGCCAGGAGTAACTCTGGAACGCTTTCATCGTAGAAGCGCGCACGTCCTCGATGTTTCGGCCCATACGTCGGCCAATTTCCCGGACAAAATGCCAGACGAGCCTAGGAATATCCTCTCGCCGGTCGCGGAGGGGAGGAATGTAGATCGGGAATACACTCACGCGGTAGAAAAGATCCTCCCTAAATTTGCCCTCCTTCACCATGACTTTCAAATCTCGAGCGGTAGCTACGATCACCCGCACATCTACCTTTGTGGTCTTCGAGCTACCGAGCCGCTCGAATTCGCCTTCCTGAAGTACGCGGAGCAGCTTAGCCTGCAGTTCCAGGGGGAGCTCGCCAATTTCGTCGAGGAAAAGCGTAGATCCGTTAGCGACCTCGAACCGGCCCATTTCGCGTGTTAATGCTCCTGTATAAGCGCCCTTCTCACGTCCAAAAAGTTCGCTTTCCACAAGTGTTGCTGGTAAAGCAGCGCAATTTACCTTTACCATCGGGCGGTCCTTGCGCCTGCTGAAGTCGTGGATGGCTCGGGCAATCAGCTCCTTGCCTGTGCCCGTTTCGCCCTGCAGCAATACGGTTGAATCGGTGGCGCCGACTTGCTCTGCACTCCTTAGAACGCGACAGATGCCCTCGCTTTGACCGATAACCTCATGGTGACGGTACTCAGATTGGATTTCTTCGCGAAGATAATAGTTTTCGTTTTCGAGTTTCTCTTTGAGCTTTTTGATTTCGGTGTAAGCCTGTTGAAGGTTCTCTTCGTAGCGCTTTCTGGCGATGGCGTTGGCGAAAACCTGCGAAACCAACTTCAAGCCGTCGAGCAAAAAGCTAGGAAATTGCCGCTCGTGCCGCATGGTACCGAATGTCAGAATGCCGAACAATTGGCCGTCCGCCCAGACAGGAAAAGCGGCGCCTGATCGCGAGCCTTTACGACGAAGCGATTCTTTGTCGAGGGTGGCTTGTTCGGGCAGATCGTCCACTTTGTTGAAATGAAAGCTTCTGCCGGAAAGAAGTTCGCGGGTCGCCCAAGGATAATCGACCGACGATTCGCCGTGAGCGGTCTCACGTCCGGGAACTGCCCAGGAATGTGTAGTGCGCAGTTCTTTGGAGCCCTCAACGAACTGGGAGAGGGTGCAGCGGTCAAAACCAAGGGCTTCACAAAGTCGCCGCTGAACCGATTCAATCTCCTGATTAAAGCGGTCCGCGGCGAGGTTGATAAAGGTGGCGGACAGTTCCGCAAGGATTTCTTCCAGACGGACGCGGTCTGCCAGAGCCTGTTCCGACAGCTTGCGCTCTGTAATATCGATGGAGATCCCGGTTACGCGCTCCGGTGTTCCACTTCCGTTTACGTAGCTACGGCCCATGGTGACCAGCCAGCGAATCTGATCATTTTTGTGCACCAGGCGATATTCCACGACGAATTCTGTGGGTTCTTGCCGCACCTTTTGAACGGTCTGCAAAACGCGCTCTCTATCTTCGGGATGCACGGAGTTCATGAAAAATTCAAAAGTGAGCGGGGCGCCTGGCGGCAAACCAGCCAACTCCGTATTCTTTTCCGAGCCCCAGATTTCTGGCTGGTCAAATCTCCACTCCCACACGCCTAATTGCGCCGATTTCACGGCCAGCCTGAACTTTTCTTCGCTCTCCCAAAGTTGTTCGGTCGTACGTTTTCGCGCGAGGGCGTTGGCGAAAATCTGAGCAACCAACCATAGGCGCTCCGTGACCTGCGCTGACCACTCCTTCTCCCTGGCGATGGCGTCGTAAGCGATGGCGCCGAAGACTCTCCCACCAGCCGACAGTGGAAGAATCGTCCCCGACTTAGATTTTACGAAGTCACGGGTTGTGTTTCTGTCCGTCTCGGCTTCTTCGGGAAAATCACTCAGGCGTGAGAATTGAACGTAGGCCCCACTGAAGATCTGTTTGGTGATCCAAGGAATCTGCTCGTGGGGGGTAAGCTCGGGGAGCAGGTCGATGCCTGGAGCCGCCCAGCGATGGGTGATCCGGAATTGGGCGTCGGTCTCGTCGTACTTGGCCAAGGAGCAGCGGTCGAGGGTCAGGACCTCACAGATCTGTTGCATGGCTGACTCGATCTCGGCATCGATCTGTTCCGGACGAAGGCGCACAAATCGGAGCGAAAGGTCGATGATCATTCGCTCGAACGTCAACAGTTCGGCATCGGGAAGTTGAGCAGGAGCACTCACCAGGACACCCTTCCTTCACTGCTCTCCATGCTGAAAAGGGGTCGCCCGCCCACTGTCGCTAGTAAATTTCATGGCCAGGTCCGTGCCGACGGTGGTCGTGTGGGAGCGTACACATCCGAGATGTCACACAGAATCCCTTGGGCGTTTTCTATTCTCGACCGGAACATTGGGAACCCGAGTTGGGACCAAAGGTTACATGAATTAAGTAAGGTAGTCAAACCGGCGGGCGCCTACCGGGAATCACCCGGAATGTCGGGGGTGCCCCGAAATGTCGGGCACGCAGCACAGTCAGGATCCATGGTAAGGCGCACAAGTAGTGAAAACTGAGCCACATCAAGCGGACGAGACTTTGGACTGAGGTTTGCATACCTTCAGACCAAGCTTACCTGCGCGACGTCAGACGCTTCACGGCGGGGTGTTAGCAGCGAACGGTAAAGAAAATCGCAGCGAGTACGGATTCCTTGGACCGGGATTTGTGCGCAGGTGTGATTGCGCGAATGCGAAGTGGAGTTCGGTTTGGGAGGAAGGATGAAGATCAAAAGCACGCAACTCCTGGTTCTCTTGGCGACGGCTTGTATGGTTCTTCCTTTGCATGCCGACACGCTGAAGTTGAAAAACGGAAAGTCGGTCACCGGCACCTTCATGGGAGGAGACGCCCGGCAGATAAAGTTTGCCGGGGATGACGGTCATGCCAAGACGTATGTATTAACGGATGTGGATACTCTCACGTTTGCCTCTCCGCCAGAACCACCAAAACCGGCACCAGCGGCTGCTCCCGCGCCTGTACCGTCCCAGGTCACGGTGCCCGCGGGGACGCAGTTGCTGGTGCGGATGGTGGACACGCTGGACACCAGCAAGGTGGCTGCGGGACAGCGCTTCACGGCAACGCTTGACAGCAACTTGGAAGCGAATGGCGTGATTGCGGCGCCGAAAGGCACGACCGTCTACGGAAAAGTGCTGCAATCGAACTCCGCTGGCCGCGCCACTGGCAAGTCGAAGATGTCCATTCAACTGACGGAGATCGTGATCGGCGGTACGGCGCGGCCGATCCTTACCGACACCTTCGACACAGAAGGCAAAGGTTCAGGTGGGCGGACAGCGAAACGGACCCTTGGTGGCGCAGGACTTGGGGCGGCAATTGGAGCCATGGCCGGTAATGCCGGCAAAGGCGCCGCCATTGGCGCAACTGCGGGCGGCGTGATGTCTGTGGTCCAAAAGGGTGACCAGGTTCAGATTCCGAGCGAGGCTCAGCTCGAATTCCGGCTGCAGCAATCGGTCACTCTGCCATCGGCCAGGTAACGGAAGACAGAGGGTTGCAATCCTCGCAGTCTTTTTCGAAATAGTCGAAGCGAGTCGATTCGCACGCGATTTTTAGGAGGAAGGAACAATGCTGATCCAGGGATTGATGCTGATTTGGTTGACCGCCACGCCAGCGCAACCTGCGCCGCCGCAACACGCGCAAAAGAACGTTCAGGTGGAGGCTGACAGCCAGGAACAGAACCTTCGTGCGTATGTGGAGCTCATGCGCGCAGATATGAAGGCGAAAAAAATGCAGATCATCACGGAGGTGATGCACCTGGACGACCAGGAGGCCGCGGTGTTCTGGCTGGTCTACCGGGAATATGATCTGGAGTTTAGCAAACTCGGAGATGAGAAGTTGGCCATTATCCAGGACTATGCCCGCAGTTACTTGGACATAACAGACGAAAGAGCGGATCAACTTGCGCAGAGAGTGCTGGAACTGGACGAGAAGAGGCAAGAGCTACGGAAGAAATATTACGAGAAGTTCAAAACGGCCCTTTCGCCGATTCTCGCGGCACGGTTTACACAAGTCGAGAACCAGATCGAGATGGTCATCGACCTGCAAATAGCCTCTCGCCTTCCCATCATCGAAGAAGCGGATTCGAAATAGATCGTCTAGAAATGCCAAAGCACCTGTGGCGGAGGAGATCGGTATGCGTCATTGCGGACAGTTTTTTGTTTCGACGCCGTTAGTCCTGGCGTTCTTGTTTGCTATGTTTGCAGGCAGGGTCGCAGCCCAGCAGAAAGGACAGTATCTACCCGGCCAGTTCGGCTTGAATGCGGGCGTACTGCCTGACCCTGGCTTCACTTACGCGAACATCACGATTAACTATTCCGCAGATACGTTGAAAGATTCGCACGGAAACAACACGCCCATCAACGGTACCTATGGGGTTTGGGCAATAGAGAACCTCCTTCTGTACGTGCCGGATTTCAAGGTGCTGGGTGGCAAGATGATGTTCGGCGTCATCGCCCCCACTTTTGCGAACGGTTCTCTGACCGTGCCGCAATTTGGTGTTAATGCAGGTGGCTACGGTGTTGCAGACATATTTGTGCAACCCATTACATTGGGCTGGAAGCTGAGGCGAGCGGATGTGTGGGTTGCGGACGGATTCGTGGCGCCAACGGGGAGGTATACGCCGGGCGCCACGGACAATATTGGATCGGGGTACTGGGGAAACCAGATCATGACCGGTACAACGGTGTACCTCACAAAAAACAAGGGCACCAGCGCAAATCTCTTCACCGATTGGGAGCAACACGGGTCGAGAGAGGGTACCAACAGCACAACCTTGACTCCAGGGCAGACGTTCACCATGGAGTGGGGAGTGGGCCAGGTACTGCCGCTCGACAAGGAGCTCCACAAGCTGCTGCAAGTGGGCGTCACAGGGTACGACCAGTGGGAAGTAAGTGACGATAGCGGGACTCAGCCCAACGGGCTGCCCGCAAGCTTGAATCCGGCGTATTCCGTGCACGCCATCGGCTTGCAGACGAACTTCATTGCGCCGATGAAGGGCCTGAATTTCTATTTCAAGTATTTGGATGAATACACCGCCAAAGCGCATGTAGAGGGCCGGACGATCGTTTTTGGAGGGAGCTATACCATCCGGTTTCCTGAACAACATGCGCAAGCTTCCCACTAGGGGAAAATTTATTGTTGCGAGTTCACGGTTGAGGGATGCCATCGGGCCACTTTTCGTCAGAACGGAACTGCTATACGGGAGAGTGCAGCAGGAGGGTACGCAACCAGTTCGCAGGCTTGTTGTGAGTTTGCGGCTTGCTTGTTCGCAGTTGTGATCGCATCCCCTCCGCTGCGGGCGCAGAGCCGGAAACCCAACATCGTCTGTGAGCCTCGAAGTTATAGGAAATTCCGATGAGATTCATGCTTCGAATTTCCGCCCTGCTGTTGTGCCTTTTGCAATTGACGTGCCGGGCCTCGGCCCAGTCTTCCACGGAAAATGCCGGAGAACCGCTATGAGCGCCAAAGCCCTAGGTTTTGTCTGTGCCCTACTCGTGCTGCTTGCGCTTTCTGCGCTCAATTTAAATGGACAGATGTCTCCGTTCACCAAAGCGCAAGTGGGAGACCGCATTCGCAAAGTAGAAGATGGCGTGGATAACTTCCGGAAGTATCTCGATAGCCGTGGCGATGGCGCGAAACAGCGGGTGAATTCCGCGCAAGACAACGGAAGACCCGGCCCGAATGGAGGTCCTGGCGCCCAAGCGCGGAAGAATCAGGCCAGCCAGACCAAAGACGATTTGGATGATGCGATGGACGACCTCAACCGTTCTACGAACCGTTTGCGGCGTCAATTCGATCCCACGGACAAATGGATGGAAACGCGCACGCAGATGAATCGCGTAATGGATGACGCCCGCAGGGTGAATCAGATCATGGGCCGCGGGAAATACGGCACGCAGGCCGCGCGCTATTGGAGTGTATTGCGCGGGTCGATCAACGATTTGGCGCGGTGCTATGGACTGAATCCGATGGCAGGTTAGCCGCGGATTCCGGATGCGTAACGCAGGCGAAAGCTGCGTCTCTGATCTAGGCCTATAGTTTATGTCGGACACAACGGGCAAATCTGAATCTCCTGATTTCCAACTGTTCGAGACGGGTTCTTTACTCGGGTTGGACAACGTTTGGCCACCCATACGGCTGGACGGGCTGACGGTCAAACAGAAGGCAGTATGGTCTGTTCTACTAACCTGGTTCCCCTTGCTCATCTTGGCGGCGGTACAGGGGCTGGCCCTCGGGCCGACTCGAGCGGATTCGTTCTTACTTGATGCTGCCGTGTATGCTCGCTATTTGGTGGCCGTGCCCCTGCTGTTCTATTCGCAAAAAAAGATGACCATACGATTCCAGTCCATCGTCCACCACTTTCTAAATGCCGGGCTTGTGAAAGAGTCGGATAAAAAGCAATTCGTTGGCAATATCGCCGAAGTTATGCGACTTCGGTACAAGGCTCTTGTGGATTGGCTGCTTTTGTTCCTTGCCTATGGGTACGCAGTCGCGATCCTTCTCCTGGTGGTCCCCAGGCTCTCCGCCAGTTGGCGAATGCTGGGCCCGCAAGGACACCGAGGATTGTCGCTGGCGGGCTGGTGGTTCATTGCAGTCAGCGAGCCAATTTTTGCTTTTGTTTTGTTTCGTTTCTTATTTCGAATTGGATTGTGGTGGAGATTCCTCTGGCGCACGTCTCGACTCGATTTGCAAATGGATGCTTCGCATCCGGATGGAGCGGGAGGGTTAGGCTTTTTGGGACTTACTCTACGCACGGCTCAAGAATCAGCCTTCGCCATCTCCGCCTCCTACGCCGGCGGTCTTGCCAATATCGTTTTGGCGTCGGGTGCTCGAGTGACAAGTTTTAAGTTTGAAATTCTCTTTCTCCTCATCGGCATCGTGGGATTGTTCGCGGGTCCTTTAACGTTCTTCTATCGCCTGCTTGCCAGAACAAAGCACCAAGGAGCACTCGAGTATTGGGCAATATGGCAGGCGCAACTTCGGCAATTCAATAACAAGTGGAAGCGCGTGCCGCTGGAGAAGATGGATCTGTTAAGCGTAGCTGATTTTTCAGAGGTCACGGATCTCAGCTCGATTTTAGAAAGAGTCCAACAAATGAGATTGGTGCCATTCCGTCGAACACAGCTCTCCCCGTTGGCAGTGGCAGCTTTGCTGCCGTTCTTGGCAGTCCTCGCCCTGGAAATTCCCGTCGAGGAAATTCTCAAACAGCTGTTAAGGATGGCGGGCTTCTGAATGGGGGAGTCCGCCTTTTGCGCGGTACCATCGCCTTTACAGAACAACTCAGGGGTTGGGTTTCCTCGATTGGAAACGCCGTGCCTTTTCTTTGGGAATCCGAATCGATCAGAGGCTATCGGGCGCATGGACGAGTTAGGAGTTGACTTGGCGCTGGTTTAGTCACCCTTTAGTCACAGGGACAAGTGGTTTACACTGAGGAGCGGAGGAGTGGGTAAGCGGTTGACCCAGTCGGCGGAACTCACGCTCATCTCCAATCACGAAGAGTTTTTTTCCTTTGCTACCGAAGAAAGAAAATGATTCTTGGCGCTTAGCTTTTCGCGAAACTCCCGCGGCCCATAAACCGTCGGGTTGATCTCCCGTCCCAGTTTCGCCTCAATCTGCCTAAGTGCAGAGACCACATCGGCAAAACCTGCTTCGCCCACGACCATGATGCAAGGTTTATTTCTGACGGGGCAATAACGGCAGCAGAGATGAGCAATGAAAGAAAGTTGCGACGCGTGGGAAACTTCTGGTCGGGGCGGGCATGGCCGCCGAGTACTCGTCCTGCCGTTTTCAGCTGTCTTCAGTAGGTTAGCTTGGTGACAATCGGTGGTGGTCGGGGATCATCGGGCACATTCGGCACCGAATATGCAATCGGATATGCAATTTGGATTCTCACAGCGCGGCGGAGTCCGCCAACTCCCGGTTGCCGACCAGCCGGGTCTTAAGGATGATTTAAATCTTCATCTTCCGGGCGCTGTAGCCGGAGTCGGATTCGCCTTGTGCGGCTGCCACGCCGGTCCGCCGTCTTCCCACTGGTTGTCGGTGAGTTGCTCGACCTCGGTACCGTCATACTTCATGACGAAAATCTCGCCGTACGGCTGTGGCGCATAGGTGTAAAACGCTTCGTCCTTAAATCCCATCCGACTGCTCGTAAACACGATCCGTTCTCCGTCAGGCGACCACGCCAGGTGCGCGTCGTTGCCTTTGGTGTGGGCCAGTTGGCTTAAATCTTTTCCGTTCGGCCGAATCGTAAACACTTCGAAATCGTTCCCAATCTTACGAATGAACCCGATCAAATCGCCGCGCGGAGACCAAACCGGAAAGTTGTCGTATTCGTTAGTCAGCGTCGCGATCGAATGATCTTCGAGGTTCATGATGCGCAGGCCTTCACCGTCCGGGCCGGTTGTGCGGTAAACGATGCGCTGGCCATTGGGTGCGAATGAAGGAAAGGCATTCTTGTTCGCGCCCGAAGTGATCAGCTGAAATCCCGATCCGTCGGCGTTGACGATGCCGACCTGTTCTTCGCCATTCGGGGCGTTCATCGCTTTCTCCCCGCCGTTGAACAAGGCGAAGCGGCCAATGCCAAAGGCAATCTGCCGACCGTCGGGAGACCATTGTGGGCCCAGCATGTCTTCCTTCCGCTCTAGGATCGCGCGGGCTGGCTTTCCTTCATCCACGATGAACAGTGTGCTCGTGTCTCCTGGCTTCCTAGTCACGGCGAGGCGTTCCCCAGTCGGATCGTATGCGGGCAAGACTACCGTCGCAGAAAGTTCGTAATTGGGATTCCGGCTCCAGCGTTTAGTGGGTTCAGGAGTGCGTTTCGTTTCATAACGGCTGTATACCACACGCGTGCCCTCCGGAGACCAGGAGGGCGAGCGCACATCGTCGCCCGTGGGACCGGACTTGCCGCTGGCATAGAAAACTCCTTCCGGTTTGTCGCCGCGAAAATAGGCGATATCACCCGATGCCAGCACGGCCGGGAAAACCTTAATGCCCGGACCGGCCGCCACGGGTTTCGTTTCGCCTGTGGCAATCTCGATCCTCACGAGCCTCGTCTCGACATGCTTGTTCTCTTGTTCGTCAACGAAGCGGTAAGTGTCCTGTTCCTCAGCGGACATGCAGTATGCGATCACCCCTTTACTATCGGGAGTCCACTTCGGACTACCGCAAAAGTTGCCAGGTTGCGGGAAATGCTTCAGCCCGCTGCCGTCAGGGCGGATGAGGTAAATATCCAGCAAATGGAGGCGCTCCCAGCGGCCTTTTGCTGGTGGAAGATTGCTGTCGCGGTCCGAGGAAAAGGCGATCCATTGGCCGTCGGGAGACCAGGCGGGTCGGAAATCGCCGCCATGGCCGGATGTCAACGGTTTAGCTTTGTGTGTGGTGAGGTCGAGAATCCAAAGATTAGCGGTTCCTGCGGCACGCGTCGTAACAAATACGATCTGGCTGCCATCGGGTGAAAACGCGGCTTGGTCGTCATACGCGGGGTCGTCCGTCAGGCGATCCAGACCCGTTCCGTCTGGGTGAACGCGATACAAGTCCGCTGAGCCGCCACGTTCCGACGTGAAGACGATCCAATCGCCCTTAGGAGACCACGACGGATTGTAATCGAGCGAGCCCCGCTGGGTGAGCGGTAGCTCACCGGAGCCGTCTGCGTTCGAAATGAACAAAGTGGCTTGTGTAGGGCCAAGCCGCAAGAACACGATGCGATCGGTCGCCGAACCGGATAGCACAAATGATGTTAGTGTCACGAGGCACAACAGGATGCGAAGACGAGGCATCACTTCCTCCGTGGCTGGAGTCTCGGTAGTTTACGCTAACACGGGCTAGCAATAATGCCCTAGAGTCGCTAGGTTCGGATTCCGGGCGGTTGACTTGACGGCAAAACGGAAGTTAAGAAAACATGGCGTGACTGTTTACGGTTTCTTCGGGTCACGATTACGCGCCGGAGCCGAGAGAGCGTCGCAACCCCTCCGACCAGTTTTGAGGCCAAACGAAAGTGGAATCCGCATGCAACCGACGGATGGGGTGGCTCCTGCAACTGATTCTGTTTAAGCATAGAAAGAATAGGAGGAGTGAGTGAGCGGTTGAAACCGGCGGTCTTGAAAACGTTCTACCTCTTTCGTTCTGCCTGTTTTTCAGTAGGTTAGACCCGGGGATAATGGCGCTGACTGGGATATTCGGGCACATTCGGCAGCGAATATGCAACCGGATTCTCACACCGCTCCGACCGATGAACTTAGCTCCTTTGTGCAGTTGCGAGTCGTCCATTTTGTTGTATGGTGAGTGTATGGCGCGGATGATCTCGACCACGATTCGCTTGAATGAAGAGGATGTGCGCGCTTTGAGGCGCGCTAGAGCGGCAGGGCACTCCGCTTCCGAACTGCTTCGGAAAGGCCTGCGCGTGGTGGCCTCGCGGTACTACACCGGTCGTCGATCGCCATCCACATTGCTGTTTGAGTCCACGGACACGAAGCTCGGAGACGAATCCGAGCTGTTTCGGGATCTCGAGGATTGATTGGCCCGATCATCGCGGACACGGGCGGGCTCCTCAAGGCACTCGCCCGCACGCCTGATCACAAAGCGACATTTCCGGAACGATTTTGACCGCTGCGACCGTCGTGATGGTACCCGCGCTGGTGCTCGCTGAGGCGGACTACTTCCTCAGAGACAATCGGGTGGCCATGCGCAAGCTGATCGCCGAGATCTTCGATCCGGAGACCCGCTACGAGTACGAGCTGGCGCTGCCTTCCGATCTTGTTCGCGCGCTCGAATTCGACGCCAAGTTCAAGGAGCTCGCTCTCGGATTGGTCGACGGCACGGTCACCGCCAGCCCTTCCCTGTGAGGCTGGTAGCTGTGCCTTGGTAAATTGGAATGCGACGCGGAACGCACGCACCGGAATATCGCACCCGTTCTAATATCCTGGGCTACACCATCTGTCAATTTGATTCTGGTCTGACACGATGATATCATTGTGTCAGATAATAGGAGGGTGTGACATGACCTCAGAAACGCGCCTGCGTGTCAACGAAAACGGCCGCGTCGTCATCCCCGCTTCGTTTCGCAAGGCTCTTGGCATCAATATCGGGGACGAAGTCGTCTTACGGATCGAAGATAACGAGTTACGGATCACCACGCTGAAACGCCGCATCGAGCGAGCGCAACGGCTTGTCCGCCGGCACGTGAAACCTGGCACGTCGCTGGTCGATGAATTGATTGCCGAACGTCGCGAGGCGGCCAGAAATGAATAAGATCGTCCTGGATGCCTCTGCGCTCCTTGCAGTGCTTAATCGCGAACCAGGTGCAGATAAATTGACTCCACAACTGCTCAACGTCGCTACCAGTAGCACTGTGAATCTGGCCGAGGTGCAGAGCAAACTCGTAAATCGTGGTCTCAGTCCGCAGGAGGCGTGGGAAGCTACCCTTAGCCCGATCCGGGAGGCTGCGGCATTCACTGCCGAGCAGGCTATGACCGCCGGGTCCCTAATTCTCGAAAGCCGTGCTCTTGGCTTGTCATTGGGAGACCGAGCTTGCCTGGCCCTCGGGCTTGCGTTAAGTGCTCCGGTCTATACGGCGGACAAATCGTGGAAGAGCCTGAAATTGGGACTCCGGATCCATGTCATCCGCTGATGGTCCTTAGAACCACACCCTCCGTGGCGTTCGAACGGGATTTGCATCAAGAGCCCGCTAAACACCAAATGCTCATGGCAAGTTATAATCAGAATCGGAGGAGTGGGTGAGCGGTTGGAAACCGGCGGTCTTGAAAACAGGTTGCGTAGTACTGGAGCCATTGTGTTTCAGCAGTTTGCCTTGTGGAAAACGACATTGCGCTGGGTACGTTGGGCAGCGAAGGCACAATCTTGGTCACCCATTTGGACCCAACATTTGCCCGCAGAAACCCTCATAGACTTCCTCTGAGAGTCAACTCTTGGTCACGGAGTGAGAATCGAATCGCGGCCTCTCTCAGATAACAGCAACTCGGAAGTAGCGCCCGATTTGTCCACGGCGACACCATCGACGGACAATTCGGAACAACTCGCAGGAACAACTCGAATTCGTTGACTTGGCCCAGGTCCAAACTTAATATGGCCGCACTGTGACGGACACCGACACCCTCATCGGCCAGACCGTCTCCCATTACCGCATTCTTGAAAAACTCGGCGGAGGCGGAATGGGTGTGGTGTATAAAGCGGGGGACACCCGGCTTGACCGCTTTGTGGCACTGAAATTTCTCCCTGAGAACTTAGCCCATGACCGCCAAGCGATGGAGCGGTTCCGCCGGGAGGCCAAGGCCGCGTCTGCACTAAACCACCCCAACATCTGCACAATCTACGACATCGGCGAGGACGACGGGCGAGCGTTCATCGCCATAGAATTTCTTGAAGGCAAGACCCTGAAACACACGATCGCGGGTCGGCCAATGGAACTGGAACAGTTACTCCAAATTGGCATCGAGGTGGCCGATGCGTTAGATGCCGCCCACTCAAAAGGTATCGTCCACAGAGACATCAAGCCTGCAAACATTTTTGTCACTGACCGTGGCCACGCTAAGATTCTCGATTTTGGCTTAGCGAAGGTGAGCCCAGCAAAAAACGCAGCAGCCGACGCTGAGACATTGGCCACGCTGGAGATGGATCCGGACCACCTAACGAGTCCTGGCAGTACCCTGGGCACGGTCGGCTACATGTCGCCGGAACAGGCTCGCGCCAAGGTACTGGATGCACGAACTGATCTATTTTCACTTGGAATAGTGCTCTACGAAATGGCGACTGGACGGTTGCCATTCCCAGGCGAAACTTCGGCGGTAATTTTCGAGGCCATTCTCAGTCGTGTTCCCGTTTCAGCCAACCAACTAAATCCCGAATTGCCCGGCAAAATTGAAGAAATAATTAACAAGTGCCTGGAGAAAGACCGTGACCTACGGTACCAACACGCATCGGACATCCGAACCGACCTGCAACGGTGGAAACGGGACACAGAATCAGGGCGTGGCTTGCGTGCCTCGTCGCAACTTGCTGATGGCTCTGGCTCTGCCGCGCACTCAGTTAAGCCCGTTGTTCCCAAAGTGCGTGGGCAATGGTTAGGTCTCCTGGCAGCGATACTAGCGGTTTGTTGTCTCATAGGCGGTGGCGTGTACTGGCTCACTAGGCGTCAGCCCTCGCCTCCGCGAGAAATCAAACTTCGGCAACTGACTTTCAATTCCGCTGAAAATGGCGTTGAGAATGGGGCCATTTCGCCTGACGGAAAATATCTGGGGTACATTGACGAGAAGGGCATTCACATCCAGCTGCTTGAAACCGGTGAGACTCAGGTCGTTCCCGAACCGGAGGCACTCAATGGGACCAGAGTGAACTGGGAGATGTGCTCATGGTTCCCGGACAGCACCAGGCTTCTGGTCAATACACATCCGGCCGGCGAGGATTTCGGTGAATATCATGAA
>Ga0306921_10004683_pt1 | contig 14100 bp, 12 predicted proteins | sample sta12Cox44000080_FD_203760 | JGI IMG/M metagenome (GOLD analysis project Ga0306921, IMG submission 203760) | Lab enrichment of tropical soil microbial communities from Luquillo Experimental Forest, Puerto Rico - statoxic.12C.oxic.44.000.080 (v2)... | ecosystem: Environmental > Terrestrial >... | reverse complement strand
CCCTCCATCCGTTCATCGGCTTCTCCTTTGCGAGCTTCGGGTTTACCGTACCGGCCGAGATGCCCAAGGATAAGGGAGAGCGCATCGTGAAAACGCAAGGCATGACCCGCGGCGAGGTCGAGGCGGCACTGGCCCGAACCGGGCTCGAGATCCCCGAGCGCGAGAAGCCGGAGATCGCCGCGGCTGCCCATTTCATCGAGGAGATGGCCGCGCGCCTTCGTCGGAAGCGCGAAATGGGGGCCGAGCCCGCTCATATCTTTCCGCCTCCGGGAGGGTGACGATGGTCCCGGATTTCCTGACCATCGTCGAAGCTGGTGCGGTTATCGCCAAGCGCGAGCTCTCCCCTGTCGAGCTCGTGCAGAGCCGCTTGACGCGCATCGAGCGGCTCGACGGCAAGCTCAACTCGTTCATCCGCGTTCTCGGCGACGAGGCGCTCGCGGCGGCTCGCGCGGCCGAGGCCGAGATTATCGCCGGGCGTTTGCGCGGACCGCTGCACGGCATCCCGATCGGGTTGAAGGACATCTATGAAACCAAAGGCATTCCGACCACCGGGCATTCAAAGGTGATGATCGACCATGTGCCGGCGCAGGATGCAACCTCGGTCCGGCGCCTGATCGAAGCGGGTGCGATCGTGCTCGGCAAGCTCGCGACCCATGAGTTCGCCTTTGGCGGGCCATCCTTCGATCTTCCTTGGCCACCCGCCCGCAACCCTTGGGATACGAGCCGTTTCACCGGGGGATCGAGCAGCGGCACTGGTGCTGCGGTTGCGGCGGGCCTTGTCCTTGGCGGCACCGGCAGCGATACCGGCGGCTCGATCCGCGGCCCCGCTGCGTTCTGCGGCCTTGCCGGCCTCAAGCCGAGCTACGGCCGGATCAGCCGAGCGGGCATACTGCCGCTGGCCTTCTCGCTCGATCATGCCGGCCCGATGGCCTGGACTGCCGAGGATTGCGCAATCATGCTGCAGGCGATGGCCGGGCACGACCCGATCGATCCCGCTAGCGCAGACCGTCCGGTACCGGATTATCGGGCCTCCCTCTCGAATGAGGTCAAGGGCCTGCGCATCGGCCTGATCCGTGATTTCTACGAGACCGACAACCCGGCGAACGAGGTGATGCGGCAGGGCATCGCCGCCGCGGTAAAGGTCTTTGAGGATCTCGGCTGCTCGGTGCGCGAGCTGCGGCTCTCGCCGCTCGCCGACTGGGCGGCTTGCGGCGTCATGATCATGCTCGCCGAAGGCTATGCGATCCACGAGGCAACCTTGCGCGAGCGCTTCACCGATTATGGCGAAGCCTTCCGCGACCGCATGGCGCTGGCCGCGCTGATCACCGGCGGCGATTACGTCCAGGCGGTACGGCGTCGGCGCGAACTCGCAGCCGAATTCGCCACGGCCATGGCCGATCTCGATCTCGTCATCACCGCCGCGTCGCCGAGCGAGGCGCCTGCCATCGATTCGGTCAGTAAATTCGCCATTCTCGAGCGCCCGTCGCTGACGATGCCGTTCAATGTGACCGGAAGCCCGGCGATGTCGGTGTGTTGCGGCTATACCGTGGCTGGTCTGCCGCTCGCCTTCCAGCTCGCCGGCAAGCCTTTCGATGAGGCGACGGTTCTCAACGCAGCGCACGCCTATGAAAGGGCAACCCCGTGGCGATCGATTCGCCCGAGCTTGCCTCCACCCTGACTTTGCGCCCGCTCTCTTTCGCTATCGGAATCTTGAGTTAATATTGGCCGGTGGCGGGTCTGCCGTCGAATCGATTAAGAGCGGATGATGAGCTCGACCTCCCGTGATCTGCAAGATGCCCAATCGCCTGATCACGATTACCTCAGGCGCGCGCAAGAACTTGGTCCCGAACTCGAGGCGGCGGCCGAGGAAATCGAGCAGCGCCGCGACCTGCCCGAAGCGATCGTCGAGTCGCTGATCGAGCGTGGATTGTTCCGCTTGCTGCTGCCCCGTACGCTCGGCGGCGCCGAACTGCCTCCCGCGGCCTACGTCGCGGTCATCGAGGAAGTCGCCAAGCACGATGCCAGCGTCGCCTGGTGTCTGGGCCAGGCCTGCGGCTGTACGATGACGTCGGCTTATCTCGATTCCGAGGTGGCGCGCGAGATCTTCGGCGGAAAACGTGGGATCGTCGCATGGGGACCCCCGGGTCCCGCCGAGGCGCGTGCGGTGCCGGGTGGCTACCGACTGACAGGAACCTGGAGCTTTGCCAGCGGCAGCCATCACGCGACCTGGCTCGGCGCTCATGTCTCGATCCTCGCGCCGGACGGAGCGCCGCAGTTGCGGCCGCATGGCGGCCCGATGATGCGCACTTTGCTGTTCCCAAAGGCGAGCGCCAGCTTTACCGACATTTGGTACGTCATCGGCTTGCGCGGCACCGGCAGCGACAGCTACACGGTCACCGATCTCTTCGTCCCCGAGAAGTACACGGTGTCGCGCGAGACCGCAGCCAAGCCACACCAACCTGGCCTGCTCTACGCCTTCAGCAGCAGCAATATCTACGCATCGGGCTTCGCCGGGGTGGCCCTGGGTATCGCGCGGAGCGCCCTCGACGCCTTTGTCGAGCTCGCCCGCGACAAGATCCCACGCGGTGCCAAACGCACCTTGCGCGACAACAACGTGGTCCAGGCGCAGGTCTCTCAGTCCGAAGCGCGGTTGCGCGGTGCGCGCGCCTTTCTGGTCGGCTCTCTCGACGAAATCTGGCGGGATGTCAGCCGGTCGAGACGGCTGACGATGGATCACAATACGACCATCCGGCTCGCCTCGACCTGGGCTATCCACCAGGCATGTGATGTCGTCGACACTGCCTACCATGCAGCCGGGGCCACGGCGATCTTCGAGAGCAACCCGTTCGAGCGGCGGTTCCGTGACATCCACACGGTGATCCAGCAGTATCAAGGCCGCCAAGCCCATTTCGAAACGGTAGGCCAGGCGTTGCTCGGTCTCGAACCGGAAGGTGCGATGTTCACTTTTTGACCGATCCGATGAATCTCTGTGACCCTGCTCCGAGCGACGCTCGCCCCGCCGCGGCCCGGCCTCACTGGTCGCTCGACGACATACCGTGGCACGAGATCCGCCAAGAGGCCGTGTCGCAAACCGAAGGGTTTTTCTATCTGGTGGCTTCGGCTTCGTTGATGGAGAGCGCCACCGACCTTTATACCGAGAATCTGATCGATTACTTTGCCGACGACGAAGAAGTCACGTCATGGCTGGAGAAATATTGGTTACCGGAAGAATTGCAGCACGGCGAGGCATTGCGCCGATACGTTCAAGTCGCTTGGCCCGAATTTGATTGGGAACCCGCACGGCGGCGGTTCGTCGAAGAGTTCAAGCCATTTTGCGACACGTCGCTGGAGGCGACGCGCAGCCAAGAGATGGCATCGCGCTGCGTTGTCGAAACCGGCACCGCGAGCTATTACCGGACCTTGTCGCGCGCCAGCCCCGATCCCGTCCTCGCGATGGTGACACGCCGCATCTCAGAAGACGAAGTGCGTCACTACAAGCATTTTTACCGCTATTTCCGGAAGTACCGGGACGTGGAGAAGCCGCGGCGCGGCGCAATCCTTCCGGCGTTGTGGCGGCGGCTCAGGATGACCGGCGGCAACGACAGTTTTATCGTTCTCAAGCATGTCTACCGCGCCCATCATCCAGGCGAACCCTTCGATATCGGGGTGTACCGCCGCGTTCGCCGAGAGTGTCGCCAGCTCGTGCGGGATCACTTTCCGCACGATATGAGCGTGCGGATGCTGTTGAAGCCCCTTGGCCTGGGTCCGCGAACCCAGCGCCTCACGCTGCCGGTGATAGCGGCGTTGGCACGATGCGTCGTGCCGTAAGGCGCCTCCGGCGCAACCGGGTCAAGCAGCGAAGTCGATCAGCTGGCGCACCGGCGCTGCGGATTTGAGGGCGGCGAAGCCCTCATTGATCTCGCCGAGCTTGATCCGGCCGGAGATCAGGTGGTCGAGCTTCAAGCGGCCCTGGCGCCACAATGACAACAGCCGCGGCATGTCGACGCGGAAACGGTTGCCGCCCATCGAGGTGCCCTGCAATTTGCGGTCCCGCAGGAAATCGTAGCCGTGTAACTCGATCTTCACGCCGAGCGGGACCATGCCGATGATCGTCGCGGTACCCCCCGGGCGCAGCATGCCGAAAGCCTGCTCGGCAGTACTCTTGGTACCCAGCGCCTCGAAGGAATAGTGTACGCCGCCGCCGGTCATGTCCCTGACCGCCTTGACCGGATCGGCATTGCTGGCGTTCAAGGTGTCGGTGGCGCCGAGCTCGCGCGCGATCTCCAGCTTGGAGGGGACGGTGTCGATCGCGATGATGCGCTCGGCGCCGGCGAGTGCCGCACCATTGACCGCCGAGAGCCCGACCCCCCCGCAGCCGATCACCGCGACCGTCGCACCCGGCTCGACTTTGGCGGCGTTGAACACGGCACCGACGCCGGTCATCACGCCGCAGCCGACCAACGCCGCGCGATCGAGCGGGATGTCGGGGTCGATCTTGACCATCGAATTTTCGTGCACCAGCATTTGCTCGCCGAATGAGGAAAGATTGAGAAACTGGTTCATCAATTCCCCGTTCCTCCATGTCAGGCGCCGCGAGACGCCGGGCGGCATCTTGACCTCGGTGTTCTCGCACAAATTCGGGTGGCCGGTGATGCATTGCGGGCAGGTGCCGCAGAACACCGAGAGGCAGGTGATCACGTGGTCGCCCGGCTTGACATAGGTCACGCCCTCGCCGACCGCCTCGACGACACCGGCGGATTCGTGACCGAGCACGCAAGGGGTCGGATGCGGGTACAAGCCCTCGATGAAGTGCAGATCGCTGTGGCACAGACCGGCAAAGGCGGTGCGCAGGAGCACTTCGCGGGCCTTAGGCTTGGTGAGCTCGATCTCCTCGATCGTCAAGGGCTGATTGGGAGCGTGCAGAACGGCGGCTTTCATCGAAGGATTACTCCTGAAAATTGAGACGCAGGCCGGGCTCGGGCCAGTCCATCTGGGCGAGCTGACCACTGGCGGAAAGGGTTATGTAGGCGGTCTTCATGTCCCGGCCGCCAAAGCAGATGTTGGTCGGGTAGATATCGGGCATCTTGACCTGCCGCACGACCCTGCCGTCGGGGGCGATCATGGTGATATGACCGGTGATCAGGGTCGCAACCGCGATATTGCTCGAGGCCTCGACGGCGAGGCTGTCGAAGCGCTGAAAACCAGGCAGTCCACACACCAGCCGACCGGTATACGGCGCCGGAAACGGCTCCTTACGCAAAACGCCGGGCGAGACAATGTCGAAGGCGAAGAGCCGCGAGCTTTCGGTGTCGGCGACGTAGAGGGTTTTTTCGTCCGGTGACAGGCCGACGCCGTTCGGGCTCAGCATCGGATGGACCAGTTCGACGATTTTCGAGCCGTCGGGCAAGGCGTAGTAGAGCCCGCCGTGATCGCGGTCGCGCCCGCGCCTTTTGCCGAGGTCGGTGAAATAAAACCCGCCCTGGCGATCGAAGACGATGTCGTTCGGCGCCGACAATTTGTGCCCGTCGCATTGGCTATAAAGGACGCGCATTTCGCCGGTTCGCGGATCGATCCGCTGAATGTAGCCGCACTGGTAATTCTTGGCCGGACCGGTCGCGAGGAAACTGCCTGCGGTATATTCCGCGCCGCCGTTGTTGCAGAGATAGAGCGCGCCGTCCGGGCCCCGCGCCAAGCCGTTCGGCCCGCCGCCGGTGGCCGAGACCGTCGATTTGGTGCCGTCGGGTGCGACGCGGGTGACGGTACCGCCGGCGATTTCGCCCAAGATGACAGAGCCGTCGGCCATCGCCACCGGCCCTTCGGGAAACCGCAACTCTGTCGCCATCACCCGAACCTCGGCCATCGCGTCCTCCCCTCTGTGCACCCGGCAATTCTGTCGCCCCGATCGCCCGAGCGTCAAGCGGGCCCGAAGATGCCCGGCAGGCGTCGACCGCCCAATCGATGCGGTCTATAGGTAACCGCCGTGCTGTAACCTCAGCCTCCGGGCGGCGTATAGTCCCCGCTGACGCATTGCGGCAACCGTCCGGACGAAGGGTGGGAAGATGGCAATAGAGCACGAAGTCGCGATCAAAGCGGACATCGTATTCGCCGAGCATGATGGCGTGAAGCTGCTCGGCGACCTTTACCTGCCGAAGGGGTCGGGCAGAGCGCCGGTGCTCGTCGCGGTCCACGGCGGCGGTTGGCAACTCGGCGACCGCAAATTCTATCGGCACTGGGGCAGCTATCTCGCCAAACACGGCTACGCCGTCTTTGCACTCGAGTACCGGCTGATGAAACCCGGTGTGAAGACCTGGCCCGGGTTGGTCGGCGATTGCAAGGCGGCAGTACAGTTCGTGCGCCGCAACGCCGCCGATCTCGGCATCGACGCGGATCGCATTGGGATGATTGGCGACTCGGCCGGCGCGCATCTGTCCGCGCTCGTGGCGCTGGCGGGCGAGGAACCGCTGTTCTGCAGTCAATATCGCAATGACCCCTATGCCGCGACCTCGGCCGGCGTCAAAGCAGTGATCGGCTTCTATGGCGTCTACGACATGGTGGCGCAATGGGAGCACGACCAGATCACGCGCCCGCGCGATTCGGTCACCGAGAAATTACTCGGCTGTCCGCCAATGGTCAGCCGCAGGACATTCTTCGAGGCGTCGCCGCTGAGCTATGCCACAGTGGACAAAAACAGCACGCGCTTTCTGTTGATCTACGGCCGTGAAGACGACATCGTCGACCCGGCAACGCAGTCGGAGAAGTTCCTGACCGCGCTCAAGCAGGCCGGCTTCTTCGCGCGCACGATCGTGGTGCCGGGCGCCGGACATTTCTGGAGCGTCGATCCGGTCGAGGAACCCGGCAGCTTCGGCGCTTATGCCGGTCCGAGAATGCTTCGGTTTCTCGCCGGCGCACTCTAAGACGCGTCCATTAATCCAGTGTCTCCCGATAAGACCAGATTGCGATCGCTCCCACCACCAATGTGAAGGCGGCAATCGGCCACAGCTCGGGAAGGATCTCCGCAGCACCGTTGCCCTTGAGCAGGATGCCGCGCACGACACGCAGCGCATGCGTCGTCGGGAAAATCTCGCCCGCCCACTGCGCCCAAACCGGCATGCCGTAGAACGGAAACATGAAACCGGACAGCAAGATCGAGGGCAGCAAGGTGAATTGCGCCATCTGCATAGCCTGCATCTGGCTCGTGGCAATCGTCGAAAAGGTGAAGCCCAGAGCGAGATTGCTGGCGATGAACAGTCCCAGCGCCAGCAGCAATAAAACCAACGAGCCACGTACTGGCAGATCGAAGACCGCAGCCGAAATCGCCATGATCAGCACGACCTGAACATAACCGATGGCGATATAGGGAACGATCTTGGCGACCATGACCTCGATCGGCCTGACCGGCATCGCAAGCAGGTTTTCCATTGTCCCAAGTTCGCGCTCGCGGGTGATTGCCAGGGTTGTGATCAGCAATGTCGACATCATCAGAACGATGCAGACGAGGCCCGGCACGATGTTGAGAACCGTCAGCTGCTCCGGGTTGTACCGGGCGTGAACGACGAATTGAAACGGCGGCTTTGCAGGTTCGGATTGCAGCTTTGGCGGCAAGTCACGGTTGAGCGCCGCAGTGAGCGAGGCGAGCGCTGCCGTTGCGTTACCGATGGCCGACGGATCGGTCGCGTCCGCATCCACCAGGATTGCGGGCGTCTCGCCCCGATCGACCGACCGCTCGAAATTGGGCGGAATGTTGATGACGAACAGGACCTCGCCCTCGGCTAGCGCCCGCTCAGCGGCCTCCTCGGAAGCGAGCGGCCGGATGTCGTAGTAGCCGGTGTTGTGCAGAGCGGTGACGATCGTGCGTACGTACTGCGAATGTTCGGGCGACAAGAGCCCGGTCGGCAGATGCTTCGGGTCGGTATTGATCGCATATCCGAACAAAAAGAGCTGCATGACCGGAAGGGCGATGATCAGGCGCAAGGTCATTGGATCGCGCCGAACCTGGATCCATTCCTTGTGCAGCACCGCCAGGAATCGCCCCCAGGAAAACCGGTTCATCGGACCTCGACGTGAGAACGCGACTACCGTCACCCCCGTGCAAACGGGGGTCCAGGGCTGGCGCTCAGGCCTCGGAGCTCTGGATTCCCGCTTTCGCGGGAATGACTACGTGAACTCAACAGATGAATGAAGACGTCCTCGAGCCGTGGCTCGACCTCATGCCACGTCAAGGAATTATCGCCGAAATCGGCGATCGCTCGCTCGAGGGCCGCACGGTCGCCGCCGGCGACATGGACCGATCGCCCGAAAACCGCGGCTGCTTCGATCCCGGTCATCTGCCGGAGCCGGCGCGCGGCCTCATCGACCGCTTCTCCGGTGGCCTCATAGGTAACGAGCCCGGAATTGCGGGCCACCTGATCGGGCGCGCCTTGCGCGACGATATGGCCGTCCGAAAGATAGACGATACGCTCACAGCGTTCGGCCTCGTCCATGTAGTGGGTCGAGACGAGGGTAGTCAGACCTTCGCCCGCCATGTCGTGAATGAGATCCCAGAATTCGCGCCGGGCTTCGGCATCGACACCGGCGGTGGGCTCGTCGAGCAGCAGCAGCTTTGGCTCGTGCAGTACACAGGCGGCGAGCGCCAGCCTTTGCTTCCAGCCGCCGGAGAGGTGCCCGGCAAGCTGGTCCGCCCGGCCGGCGAGACCCATCCGGTTTATCATGCTCTGCACCGCCTGCCGACGGTTGCGCATCCGATAGACGCGGGCGACGAAATCGAGATTCTCGAACACTGTGAGATCCTCGTAGAGGCTGAAGCGCTGGGTCATGTAGCCGACCTGACGCCGAATGCGGGGTGCATCCGAGACGATGTCCAACCCGAGGCACGTTCCGCTGCCGCCGTCCGGCGTCAGCAGACCGCAGAGCATGCGGATCGTCGTCGTCTTGCCGCTGCCATTGGCGCCAAGAAAGCCGCAGACCTCACCCGAGGCCACCTGCAAATCCAAGCCATGCACGACTTTGTGCGCGCCGAAGCTTTTCTGCAGATCGTGCACATCGATAACGAGCTCGGTCATTGTTCGCCTCCTGTCCCGACCGGTCGAACGTCGATCGGCTGGCCCGGATTGAAGAAAGCAGCCTGATCGGGCCGCGGGCGCGCTTCGATCCGGTAGACGAGTTTTGCCCGAGTAGATTCGCTGTAGATGACCGGAGGGGTGTATTCGGCGGTCGGAGAGATAAAGGAGATGCTTCCGGCAAGCCCCGGACGACACCCGTCGCAGCCGAACGAGACAGGGTCGCCGCGATGCAGCCCCGACAAAGCCGTCTCGGGAACGAAGAAACGGACGAAGATATTTTCGGGCGGCAAGATCGACACGACGGGCGCTCCTGCCGCCATTGTTTCCCCGGGCTGCGCGAGCACATCCGCGACGCGGCCACCGACAGGCGCCGTGACCGTGCGCTGCGCCAATCGCCATTCGGTCATTGCCACGGCTGCTCGCGCTGCCGCGACCGCCGCGCGCTGCGCCTCGATCTCCCGCTCCCGGCCCATCGGCGCCCGCGCCTGCGCGAGCGCCGCCTCGGCGTGCTGCGCCTTGGCTTCTGCCGACCGATAGTCGGCACGCCGCTGATCGACGCTTTGCGCGGTAGCGTACCCGGTACGCAACAGCGCTTCGTCGCGCTGAAGATCCGCTCGCGCCCGTTCGAGGGTCGAGCGGGCGTCCACCAAATTGGCTTTCGCCTGCGTAACTTCCGTCGGCTTCATCCCAGCTTCGAGATTGGCCAGCTGCTCTTCGGCCTGGGCGAGCTGTCGCGCCGCTTGATCGCGGGCGGCGCGTTCGTGCGTGTCGTCCTGCGTAAAAAGAGCGGCGCCTCTGGGGATCTGATCGCCGCGGGCCACGGAAATCGACGTCAGCAGCCCTTGCTCGATCGGAGCGGCCTTGACGTAGTCGGCTTCGGCATAGCCCTGCCACGCCGGCGAGGCGGCGCTGCGCTGCTGAGCCCACCACAGCCAGCCGATGCCCACGCCGAGGACGACCATGACAACAATCAATAACCGCATGGGCTTCCTTTTAAGATACGATGTAGTATCGTATCTTATTTCTCAAATGGGCATTTCGACGAAAGCTGCCAACTCCACCGGCGCACCGGGGCGGCCACGAAACCCGGTGGTCGATCAGGCGATCCTGCGCGCAGCCCTGCAGCTCTTCATTGAGCACGGCGTCGCCGGAGCGAGCATCGAGCGGATCGCCAAGCGCGCCGGGGTCGCGAAAACCAGTGTCTATCGGCGCTGGTCGAGTCGCGAAGCGCTGCTCGCCCAGGCGATCGAGGCCGCCCGAAACGCGACCGGTTACACGGTCGATCTGATGGACCGCACCCCGCCGGAAGACTTCGGCAAGCTCCTGGTCGAAGCTTGCGAGGTCGTCGGCAGGCCGGAAATCCGCAAGCTGATGACGAGATTGATCGGCTCGATACCGGATTACCCGAAGCTCATCGAGGTCTACCGCGAGACCTATTACCTGCCGCGCCGACAAGCATTCGGCCGCGCCCTGGAACGCGTCCGAGCCGCGGGTTTGCTCGCCAAGGACATCGATCTCGAAGCGCTCGCCGACATGATCATCGGCGCGGTGATGTACCGCCTGATCATGCCGTCACCGGGAGATAACCCGACAGGGGAGCTTCGTGATCATATGATCAGCCTGTTGCGCCAGGCTGGCTTCGATGTCTCCGCGGTCGCGCAGTGATGCGCTATTCGGCAATCCTGTGTGCGGTTAAGCTCGGGAACGGGAGGGGGCGGAAGGAGGGAGCTGATGGATTTCGGGATCGGCATCGCCACCTGGAGCGATTCTTGGAAGCTGGCGCAGCGCGCCGAGGAGCTGGGCTTCACCAATGCCTGGTTCTTCGACACCCAGATGATCACCGGCGACTGCTTTGTCGCGATGGCGGGGGCGGCATTGAAGACCTCGCGGATTCGCCTCGGCACCGGTGTCCTCGTGCCGTCGAACCGGATCGCCGCGGTGACCGCGAACGCATTTGCGACATTGAACGGCATGGCGCCGGGGCGGATCGATTTCGGCATCGGCACCGGCTTTTCGGCGCGCCGCGCGATGGGGCTGGGTGCCGTCAGGCTCGCCGAAATGGAGGAATACATTCGGGTCGTCTACGGCCTCTTGAACAACGAGACCGTCGAGACCCCGATCGAGGGCAAGCGGCGGAAGATCCGCTTTTTGAACCCGGAGATCGGGCTAATCAACAACAAGGACCGCATCCCATTGAATATCTCCGCCTACGGCCCGCGATCGCAGGCGCTGACGGCAAAACTTGGCGCCGGCTGGAAGAGCTTCGTCTCCGAGGTGCCGGGGGCGATGAGCGCGATCGAGGGCATGCAGCAGAGCTGGCAGAAGGCCAGCCGCGCGTCGAGCGACCTCTATGCGACCGCTTGGACCTGCGGCTGCGTGTTGGCGGAAGGCGAGCCTGCCGACAGCCCGCGCGCCATGGCGCAAGCCGGGCCGCGCGCCGCGGTGTTGCTGCACCGGGCGGCTGATTTTGATATGGAGGGCTGGCAGAACACCTCGCCGGTGCCGCAGGAGGTTGCCGCCGAAGTCGCCGGCTATGTCGAGATGGCCCGCCGGTACGAACCACCCGACGCGCGCTATCTGACCAATCACCGCGGCCATTTCGTCTTCGTCAAACCCGAGGAGCGCAAATTCGTCACCGCCGAATTGATCCGGCGCACCACCTTCACCGCCACCGAGCAGGCGCTCAAGCAACGCGTCGAGGCGTTGCGCGAGGCCGGCTGGAACCAGCTCGTGATCGCGGTCTCACCCGGCGAGGAGCGGGCGGTCGAAGACTGGGCGCGCATCAAGCGCGCGTTTGACTGACGGGTGGAGGCAAATAAATCTCGAAATGTCAGCGGTAATCCGTCATTCCCGCGAAAGCGGGAATCTAGGGCTCCAATGTTTCGACGGCTGTCCTGGACCCCCGCCTTCGCGCGGGTGACGAGAACCAGGAAAGGGCGAGAGGAAAGCATGCGCATCGAGATCATCTGCACTGGCGACGAAGTCCTGACCGGTAAGATCGTCAACACCAACTTCAGCTATATGAGCCAGAAGCTCGAGGATTTCGGGCTTTCGGTCTCCTGGGGAACGATCGTCGGCGACGATCGCGAGGAACTGCTCGCGGCGTTTCGGCTGTCGGCGGGCCGCGCCGATGCGGTAATCGTCAATGGCGGTCTCGGGCCCACCATCGATGATCTGTCGCAGGAGATCGCCGCACGCGCCGCCGGGGTCGAGCTCGTCCTCAACGAGGACTGGCTGCAACGCATGGAGGATTTCTTCCGCCGCCGCAACCGGATCATGTCTTCGAACAACCGCAAGCAGGCGATGCTGCCGACGACCGCCGAGATCCTCGACAACCCGATCGGTACCGCCTGCGGCTTTGCGCTCGACATCGGCAGGGCGCGGTTTTTCTTCACGCCCGGCGTGCCGCGCGAGCTGCGCCGCATGCTCGAAGAGCAGATCATCCCGCGACTGTTGGCGCGCGGCGGGGCACCGACGGCGATCCACTTGAAGCGGTTTCATTCCTACGGACTCGGCGAGTCGCATGTGGATCAGCTGTTGACCGGGGTCGAGGATCTCGTCCCCGATGGCAGCGTCAAGCTCGGCTTTCGCACCCACTACCCGCAGATCGAGACCAAGCTGACGGCGCGCGGCACCGATATGGACGAGATCCAGCGCAAGCTGGCACCGGTGCAGGCGGAAGTGCGCAAGCGCCTCGGGAATTTCATCCTCGGCGAAGACGACCAGACACTCGAAGGCGTCGTGCTCGACGCGCTCGCCGCACGCGAAGGATCGCTGGCGGTGGTCGAGACCTTCACCGCCGGCCAGATTGCCGCCCGCATTGCCCATCTGCCCGGTGCCGAGAAGGTGTTCCGCCGCGGTCTCGTCGCCCGCGATCCGGCCGAGCTCGCCGCCACTCTCGGCCTCGACGGCGGGCTGATATCGGGCGAGATGACCCGCGAGACGGCGGAGCGGGTCGCTGAGTCCATGCGTCGGGAGACCAGTGCCAGCCACGCTCTCGCCGTGCTGATCGAGGTCGATGACGGCCCCGATCGCATCGATTTCGGCGGCAGCATCCATCTCGCGATCGCCTCAGAGGACGGGGTGGAGTCTCGCCGCTCGCGCATCTATGGCGGCCGCGACTGGGTGCGGCTGGGTGCAGCCGAGCTCGGCCTCGACTGCCTGCGCCGCTACCTGCAGGGCCTCCCTGTCACCGAGCGCACCGATTTCGAGCGGGTGTGAGGAGCTAGAGCCCGCACTCGCAAAAGTCACGAGGTTAGCGCGAAACAGTCCTTAAGCGATCCTGCAACTTCCGCAAAAAGTCGCGAGATGCATTCATGTTTCCACCCCTAAAGCAGACCGCGACCTCACCGATCTTCACACCATTGTCGTCATCAGGGATGGTGGTGTCCTTAAGTCTTTCGTAACTGATCGTGTACATTCTCGGATTTGCGAACCTGTGGCTGAAGAAAATCCCGCGTTGCCCCGCAACCATGCAGTCTTTGGCGGACCCAAATACTGTATAATCGAACAAAATGTACACTACTTCGCCCACAGGCACTCCTGACGCTACCCTCGCATTCGCCTCCTTTGCTCGGGGTATTTCAGGGGCCACGTAAACACGGCTTTGTCCAACAAACTGATTGGCCAGCTCCAAAAGCACTTGCTGAATCCTCTTGGCTCGCAGCTTCTCCTCCGACAGCCGCGCCGCCTCGGCCCGCCGCTTCTCCTCCTCGGCGCGCCAAGCCGCATAAGCGCGCCGCTTCTCCTCCTTGGCCCGCCGCGCCGCCTCGGCCCGACGCTTCTCTTCCTCGGCCTGCAGTGCCGCAGCGACTTGCTGCTCATCGATGGGGAAGACGGGCTGGGTGATGTGGAATTTTCCCGAGAAAGCAGATCGCCTGATTTCGTATCCGCGACGCGCAAGCTGGTCTCGCGCCCCAGTCAACGTCAGGTCCGAATCCACCCCGAATTTTTCTGCGAGTTCGGCGCGCGCCCACGTCAAGAATTCAAAGCCCTCCAGCTCCCTAGTCTGCACGTCGTCAGGCTGGCGGTAATGTAGCCG
>Ga0306921_10004682_pt1 | contig 14101 bp, 8 predicted proteins | sample sta12Cox44000080_FD_203760 | JGI IMG/M metagenome (GOLD analysis project Ga0306921, IMG submission 203760) | Lab enrichment of tropical soil microbial communities from Luquillo Experimental Forest, Puerto Rico - statoxic.12C.oxic.44.000.080 (v2)... | ecosystem: Environmental > Terrestrial > Soil... | reverse complement strand
CGCCACCGGGCGCTTCCGCCGGCAACCCGTTCACACCCGACCCGATCACACCTGCCACGCTCATCTTCGCCCTTTCCGCCCACGTGCCCACGGACACCTCGCTCACACCTGCCCCGCTCGATCCGCGAACCGCGTCGAGCGCGAGCGCCGGAACGACGCCAGCACGCCGCGCAGCACCGCCCACTCCTCGCGGGTCAGCGTGCGCATGACGACGATCGCGGCCACGTATGTCACCGCGCCGGCCGCGACTTCGGCGACGAGCCCCGCGCGGGCCACCTCGTGGACCGCGAGCCCCATGAGCAGCGCCGCCACGAGCGGCCGCCACGCCTGGGCGAGCAGCGCCGTGATCGGCACCTCCGCCGCGAGCGAGGACTGGCACACCACGAACACCAGGGCCTCGGCGCCGACGAACGTCCACGCCGCGCCGAGCGCGCCGAATGCGCGCGCCGTGAGGGCGCAGCCGATCACGTTCGCCGCGAGGCCGACGCACACGGCCGTGAGGTAGACGCGCTGGCGGTCGATCGCCGCGAGCAGGTAGCGCGCGTGCAGGTTCAGGAACACGAACGGCACCGCGAGCGAGAGCACGCGCAGCGCGGCGACCGCGCCGCCGTAGCCCTTGCCGTGGTGGAACAGGAGCGGCACCAGCGCATTCGAGAGCAGGAACAGGCCAGCCCCGATGGGGATCGCGACCACGAGCTGGTACTTGAGCGCGGCGCGCATCGGACCCGCGAGGTCAAGGGCCTCGCGGCCGCGGCGGCGCGCGAACGCCGGGAACGCCGCCATGCTGAGCGCGGAGGCGAGGAAGCCGAACGGCTGCGAGAGCAGGTAGGAGACGTTGAAGCACGCCACGTCGACCGGCGTGGAGAGCGCCTTGAGCAGGAACACGCCGACGCGCCCGTACACCACGACGAGCAGGAGCGCGAGCCCGACCGGCCAGCCCTCGGCCACCAGCGCGCGCAGTCGCGAGGCGTCGAACGTGATCCGGGGCACGAGCCCGAGGCGCACGAGCATCAGGGCGCCGACGAGCGTGCGCAGCAGGAACGCCGCGACCGCCGCGCCGATGAGCGACGGCAGAGAGCCGCCGAGCGCCAGCGCCGCGGCGATCCCGCCGAGCCATGCGAACTGGCTCACGAGCAACAGCGCCGACTCGAGGTCCAGGCGTTCCCGGGCGCGGAACGCCCACACCGCGGCGTCCTGGCTGAAGTCGAGCACCGCGGCAAGCGTGACGAGCGCGAGCAGCAGCTGCTGCTGTGCCCCAAGCACGAGCCCCGACGCGGCGGCGCCGAGCAGGAGCGCCCCGCCGACGAGCGCGCGGAGCAGCACGCCGTCGCCGAGCACGCGTGCGGCGCTGGCGCGGTCGCGCACCATCTCGCGGGTCACGATCACGCCCGCACCCAGGTCGCAGACGCTCGCGACCAGCGGAATCAGCGCGTACCAGTAGGCGTATTCGCCGTAGCCGGCCGCCGAGAGCCCGTTGCCGAGCATCACCATGCCGGCGACGTTGACGAGCGCGCTCACCGCCTGCGCGACAGCGCGGAACGCGGTGTTGCGCCCCACGCGTGCGCTCTCCGACAGCACGGGGGCCGCGGCGGCCCCCGCGGGAGCGGGGTCCGCGGCCGGCGCCATGAGCCGGGCGGTGTTCACGCCTTCGCCTCGCTCGCAAGCGTCGCCGGCACACCGATGCCCCGACTCTCGAGGCTCTCGCGATACACGCGCTCGAGCCGGCGCACGATGATGGTCTCGTCGTACTCCGCGCGCACCACCTCGCGGCCGCGGGCGCCCATGCGCTCGCGCATCGCCGGGTCGTCGATGAGCTGCTGGAGCGCGTCGGCGAACGCGGCCGCGTCGCCCACCTCGACGAGCAGCCCGGTGACGCCGTGGCGCACCACCTCGCGCGTGCCCGTCACCCGGGTCGCGACCATCGGCAATCCCGCGGCCATCGACTCGAGCGCCGCCCGCGGGATGCCCTCCTTGAGCGACGTGAGCACGCCGATGTCCGACCGGCAGAGCAGCGCCGGGATGTCGTCGCGGTAGCCGAGGAAGCGCACGTGCTTGGCGAGCCCGGCGCGGGCGGCCTGGCGCTGGCAGCGCTCGCGCCCCTCGCCGCCGCCCACCAGCCACAGCTCGAAGCGCGCACCGCGCTCCTTGAGCAGCGCCGCCGCCTCGATCAGCTGGGCGTGGTTCTTGACCGGCTCCATGCGTGCCACGCAGGTGATGACGACCGGCCGGCTGCGGAGCGGGCGCGGTACGGAGGCGGCGAACTGGTCGACCGCGATGCCGTTGCCGACGAACTGCAGCCGCTGCCGCGGCACGATGCGGTGGCGGATCGCGCGGTCCATGTCCTCGCGGTTCTGGCTCAGCATCACGTCGGTGAAGCGACCGGCGAGACGCTCGACGGCGATCGCCAGCGCCGCGCCGGGGCCGCGGCTGCCGTCGTGGAACGCGAACCCGTGCACGGTGTGCATCACCACGGGCACGCCGGCGATCCGGGCCGCGATGCGGCCGACGATGCCGGGGATCGAGCAGTGCGTGTGCACGAGGTCGGGCTTCACGCGATGGAAGTACGCCACCATCTCGACGAGCGACCAGACAAGGCGGATCGGGTCGAGGCCGCGCGGCAGGTGCACCGTGTCGACCGGGATCCCGGCGGCGCGCAGCGGCGCCACGTACGGTCCGTCGATGCACACGATGCGGTTGTCCACGCCCTTGGCGCGCAAGCGCAGCACGCGCTCGCGGAGCAGGGTGTCGGCGGACGAGCTCAGGTTGATCACGTCCACGATGCGCACGTCGTGCCCGCTCATGCCGCCTCCCTCGCGCTGCTCACGGCGCGCTCCGACGCCATCAGCGACGAGCCGCAGACGAGCGCGAGGAACAGCCAGAAGTGACGGAAGTGGAGCTTCTCGATGACGGTCGAGTGCACGGCCGACGCCGCGAGGGCCGCGGCCATGGCCGTCGTCCACCAGGCCGTGCGCGGCGACGGGCGCCCCCCGTGCTGGCGCGCGCTGCGCCAGTAACCCAGCACGTGCAGGAACACGGTCACCGTGAGGATCAGGAGGCCGGCCACGCCGAGTGGCCCGCGCTCGATGGCGTACGCCAGGTAGTCGCTGTGCGCTTCCTTCGAGCGGTAGGAGTCCGGGCGCTCGCGTTCGGCGATGCTCAGCGTGAACTCGCCGCTGTTCCCCGGGCCGATGCCGAGCGGCGACCGGGCATACGTGCGCTCGAGCTGGTCCCAGATGCGGAGCCGGCTCTGCGAGCTGTGCTCCATGCGGCCCACGAACGTGTGCTCCTTGAGCGCCTGGAGCGCGCCGTCGCCCATGCCCCATTCGAGGTTGAGCCACCCGAAGAGTCCGACGAGGCTCACCACGATCGCGGCCGTTGCGAGCACTCGCCCGTGCCGGCGCGGCGGGCCGGTCGCGACCGCGACCGCACACCAGGTCATGGCGCCGGCGGCGAACGCGATCATGCCGCCGTTCGACTTGGTGCAGAGGAGCCCCAGGCCGAGCGTGCCGATCGCCAGCGCGAGCGGCAGCGGCCGGACCTCCGCGAGCAGGCTCAACGCCACGAAGATGCTCATGACGAGGTAGTCCGCGAGCATGTTCGGGTTGTAGAGCGTCGCCGCGGGCCTCACGCCGCGCGAGCCCAGCAGCGTGCCCAGCGAGCCGCCGTTCGCGTGCAGCAGCTGGCCGAGTGCCAGCAGCGCGACCGCCACCGCGGTGCACACCCAGGCCACGCGGACGGCGCGCAGGTCGCGCGGCGTGCGCACGAGGTTCACCACGACCAGGAACCAGGCGTAGAGGTAGGCGTCCTGCACGAGCGCGAGCGCGGCCTGCCCCATCGACGGCGCCCACAGCGACGCGATCAGGCTGCCCACCGCCACCAGCGCCACCGGGGCGAGGAGCGGCGCGCGCAGCGGCTCCCGGCCGGGGAACGCCACGAACAGCGCGAACGCGACGATCGCGAACAGGTTCAGGACGTCGATCACGGCGGTCTGGCCGGGCCCCGACGGCACGCAGATCGGCGCCAGCATCGCGGCCACGACGAGATACGTGCGCCAGCCGTCGCGTCGCGGCCGTGCCGCCGCGGCGGGGACCGGGAGGCCCGGTGCCCGCGTCTCCGAAAGCGCGACGCTCATTCGGGCAGCGACTCGCGCAGCTTCCGGAGAACCTCTCGCGTGCCGCCGATCCGCTCCTCCGACACGCGGAGCAGCCTCAGCATTTCGTCGCGCACCATGGCGCAGTCGTGCTGGCTCACCGCGCGCAGGATCTTCGTGTGGCTCGTCTTCCACACCGTCTCGTGGTCGTTGAGCAGCTTCTCGAACAGCCGCTCGCCGGGCCGCAGTCCGGTGATCTCGATCTCGATGTCCTTGCCGGGGGTGAGGCCATAGAGGCCGATGAGCGTGTTCGCCATGTCCAGGATGCGGATGGGCTTGCCCATGTCGAGCACGAACACCTCGCCACCGCGTCCCATGCTGGCGGCGTGCAGGATGAGCTGCACCGCCTCGGGCACGGTCATGAACAGCCGCGTCACCTCCGCGTGCGTCACCGTGACCGGGCCGCCGCGTTCGATCTGCTCGCGGAACAGCGGCAGCACGCTGCCGCTGGAGTCGAGCACGTTACCGAAGCGCACGGTGAGCAGCTTCGTCCTCGAGCCCTGCATCATCGTCTGCAGCGACAGCTCGGCCAGGCGCTTGGAAACACCCATCATGCATACTGGCTCCACGGCCTTGTCGGTGGAGATGAGCAGGAACACGTCGGTGCCGTGGCGCATCGCGGCCTCGGCCACCGTGCGCGTGCCGATCACGTTCGTGCGCAGCGCCTCGACGGGGTTGCGCTCCATCATCGGTACGTGCTTGTAGGCGGCGGCGTGGAAGATCGCGTGCGGCTTGTGGGTGCCTACGACCTCGTCCACGCGCTGGGCGTCCGCGACGTCGCCGATGATCGGCTCGATCTCGAGCTGCGGGAACTTGCGGCGCAGCTCGCGCTCGATCTCGTAGAGCGCGAATTCGTGCCGCTCGAGCAGCACCAGGCGCGACGGCGCGTGCGCGGCCACCTGCCGCACGATCTCGGAGCCGATCGAGCCGCCGGCGCCGGTCACGAGCACGCAGCGCTTGCCGACGACGGAGCGCGCGAACGTGGCGTCGGTCTGCACTGCCTCGCGGAACAGCAGGGTCTCCGGGCTGTATTCGCCGAGCCGCGGCGCATCGCGATGCCGGAGCAGCTGGCCCAGGTCGGGCGCCACGCGCGCGGACCGGCCAGCCGCCCGGCACTGCTTGAGCAGGTCGGAGCGCACCGACTCCGGCGCGTCCGGCATGGCGAGCAGCACCTCGTCCGGCTCGGTGCGGCGCAGGACCTCGTCCAGCTCGCTCTTGGTGCCGAGCACCGGCACGCCGTGGATGCGCACGCCGCGCCGGCGGGCGTCGCCGTTCAGCATGCCGATGATCTCGCAGTCGCCGCCCGAGCGCTCCATCAGCTCGCGCGCGAGGTGCGCCATGGGCTCCTCGTCGCCCACGAGCAGGACGCGCTTGAGCGGCATGCCGCCCGGCTTGAGCTCGCGGTGCAGGCGCCGCGCGATGCGGATGCCCGCGAGCAGGCCCACGCACAGCAGCGCGTCGATGGCGGCCACGCCGCGCGAGTACGAGGTCACGCCCAGGAACCACCGGGCCGCGAACCACCACGTGAACTGGGCGCCGGTGATCGCGAACGCGATGTTGCGCAGGTCGCGAACGCCGGCGTAGCGCCAGACCCCGTGGAACAGCTTGAACATGTGCAGCCACACCACCTGGCTGACGAGCACCAGCGGCAGGACGCGCATGAACGCGGCCTGCTCCGTCGCCGGGACCACGCCGTCGAACCGCAGGCTCAGCGCGAGCGCGTCGGAGGCCAGCAGCGCGCCGACCTGGAGCACGAACCCGACCCAGAGCCGGTACGGGGTCAGGAAGTCGACGATGCGCTCGAGCACGCTCGCCGGGTAGCACAGGCTCGCGATCGTCGTGAACACGAGCTGCAGGTCGACGCCCACGGAGGAGTGGCGCGCGTAGCTCCGGGTGAGCTTGAGCTTCTCGGGCAGGATGCGCTCGACGTACGTGCGCTCGGGGTCCTCGGCGCTGTCGAGCAGGTCGGACTCCTGCCGGTAGCGGATCGACGCCGGGTCGGTGATGCCGGGACGCTGCTTCAGGATCTCGGTGTACTCGGAGCGGAACAGCTCCACGTAGCGCGGCATCTCGGGACGCGGCCCGACGAGGCTCATCTCGCCGCACGCCACGTTCCAGAGCTGCGGCAACTCGTCCAGCTTGGTGCGCCGCAGCAGCCGGCCGACGTTGGTCACGCGGGCGTCGTCGCGCACGGTGATCTCGGGTCCCTTCAGCGCCGCGTCCACGACCATGGTGCGGAACTTGAGGATGTAGAACACCTTGAGCCCACGCCCGACGCGCTGCTGGCGGAACAGCACCGGTCCGCCGTCCTCCGCCTTGATGAGCGCGGCGACGACGAGGAACACCGGCCACAACAGCAGCAGGCCGACCACCGATCCGGCGAGGTCGAGCGCACGCTTCATCGCGCGGCCTCCAGGGCGATGGCGCGGACGGCGTCGATGACGTGGCGCACGTCGTCGTCGGTCATCTTGGCGTAGATGGGCAGCGACAGGATGCGCTCGTAGGCGTTCCAGGCGTTCGGGAAGTCCCCCGGCTTGAGCGCGTAGCGCTCCCGGTAGTAGGGATGGACGTGCAGCGGGATGAAGTGCACCGAAACGCCGATGTTGCGCGCGATCAGCCGCTCGACGAACGCGTCCCGGCCGATGCCGAGCCGCTCGGGGTCGACCCGGATCACGTACAGGTGCCAGCCGTGGCCCTCGCGGTCCTCGACCTTCGGCAGGGCGATCCCGGGGAGGTCGGCGAACGCGGCGTCGTACTGGTTCGCGATCGTGAGCCGGCGCCGATGGAACGCATGGCACTTCCGCAGCTGGTGGATGCCGATCGCCGCCGCGATGTCGGTGAGGTTGTACTTGAACCCCGGGGCGAGGATCTCGTAGGACCACGAGCCGTTCTGCGTGTAGCGCTTCCACGCGTCCTTGCTCATGCCGTGGAGGTGCATGAGCCGCATGCGCTCCATGACGTCGTCGCGGTCGGTCACCACCATGCCGCCCTCGCCGGTGGTGACGTTCTTCGTGGCGTAGAAGCTGAAGCAGGTGACGTCCGACAACGTGCCGATCGTGCGGCCCTTGTAGGTGGTCGGGATGGCGTGCGCCGCGTCCTCGATGACCGGGACGCCGTGGCTGCGCGCGATCGCGCCGATGGCGTCCATGTCGCAGGCCTGCCCGGCGAAGTGCACCGGAAGGATCGCGCGCGTGCGCGGCGACAGCCGCCGCTCGATCTGCGCCGGGTCGATGTTGAGCGTGTTCGGAGCGCAGTCCGCGAACACCGGGCGCGCCCCGAGGTGCTCGATGACGGCGGCCGTGGCGGTGAACGTCATCGGCGTTGTGATCACCTCGTCGCCGGGGCCCACGCCCACGGCCTCGAGCGCCAGGTGCAGCGCGGCCGTGCACGAGTTCACTGCCAGCGCGTGCTTCGCGCCGATGAACTCGGCGAACTCGCGCTCGAACTGCTTCACCTTGAGGCCGGTGGTGAGCCAGCCCGAGCGAAGGCAGTGCACGACTTCATCGATCTCCTCGTCGCCGAGGAGCGGTGCCGCGAAAGGAAGGAACTCGCCACGCATCGGATGTCCTTTGCGGCGGCCCCTCCCGGGAGCGCGCCGCGATAGCAAGAGCTGTGCGCGTTAGGGCTGGTAGGCCCCGTAGTAGTAGAGCGTCGGGTCGCGGTGACGCATGTCGATGTGGTTCAGCACCACGCCGAGGAAGTTGGGCTTCGCCCGCTCGAGCTGCGCCTTCGCCTGCTGCACGATCTGCACGTCGTAGCCGTCGGCCTTGACCACCATGATCACGCCATCGACGAGGCCGGCGAGCGTTTCTGCCGGGCTCGCCAGCGCCACGGGCGGGGAGTCGAGCAGGACGACGTCGAACATGCGCTCGAGCCTGTCGAGGAGCCGCGTGAACGGCTGCGCGTACTGCTCGTCCTGCAGGCTGTAGGGCGTCGCACCGCTCGTGAGCACCTTGAGCTTCTCGAGCGTCGTGTCCATGAGGAAGCTGGGGATCTGGTTCGTCAGGAACGGCCGCTTGAGGTAGTCGGCGAGCCGGTCGAGCACGCGCTGGCCGACGAGATCGTTCATCGGCGGCTCGGCCTGCTGGCCGGACGTGGCCGGCAGGTAGGCCTCGGCCGTCTCCGAGAACGAGCACTCCGGCCGGCGCAGCGTCAGCAGCCGGCGCAGCGACTCACGGATCTGGTCGGTGAGCACGCTGCCCAGCCCCTCGCGGTCGACGTAGCCGAGCCCCAGCAGCACCTCGCCGAGCGGCCGCGCGGTCGTGCGCTGCATGCGCAGCGCGCCCTCGCGCTGGTCGATCGTGATGCGCTCTGAGCGCACGAGCAGCGCGCCCAGTCGCATGTCCTCCTGGAGGTGGGGCATCTGGATGCTGCGGATGTGGCCCTTGTGCAGGAGCAGCCGGAACTTCTGGTCGCCGTCGCTGACCAGGAGCTCGCCCGACTTGCTCTGCGCCTGGAGGATCTCCAGCCAGTCGCCGACGCCGAACTGGGCCGGCGTCTCGCGGACGATGTCCAGGTGGTAGAGCTCTTTGAGCAGCTCGCCCAGGCCGCGCTTGTTCTCGAGCCGGAACAGGCCGTGCAGCGTCGGGCGATAGCGGTCGGTGTCGACGATGCACACGCTGTGGCGTCCCGAGCGCGCGAGCGCGCGGCCGAGGCCCGCGGTGACGGTGGACTTCCCCTCCCCCGAGCCCGCGCTCGTGACCACGATCGTCTTCACCCCTTTGGCGACGTGCTCCTGGACCGAGGCCGCGAGCGAATCGAAATACGACTCCTCGACGCGGTCGGCCGGCCGCCGGAACACGACCTTCCTGGGCTCCGACCTGGCCGCCGACTTCGTCTCCGACTTCGGATGCTCCCCGTTCTCTGAAGTCATGGATCCTTCGATCCTCCTGGTCCGCTCTCGGGGCGGTCCCGCGATGTCCATCGACAAGCTGTCGGCCTCCTACATGCGCCGGGGGATCATCCCCATCACCGGCAGGTGCAATTCACGCGTGACGTCGCGGGGAGTACGGAGGGTGCGGCGGAACGATTCCATCGCGAGCGCGAGTCCCGCGCCGGCGACGAGGCCCAGCAGCAGGCCGACGATCACGTTCAGGATCTTGCGCGGCCGCACCGGCAGCAGCGGCACGTCGGCGCTCTGGATGATCCGCACGGACGGCGGCAGGATCGTCTGGGCGATGTCCTGCTCCTGGACCTTCTTGAGCAGCATCGTGTACAGCTCGCGCTGCGTGCCGAGCTCGCTCTCCAGCGTCGTGTACTTGGTCGAGCTGTCGGAGAGCGCCTTGAGCGAGAGGTCGTTGTGTCCGAGCGAGCTCTCGAGGTCGTTGATGCGCGCCTGGAGCACGTCGCGCTGGCCCTCGAGGTCGGACGAGGCCTTCTGCAGCTCGCGCCGCATGGTCTCGAGCAGCGCGCGCTCCTGGTTCTCGAGCGCGGTCAGCTCGGGGCTGCCGTCGCGATAGATCTGCCGGAGCGTGAGCAGCTGCGTCTCCACGCGCTGCAGCTCGCGGTAGCGGTCGTCCATGGACGGCGTCTGCACCGGCGGGTTGCTCCAGTCGGGCGAGTCGCTGCGACGGAACTGCCGGACGCGCTCGAGCTGCGCCTCGATGGAGCGCAGGTCGGAGCGGGCCTTGAGCAGGGACGAGCCCAGCTCGGTCCCAGCCTGGCTCAGCTGGCGGTTCCGCTCGCCGGAGATCGCGAGGTTCGTGTGCTTCGAGCCGTAGAGCGACTGCTCCGAGTTCTCGATCACGTGGCGCACGTCGTCGATCTGCTGGCGCAGTGACGCCAGCCGCGCGCGGTCGGCCGCCTCGCGGGCGTCGGCCTCCGAGGCCACGAATATCTTCGTCACCGTGTTCGCGAGGTCGGCGGCCGCCTGCGGATCCGAGTGATCCGCCTGGATGTCGACGAGGCGCGTGTCACGGATCGGGCGGATGCTCACCGCGTGCGTGAGCCAGTCCTCGTTCGCGCGCAGCTTCATCTCGGGTGTGAGCGTGGATGCGAATATCGGGTCGTCCAGCTTGGGTTCGAGATGGATCCCGCGCGCGGTCACCTCCCGCACCGTGTGCTCGATCACGTCGCTCGTGAGGATCCGCTCCGCGGTCGTGAGCAGCGTGAGGTTCTCGGACACCGTGGTCGGCGTCTCGACCTCCGCGCCCGTGAGCGGCGAGCGGGTCGGCGTCGGCTGGATCTCGAGACGTGCGGCCGTGCGGTACACGGGCCGGGTGAACGTGTTGAGCGCCAGCGCCAGCGCGAGGAACGCGATGGTCGTGAGCAGCACGACACGACGGCGGCGAAGCATCAGCCGCCCGAGGTCGCGAACCTCGACGGAATGACTTTGGAACATGGTGGGGGCAGTTCCAGTGCGTGAGACGACGGGACGGCGCGCCAGACATCACGCACGCGAGGAGAGAGGGTTCGCGCGGCCAGGATCGCGTCGAGCGCCGGGGCTCGGTGCGTGATCCTCGCTTTGGAAGTCGGGACGCCACCACGAACTACGGTTGTCTTGACATCCGCGAAACCGTTCGGTCACATGCCGGTCGCAGACGTCACAAAACAATACTTTGCGTAAGTGGGATTAGCAAGAATTGATGTGCAATATTTGGTATTGCAAGCATGAACGTCGTCGCGTCAGGGCGAACTGCACGACCGCGTCGAAAGCCGGGCAAGGCGCACGGCGGAGGCCCCTGGATCAGGCCGGATGTCGGGGGCTGTCGTACGTTCCGGCGGGGGCGCGGCGGGTATGAATCTCCGGCCGGCCGCGGCCCCGTTCGGGCGCGGCGGGCATGAACCCCCGGCCGGCCGCCGGCCCGTTCGGGCGCGGAACGGCCGACACGGTCCCTAGACGCCCGCGTACTCCTCGACCGGCGGGCAGGTGCAGACGAGGTGGCGGTCGCCGAAGGCGTTGTCCACCCGGCCCACCGCCGGCCAGAACTTCCGCTCCCGCACCCAGGGCAGCGGGAACGCCGCGCGCTCGCGCGGGTAGGCCCGCGCCCAGTCGTCGGCGAGCGCGGCCTCGAGCGTGTGCGGGGCGCCCTTGAGCGGGTTGTCGTCCTTCGGCAGGGCGCCGCTCGCGATGTCGGCGATCTCGCCCCGGATGGCGACCAGCGCCTCGACGAACCGGTCCAGCTCGGCCTTGGACTCGCTCTCGGTGGGCTCGATCATGAGCGTGCCCGCCACCGGGAACGAGATTGTGGGCGCGTGGAACCCGAAGTCCATGAGCCGCTTCGCGATGTCCTCGACGTCCACCCCGCTCGCCGCCTTGAGCCCGCGCGGGTCCACGATGCACTCGTGCGCCACGGTTCCGTTCCGTCCGCGGTAGAGCACCGGGAAATGGGGTTCCAGCCGCCTGGCCAGGTAATTCGCATTCAGGATCGCGACCCGGGTCGCGTGCGTGAGCCCGTCGCCGCCCATCATCAGCACGTACATCGCCGAGATGGGCAGGATGCTGGCACTCCCCCACGGCGCCGCGCTCACCGCCCCGATCGCCTGCACCCCGCCGGTCCTGACGAGCGGGTGGCCGGGCAGGAACGGCGCCAGGTGCTTCGCCACCCCGATCGGGCCCATGCCGGGGCCGCCGCCGCCGTGCGGTATGCAGAACGTCTTGTGCAGGTTCAGGTGGCAGACGTCGGCGCCGATGTCGCCCGGCCGGCACAGGCCCACCATGGCATTCATATTCGCGCCGTCCATGTACACCTGGCCGCCGTGCTCGTGCACGATGCGGCAGATGTCGGTGATCGCCTCCTCGAACACGCCGTGCGTCGAGGGGTAGGTCACCATGAGCGCCGCGAGCCTCGCCGAGTGCTCCTCGGCCCTGGCCTTGAGGTCGGCCACGTCGATGTTGCCGTGGGCGTCGGTCTTCACCACCACCACGTTCATTCCAGCCATGACGGCGCTCGCCGGGTTCGTGCCGTGCGCCGACTGCGGGATCAAACACACGTTCCGGTGGGCCTCCCGGCGCGAGGCGTGGTAGGCGCGGATGACCAGCAGCCCCGCGTATTCGCCCTGCGAGCCGGCGTTGGGCTGGAGCGAGACCGCTTGGAACCCGGTGATCTCGGCGAGCGCGCGCTCGAGCAGGTCGAAGAGTGCCCGGTACCCGCGCGCCTGCTCGACCGGGGCGAACGGGTGGAGGTCGCCCACCTCGGGCCACGTCACCGGGAGCATCTCGGCGGCGGCGTTGAGCTTCATCGTGCAGCTGCCGAGCGGGATCATCGAGTGCGTGAGCGAGAGGTCCCGAGACTCGAGCTTCTTGAGATACCGCATCATCTCGGTCTCGGAGTGATATGCCGTGAACACCGGGTGCGTGAGGTAGGGGCTGGTGCGCGTGAAGCGCCCCTCCGGGCGCGCGTCCGAGCCGAGTGCGGCGAGCTCCGCGGGCGTGGGCGCCTTGCCGAAGGCCCCCAGGATGTCAGCGAGATCGCCGGACGTGACCGTTTCGCCGAACGACACGGTGAGCGTGCCGTCGTCGAGGTAGCGGAAGTTCATGCGTTTCGCCTCGGCGGCCCTGCGCACGTCGGCGGCGCTCCGGCCCGCGAGCTTCACGTGCACGGTGTCGAAGAACTCGTCGGCGAGCACGGTGTGCCCCTGCTGGCGGACGCCAGCCGCGAACGCGCGCGCGGCGCGGTGGACGCGCGACGCGATGCGCTTCAGGCCCTCGGGCCCGTGCCAGACCGCGTACATGCCGGCCATGACCGCCAGCAGCACCTGCGCCGTGCAGATGTTGCTCGTGGCCTTCTCGCGGCGGATGTGCTGCTCGCGCGTGCCCAGCGCCATGCGGAGCGCCGGCTTGCCGTGTGCGTCCTTCGACAGGCCGATGATGCGGCCGGGCAGCAGCCGCTTGAACTCGTCATGCGTGCTGAAGAACGCCGCGTGCGGGCCGCCGTAGCCGAGCGGCACGCCGAAGCGCTGCGAGTTCCCCACCGCCACGTCGGCGCCCCATTCGCCCGGCGGCACGAGCAGCGTGAGCGCCAGCAGGTCCGTGGCGGCCACGACCAGCGCGCCGGCGGCGTGCACCTTCTCGGCGAGCGAGCGCAGGTCGGCGACCGTGCCGAACGTGTCCGGGTACTGGACCAGCACGCCGCACACGTTCGACTCGAGCGTGAACGCCGAGGCTTTCTGCACCTTCACCGTGATGCCGCGTGCGGCGCCGCGCGCCTTCACGACGTCGATCGTCTGCGGGTGGCAGTGGTCGGCGACCAGGAACGCGTCGCGGCCATCGCGCGCCGCGTGCACGAGCTGCATGGCCTCGGCCGCGGCGGTGGCCTCGTCCAGCAGCGATGCGCTCGCGACCGGCAGCGCGGTCAGGTCGGCGACGGCGGTCTGGAAGTTGAGCAGGGCTTCCAGCCGGCCCTGTGCGATCTCCGCCTGGTAGGGCGTGTACGCGGTGTACCAGCCGGGGTTCTCCAGGATGTTCCGCTGGATCACTGCCGGCACGTGCGTCGTCGAATATCCGAGGCCGATGAAGTTCCGCCACACCTCGTTCTGCGAGATCATCTGCCGGAACACCGCCAGCGCCTCCTGCTCGCTCGAGGCGGCCGGCAGCGCCAGCGGCTTCGCGGCGCGGATGCCGGCCGGGATCGTGGCCTGGATGAGCGCTTCCAGCGTCGGGTACCCGAGGACGGCGAGCATGGCGCGGACGTCGGCGTCCGAGGGCCCCACGTGGCGCGGGACGAACGTGTCGGGAGCGGGAAGCGGGGTCACGGCAAGGCTCCTGGAGTGAGGACCGGGCACAACACGGAGGGACAGGAATCCCCGCGAAAATAGCAGCCTCCTCGCGGGTGCGCGAACCCCCGGCGATGCGACCTTTGGACCGGAACGCGCGAGCGCCGGCCCCATCCTTGGGACCGGCGCCGCGTGCTCGCCGCGCCTTCGTGCGCGGCGCGCGCGCTTCAGTGCGTGGTGGTGTCCGGCATGCTCTCGACCTGCTGCTTGCCGTCGTCCACGGTGAGGAACACCCAC
>Ga0306921_10004680_pt1 | contig 14103 bp, 10 predicted proteins | sample sta12Cox44000080_FD_203760 | JGI IMG/M metagenome (GOLD analysis project Ga0306921, IMG submission 203760) | Lab enrichment of tropical soil microbial communities from Luquillo Experimental Forest, Puerto Rico - statoxic.12C.oxic.44.000.080 (v2)... | ecosystem: Environmental > Terrestrial >... | reverse complement strand
GACCTCTTCGGGCGGCATCGAGATTCGGATCGTGTAATAGGATTGCCCGGTGCGCTGATCGGTAGTGACGTCGGGCGATACGCGGGTGACGACGCCATTCAGTTCCGGCGTGGTGCGCTGGTTGAACGCCGACAGCCGCAGCAGGGTTTTCTGGCCGACCTGCAATTTATCGATGTCCTGCGGATTGACCTTGGCTTCGACCTGAAGATCGTCGGCCTGCGGAACGATCAGCATGATGGCGTCACCGGCGGTGATCACCCCGCCCACGGTATGCACGGTCGATTGCAGCACCATGCCGTCCTGCGGCGCGCGGATATCGACCCGGCGCAACTGGTCTTCGGCGGTGACCTTGCGTTCGACGAACTCGCCGATCTTGTCGTTGGTCTCGCGCAGATCCTTGGAAACGTCGCTGATCATGTCCTTGTCGATCTGGATGATCTGCAGTTCGGTTTCGGTGATCTTGCCTTTGGCCTGTGCACGCGAGGCAATGTATTGCGCGCGCTCGCCCGAAAGCCGGGCCAGATCGCGCTCGAGCGTGGTCAGGCGCGTCAACTGCACCAGATGCTTGTCATAAAGGTCGCGAACGCCGACCAGCTCCTTCTCCACCAGGGCGATTTCCTGATCCTTGGCCTTTTCCTGCGCAGTGAGGCCGGCGATTTCCTCGTTCAGCTGGGTGACGCGCTCGCGCAATTGCGACTTCTGTCCGGCCCTGCCGTTGACCCGTACCTCGAACAACTTGCTCTCGCTCGCCATGACGGCCTTGGCGTCGGGATCATCGGCGCGGTCGAGCAGCGTTTTCGGAAATACGATCTTGTTGAGGCCGCGCTGTTCGGCTTCAAGCCGCGCGCCGCGCGCCAACAGGCCGTCGAGGTTCTTGGTGACGATCGCAAGGCTGGCCTTGGTGACGGTATCGTCGAGCCGCACCACCACGTCGCCGGCCTTGACGACGTCGCCATCGCGCGCGCGCAACTCGCCAACCACGCCGCCGGTGGGATGCTGGACCTTTTTGACATTGGATTCGACAACGACCGAGCCAGGCGCGATCAGCGCGCCGGAAATTTGCGCCGTCGATGCCCAGCCGCCAAGCCCGCCGGCCAGCAGCACGACCACGGCCAGGCCGACGATCAAGTGCCGCCGGATCGAGTAGCGCGCTCCCTTCATTTCGTTGCCTGTCACGACTTGGCAACTCCTCCTTCGGATACGATCTTGATCGGCGAAGGCGCCGCCACGCGCGGCTGCAATACCTGGCCCAGCACGGTTTCCTTCGCCCCGAAAGCCTGCATGCGACCATCCTTGAGAACCAGAAGCTGATCGACCGCCTCGATCCCGATTGGCCGGTGTGCAACGACCACGACAATGGCACCGCGTTCGCGCGCCGCGCGGATGGAGCGCGTCAACGCCTCGTCGCCTTCGGTATCCAGATTGGAATTCGGCTCGTCGAGGACGATGAGGAAGGGGTTGCCGTAGAGCGCCCTGGCGAGCGCCACGCGCTGCGCCTGACCGGCCGAAAGCGCGGTGCCCTGCTCGCCGACCTGGGTATCGTAGCCCTCCCGCATCTTGATGATCATTTCATGGACGCCAGCTTCCTTTGCCGCCGCGATGATCCCGTCGGAACTGGCCTTCGGATCGAACCGGCAAATATTGTCGGCAACCGAACCGGCGAACAATTCGACGTCCTGGGGCAGATAGCCGATATAGCGGCCGAGCACGTCCGACGACCACTGATCGAGCGCGGCGCCGTCGATCCGCACTTTGCCGCGTACTGGTTGCCACACGCCGACAAGCGCGCGCACCAGCGAGGATTTGCCGGACCCGCTCGGCCCGATGATGCCGAGGCCCATTCCGGCCGAGAGCGAGAACGTGGCGTCCTGGACGACGACCCTCTGGTCGCCGGGCGGCATGATCGTGACGGCTTCCACCGACAGGCGGCCGGAGGGACTTTGCAGCAGGGTCGGCGCAGGGCGCGCAGGCAAGGCTTCAAGCAGCCGGTTGAGCCGTTGCCAGCTCTGGCGCGCGGCCACAAAGCTCTTCCAGTGGGCAATGGCCAGATCGACCGGCGCGAGCGCCCGCGCGCTCAGAATCGATCCGGCGATGATGATGCCGGCGGTCGCCTCCTGATGGATCACGAGATAGGCGCCGACGGCAAGCACCGCTGATTGCAGCATCATCCGCATGACCTTGGCGACGGCGCCGAGGCCTCCGGCGACGTCGCTGGCGCGCTGATTGCCCGCAAGGTAATTCTGGTTGGCCTCGCTCCAGCGCTTGTTGAGGCGTCCGGCCATTCCCATTGCAACCAGCACTTCTGCGTTTCGTCGGCTGGTGGCCGCCAAATCGTTGCGGCGTGCCGCCAACCCCGTCGCCTCGCGCGCCGGCGTGCGCGACAGGAATTCGGTCAGAATGGTGAGCGTCACCAGAATGATTGCGCCGACAAGCGCCGTGACACCGATCAGAGGATGGAAGGCAAAACAGATCGCCAGATAGAACGGCAGCCAGGGCAGATCGAAAAATGCGCCCGGTCCCATGCTGCCGAGAAAGGAGCGCACATTGTCCAGATCGCGCAACGGTTGCAGGCCTTCGTTGCGGCCGCCTACCATCAGCGGCAAGCGCACGATGGTGTCGAACACGCGGGCATTGAGAGCCTCATCGAGCGAGGTGCCGATGCGGCCAAGAATTCGGCCCCGGATCAGGTCGAGAATGCCTTGGGCGACGTACAATCCGCCCGCCAGGATGATCAGTCCGATAAGGGTCGGCACGGACCGCGACGGGAGTACCCGGTCGTAGATCTCGAGCATGAACAACGACCCCGTCAGGTAAAGGAGGTTGATCATGCAGCTCATGATGCCGACGCCGATGAAGGCTGTGCGGCAGGCGCGCAGTGCTTCACCGAGTTCGGAACTCCGGACACCGGGAGCGGCTGCCATCTATCCTGGTCTCTTCGTGAGGGGCCGCAGCCCTCAAATCAAAAAACGGGCGCGTGCCGAATGTATTAACGTTTTTTATAGCCAACGTCTATTGAAGCCGCGTTAATCTGCAGCTGGGCGGCCCGCTTTGCTAGCGTGAAAAAGCCAGCAACGCCAGTGATTTCGTCCCTGGACCAGGCTCCGGCCAACGGCTCTGACCAGCAGCTTCAGAGCGGGCGGCGCAAGGCGTGATCCACCCGCTCTCTCCCCCCGCTGGGCGCTGCCGTAGTGGTCAGAAACGGCCGCCGCCTCGAATGAGGCGCACGACCAAAAGAAGCACGATGGCGCCGATCGCCGAATAGATGATCTCGGATAGCAGCCCGGTGCCAAGGTGGATGCCAAGCTTGGGAAAGATGAAACTGGCGATCAGCGCGCCGGCGATGCCGACAAGAATATCCCCGATGATGCCAAAACCGGTGCCGCGCACGATCTTTCCGGCGAGCCAGCCGGCGACCAGGCCGACGAACAAGATCACCAGGATGCTTTCGTTGGATAGACGCATGGAGTCCCCCTGTTCTTTCAGCGCCACTCCTCCCGGCGCACGGCGAAACCTATCCATTCTTCGCGGAAGTGACGACTCCAATTTGCTGCGTCGTTGGCCCATCCCGGCTTCGCACCAACCGGACAGGAGCGAACTAGCTCGCGGTGGTCACGCGTTCCGCAAGAATGCACCTTGCGACCCGGTCCGGGGCGATTTGCACGTTGGGCGGGATACGCTCAACGCAGCGGGCCTCTGCGAAGCTGCAGCGCGGTGCGAACGAACAATTGGTCGGCGCATGATCGAGCGAAGGCGGTGTGCCCGGAATGGTTTCCAGCCGCTGGCCGCGCCTGGCGCGAAGGACGGTGGACGCCAGCAGCCCACGCGCATAGGGATGGAGCGGAGAACGCACGATCTGACCGAGCGTACCCTGCTCGACGATCTGGCCCGCATACATCACCGCAACGCGGTCGCAGATTTCGATGGCAACTCCGATATCGTGCGTTACGAAAATGACGGACATGCCGAACTCGCGTTGCAATTCGCGCAACAACAAAAGGATCTGGATCTGCACGGTGGCATCGAGCGCGGTGGTCGGTTCGTCGGCCAGCAGGATTTTCGGCTTGCAGGCAAGCGCCAGCGCGATCATCGCCCGTTGCCGCATGCCGCCCGACATCTCGTGCGGATAGGCGCCGAGCCTTCGTCGGGCCGAGGGAATCCGCACCACTTCCAGCATTTCCAGCGCGCGTGCCATTGCGTCTTTCTGGCTCTTGCCCTCGTGGCGCATCACGGTTTCGGAAATCTGCCGGCCAATGGTGTAAACCGGGTCGAGCGCGAGTGCGGGCTCCTGGAAAATCATCGAAACGGTCTGGCCGCGGAAGGCCGAGAGTTCTTCGTCGTCAAGCGACAGCACATCACGGCCCATCACGCGAACGCTGCCCGAAATTTGCGTTCGCTTTTTCGGCAACAGCCGCATCAGCGCGCGCAAGGTCACGCTCTTGCCCGAACCGGATTCACCCAACAGGCCCAGTACTTCCCCCTCGCCGAGCGAGAAGCTGAGATCGTTCACGGCATGCACGTTGCGATCGCCGAGAAAGCGAACGTTAAGGCCTTCGATCTCGACGAGGTGCGTCATGGAAGCTGCGGCACCCTTTCGTGAAAATCGGTAGCGCGCTGGAACCCCGCGCCAATCCGCAACAAGGTTGCTTCATCGAACGAACGACCGATCAGCTGCATGCCCACGGGCAGACCGCGGCGGCTAAAGCCGGACGGAATCGAAAGTGACGGCAGGCCGAGATAATTGATCGGACGGGTGAAACGCGTCAGCCGCTGAATCACCGCCTCCGCATCAGGCGCGTTGCCGACATCGCTCTCGGCGATGGTGGGCGCGGGGACCGGCGACACTGGTGCAATCACGGCGTTGACGCGGTTGACTGCCGCAAGATACGTGGCAAGCGCGGGCCCGCGCCAACGCACGGCTTCGAGATAGGTGACAGCCGGAATCGCAAGCCCGTTCTGCAGCCGCATCAGCACCTGCGGACCGTAGTCCTGCGCCCGTTCGATCATCCAGCGCTTGTGGTAGGCAGCCGCTTCTACGGCAAGGACGAGCTGGGATGCCGCAGAGAGCTGGCGCTGGTCCGGCAATTCGACGGCAACGATATTGGCGCCCTCGCGCCTGAATTCGGCAATCGTGGCATCGAAAATGTTTGCGACTTCGGGATCGAGATCGTCGACATAGAAAGATGTGGGCACGCCGATGGTCAGGCCCCTGATCGTTTCCTTTGTCGCCGCCGCATAATCCGGCACCGGCCCCGACACGGCGGTCGGATCCTCGGAATCGGCGCCCGCCATCAGGGCCAACAGCACTGCGCAATCTTCGGCGGTGCGCGCCAGCGGCCCGACCGTGTCGAGCGATTGCGACAGGGGCATCGCGCCGGCGCGGCTGATCCGGCCAACCGTCGTCTTCAGCCCGGTGACGCCGCAGAAATGCGCCGGCATCCGGACCGAGCCGCCGGTGTCCGAACCGAGCGCGGCGAACGTCAGACGCGCGGCGACGGCGGCACCCGACCCCGACGACGAGCCGCCGGTGATGTGGTCGAGCCCAAAGGGATTGTGAACGGCGCCGTAGTGCGAATTGTGGCCGGTCGGGCCATAGGCGAACTCTGCCATTTGCAATGAGCCGAGGCGGACAGTGCCGGCCTCCTTGAGGCGCTGCAGCGCGGTCGAAGTGGTGGTGGCGACGAAATCGCGGCGGATGCGCGAGCCGCAGGTCACGACCTTGCCAGCCTCGTAATACATGTCCTTGTGCGCCAGCGGTACGCCGTGCAACACCCCGTGACGATCGCCCTTGGCGAGCGCGGCGTCGGCGGCGTCGGCGGCTTTAAGCGCTTCTTCGGCTTCGATCGCCATGAAAGCATTGAGATGAGGTTGCCACCGCACGATCCTGGCGAGGCAGGATTGCGTCGCCTCGCGCGAGGAGACGCGCTTGTCCGCGATCGCCTTCGCGACCGCCGTCAAGGACATCAAAGCGGGCTCACTGCTCATCGCCCGGCCTTGCTTGTCTGGACGAGGGTGAAGGTTGCAGGCTCGAGGTCGAATTGCAGCGTGCCGGCAATCGCGGCGAAACCATCGAAGGCTGGCCCGATCGAACTGGCGATGCGCGCGGCGATCTCATTGTCCACCGGCACTCCGGCAATGTCGGCGATCGCCTTGACCTCTTTGGCTGTGGGTCTTGTCATGTTTGGTTATCCCTCTTTCTTGGCGCCAGGCTGTGACCTGAACCCGGTATCGCCATGTAACAGGCGGCTTGATGGCCCATTGTATCGAGCGCCGTCAATTTAGGAGTGGCATTCGCGCAGAGCGGCTCTGCGAACGGGCAGCGGGTGTGGAAGCGGCATCCGGGCGGCGGATCGATCGGGTTGGGTGGATCGCCGGAGATCGGCGGCGTTTTTGTCCTGTTGTCCGGATCGGAAGACGGCATCGCCGCAAGCAGCGCGCGGGTATAGGGATGCGCAGGAACATCCCACACCCGGTCGACCGGTCCGAGTTCGACCACCTCGCCGAGATACATCACCAGCACGCGGTCGGAAATATAACGGACGACGTTGAGATCATGGCTGATGAAGAGATAGGTCAGCCCGAACTCGCGCTTGAGATCGGCGAGAAGATTGAGCACCTGTGCCTCGACCGATTTGTCGAGCGCGGAGACCGCCTCGTCGAGGATCACGAGCCGCGGCGACAGCGCAAGTGCGCGCGCAATGTTAACGCGCTGACGTTGGCCCCCCGAAATTTCGTGCGGATAACGGTTGGCGAAAAATTCAGGGCGCAGGCCAACTTTTCCGAGCAGCTCGCGAGCGAGTGAGCGCGCTGCCGCATCCGCCATGCCATGGACCTTGGGGCCGAAGGCGATCGATTCCTCGATGGTCAGGCGCGGATTGAGTGAGGCGTAGCTGTCCTGGAACACCATCTGCATGCAGCGACGAAGCTCGCGCAGCGACAAGGCTTGCCCGATCTTCATTCCGTCATAGATGATTTCGCCGGAATCGCGTTTCATCAGATGCATCAACAGCCGCGCGGTGGTCGACTTGCCGCAGCCGGATTCGCCGACGATCCCGACCGTTTCGCCTTTCCGGATCGAAAACGAAACGTCATCGACCGCCCGCACGGTCTTGCGCGCGCTGAAGAGAGCGCCGCGAACCGGAAAATGCTTGGTCAGGCCCTTGACCTGGAGCAACGGCTGCGCTGCGCCGCCGCGATCTTCGACCGGCTCAAGTGGCTCGACGGAAGGGGTGAACTGGCTCATGGGTTTTTCAATTCCGGATATCCATCGCGCTGCGCATGCCGTCGCTGAGCAGGTTGAAGCAGATCGACACCGCAAAGATCATCACGCCTGGCAGTGCCGCCACCCACGGATTGATATAGATCGCGGTGCGCAGCGTGTTGAGCATTAACCCCCATTCCGGCTCCGGCGGTTTGGTGCCAAGACCGAGGAATGAAAGCCCGGCGGCCAAAATCATCGACACCGAGATCAAGCCGGTGGCGTAGACGAAAATCGGTCCCAGCACGTTGCCGAGCATGTGTACGCGCATGATGGTGAAAGGATCGGCACCCGAAGCGCGCGCTGCCTCGACGAAATCCAGGTTACGAACTCCGGTGGTGACGCTTTCTGAGACGCGTGTGATCTGCGGCACGAACACGATGGTCAGCGAAACAATGGAATTGACGATGCCGGCTCCGAGCGCACCCGAGATCGCGATCGCGAGCAGCACCGACGGAAAGGCGTAGAACACATCCACCGTGCGCATGATCGCGGTATTGATCCTGCCGCCCACGTAGCCAGCGACCAGACCCAGCGAAGTTCCGATCACGAAAGCGAGGATGACTGGAAGGATACCGACGATGAGCGAAAGTCGCCCGCCGTAAATCAGGCGCGCCAGCATGTCGCGGCCAAGTTCGTCGGTGCCGAGCGGGTAACCTGACGTGCCGATGTGGCGGAGCCTTCGGATCATCGAGCCCTGATAGGGATCGGAAAGCCCGAGCCATGGAGCGCAAAGCGCGGAAATAAAAATCGCAACCAGAACGAAGGCGCAGACCATGCTTACCTTGTCGCGCAGAATACGGCGGGCGACTGTGGCCCAATAGCCGCGCGGCCTGGATGCGGGCGCCGCCTGGAGGGCTGCGTCGGCAATCGCACTCATCGGTTCAGCTCCGCTTGATGCGCGGGTCGATCGCGGCTTGCGCGATGTCGACGATCAGATTGAGAATGACAAAGAAAAGAGCAAGAACCAGGATCGTGCCTTGAAGCAGTGGCAAATCGCGCTGAAAGATCGCCGAATTGAGCAACAGCCCCGACCCCGGCCATGAGAAAACGGTTTCGATCAGGATCGAGCCGCCGAGCATGTACCCCAGCTGCAGGCCCATTACGGCCATCGCGGTCGGCGCGGCATTCCTGATGACATGGCGGAAGACATCCGTTTCACGTAGGCCCTTGGCGCGCAAGGCCTCGACAAAATCCTGACTGAGAATATCGCCAGTCAGGGCGCGCACCGTGCGCGTCACAATGCCCATCGGAATGACCGAGGTGGTGATCGCGGGCAGGATCAGGTAGCGGATGTGCTCCCAGTCCCAGCCCCAGGCGCCCGAACCACCGGGACCTGCGCCGACGGCGGGCAGCCAGCCGAGCTGCACCGAGAAGATGATCACCATCACCATGCCGAGCCAGTAATGCGGCACCGAGACGCCGGCGATCGCGACCGATGTCGCCACCTTGTCGATCCAGCTATCGCGGAAATAGCCGGCGATCAATCCGAACATCAGACCGAACGTAAATCCAATCAACGCCGCGGCGATCGCAAGCGTCACGGTGTTGCCGACGGCGCGCATCACCTCCGTCAGGACCGGCCGTCCCGTTGCGATGGAGTTGCCGAGGTCGCCGTTGACCGCCTTCCACAACCACAGTCCGAACTGAACGGGCAGCGGCCGGTCGAAGCCATAGGCGATGCGCATCTGGTTGGCGAGTTCTTGCGATGCGTCTGCCGGCAACACCGCGACCAGCGGATCGCCCGGCGTGATGTGCACGAGCAGAAAGCACACCAGCGCCACGCTGATGACGATGGGGATCACGTAGACGATACGTCTGGCAATATAGACGAGCACGAGTGATCCTTCGATTACTCGACAAGAAGATCCAGCAAGGACCCTCCATCGTCATTTCCGCGCTTGCCCCGGGCATCCATGTCTTTGGTGCCATGCGGTGGCACGTGGATGGCCGGGCATAGGCGAGCGGAAGCGACGCCGTTCTTCGAACGACTATGCCCGGCCATGAGGGGCAGAGGGTAACCTTCAGTCACGGCGTCATCGAAATCGGCGAGAAGTCCACGAACCAGCTCTTTGGCTGCACAAAACCCTTGATCTTCGCGCTCATGGCACGCGGCGCGACGTCGTGGGCGACGTAAAGAAATGCCGCGTCATCGACCGAGGCCGCGTGCAATTCGGCAAGCGCCGCATCGCGCGCCGCAGGCTCGAAAGTCTGTCGCGCTTTCGTCACCAGCTCGTCGAACCTGGCGTTGGTATTGTAACCCCAATTGTTCGATACCGGCGGTGCCATTGACGATTGCAGGAAGCGCACCAGCGCGAAGAACGGATCCATCGCGGCGTAGGTGACGTTGATCGCATTCGAACCGTTGGCGGTGGGATCCTTGGCGCCCCGCCGCCAATTCGTGAACAGCGTGTTCCACTCGATGACATCGAGCTGAACGTCGAAATAACATTCGGCCAGCGCCTGCTGCAGATACTCGTTCATCGGCAGCGGCAGCATCTGGCCCGACCCCGATGCCGAGGTCTGGATCTTGACCGTCAGTTTCCTGTTCGGGCCGAATCCCGCTTCCTGCATCAGCTTCTGTGCTGCCGGCTTGTCATATTTGATCTGGAAGGTCGGATTGCCGCGCCAGGGATGGCCCTGCTCGAACGTCCCTGTCGCCGGCACCATCAGGCCGGCAAGCAGGCCGTCCTTGAGGCCTTCGCGGTCGACGCAAAGATTGGCGGCCTTGCGGACGCGGATGTCGTTCCATGGCGAGCCTTCGACCCGCGAAAATTGCCAGGGCCAGACATGCGGCTCCTCGTTGCTGTAGATCTTGAAGCCGCGCTGCTTGATTTCAGGGATCGCATCCGGCGCGGGCGCCTCGACCCAATCGACCTGGCCGGAAAGCAGCGCCGCCGTGCGCGCATTCGCTTCGGGCATCGGCAACAGCACCATCCTGTCGACCTTGGGAACGCGCGCCTTGTCCCAATAGTCCTGGTTCCTCTGGAGTTCGAGCCGCTCGCGCGGCGTGAAGCTTGACATTTTCCATGGGCCGGTGCCCGAGGCATCCCTTGCAAAGGCCGCCCAAGCGGCCTGCGATTTCGCTTTCGTGTCCGCGCCTTGCGCGGCATCGAACAGCTTCTGCCATTTGGCGGGACTCGCCATGAACAGATTGGTGAGATTGATGGGCAGGAAGCTGTCCGGCTCCTTGGTGGTCAATTCCACCGTCATGTCATCGATCTTGCGGGCCGATGCCAACGTCGGCATTCGCGACGCGGTCACGCCGACCTGGCTTGGATCGAACTGAACCGCGTCCTGTTTGAGCACCTTGTCGACGTTCCAGACCACGGCGTCGGCATTGAAGGGCGAGCCGTCGTGGAACTTGACGCCCGGGCGAAGCTTGAACGTCCACTTCTTCTTGTCGGTTGCATCGACCGCCCATTCAGTCGCAAGGGCGGGAATCATCACGCTCGGCTTGTCGGCTGACGAAAGATCCCACATCGTCAGCCCGTCATACATCGTAAGACCCGTGAAACGGTTGCCTTCGAAGCCCTGATCGGGCTGGCCCAGCGTACGCGGAATGTCGGCTGCGGTCATTCCAATGCGCATAACGGTTTCGGCCCGTGCAATTCCTGGCAGCGTTGCGCCTGCAACGAGCAACAGGCCGAAAACGAGCGTCGCGATCCGGCCTTCTCCTGATTCAATACTCAACATCGCAACCAATCCCCCTCGATTTTCCCGGTTCTATTTCTTATGCAATCTTATGCAACGGCTGTGCCAGCGACGGCAATAGCTCCCCTGATTGTGATGGCCATTGCGACGGCATGCCGCTCCCGACCGGGAAAGGATGCAGATGCATAATCTCTCTTGCTGCCTGTGAATGCCTGGCCGGATTGCACTCTTCGCGGGTCACGCGGCTCCACCACTGCTGCTTTGAGGGACGACGACGCTATTTCGTCAGCAAGGCATAGGCGCCATTCCAGTCCCCAGGCGGTGGATTTTTCTGATAGTCGCGGATGCGCGCTTCATAGAGGTCATAAAGCAGTGCCAGATTTTCGACCCCTTGCGTCTTGCGCCCGCGCGCAATCGCCGCAAGCGCGCCGTCCCAGTCGCGGCTGCGATAGCAGGCCAGCATCTCGATGGTGAGGTTGCGCAGGCGCTGGAAGTGGGCCGAGTGAGCGACATCCTGGCGTCCGGCGATGGCATAGATGACTTCCGGTTCCTTCTTGCCTTTCACCATGACGAAATCGAGCTCGAGGATCGCGAACTTGTCCTTGGCTGCGAGCGCGGTCTTGGAGCCGGCGATGATCGGAAAGCCGTATTCCTTGGATTGCCCTTCCAGGCGGGAGGCCAGATTGACGCTGTCGCCGAGCACCGAGTAATTGAACTTCAGGTCGGATCCCATGTTGCCGACCACGCCGATGCCGGTGTTGAGCCCGACGCCGACATTGATCGGGATGAAGGGCTGCCCGCCCTCCTTGGCCTCGAGCTGGCGCACCGTGTTCAGTTCGTCGATTTTCTCGAGCATGTCGAGCGCGGCCTCGCAGGCATTGACCTGGTGCTCCTTGTCGTCGAGCGGCGCATTCCAGAACGCCATGATGGCGTCGCCCATGTATTTGTCGATATAGCCCTTCCGCGCCAGGATCGCGTTGGTCAACGGCGTCAGGAAACGGTTCATCAGCGCGGTCAGGCCTTGCGGATCGTTTTTGTAGGATTCCGAGATGGTGGTGAAGCCCCTGACGTCGGAGAACATGATGGTCATCTCGCGCTCTTCGCCGCCGAGCACGAGCCTTTCAGGCGACTGCGCAAGCTGCTCGACCAGAACCGGCGACATGTACTGCGCGAACTGACCGCGGATTTGCTTCCGCTGCGCCTGCTCCCTGACGAAGCTTGCGAAAATCAAAGTGAGATAGATCGCCGTGGTCGACATCAAGGGATAGGTGAAGTCTACGAGCAGCCGGTGCGCCGTGTAGAAATACCAGGATGTTCCGATCAGCACGCTTGCAAACAACGCGCCGACGCCGAAAAGCGTGATGGGTCCGAATTGCGGGGCGAACGCGATCACCAGAATTCCGAGCAGCAAGGCGGCGGCGAATTCCAGGGCGACAGCATAGGGCGGCTGCGCGAGCAGCGATTTGGTCAGTGCGGCTTCCAGCACCTGGGCGTGGATTTCCACCCCGGGCATCGCCGGCGACACCGGCGTGGTCTTGATGTCGTTGAGCCCTACCGCAGAGGTTCCTACCAACACCAGGTGGCGCGCGATCTTCTCGGGGGCGACGCGGCCCTCGAGAACGTCGACCGCCGAGACGTAAAGTGACGGGTCGTTATCGGCATAATGAACCCAAAGCTGGCCGTTGCGGTCGGTCGGGATCTCGAGACCCCTGACACCGACGCTCTTGATGCCTCCGATCTCGGATTTGATGATGATGGTATCCGTGCCGGTGGCGAGCCGCAGCGTTTCGAAGCTCAGTGCCGGCATGGTTTGACCCTGCGCCAGCATGATCATCGGCACCCGCCGTATGATGCCATCGCGTTCGGGCTTGATCGTCAGCAGGCCATGCCCTGCTGCGGCAGTTTCAAGAATATGCGTATTGCGCAGGAGGCCTGGAAAATCGAACATGAACTTTTGCGGGTCTTCGCCCAGCATCGCCATCCCGGTTACCGGAACGGCCTTATCGAGTTCCGCAACCGGCACGGGGAGTCCGGACTCCCCCAGCACGACCCGCGAACGCCGGATCGCTTCGGCAAAAAGCTCATCATTGCTCGGCAGCGCACGCAGCCTGGCCCGGGTATCCTCGTCGAGATTGCGGAACGTCTCGGCCGCCACGTCCGGGTTTAATCGATCAGGTTCCGAGAAAATGACGTCGAAGGCGATCACGACCGCGCCCAGCTTTGTGAGATTGGTGACGAGGTCCGCCATCCGCGTCCGCGGCCAGGGCCACTGACCAAGTTTCGACAGGCTGTTTTCGTCGATATCGACGATGGCGACCGGCCGCGTTGTCTTCACACGGGGCTCGAAGCGTTGATAAAAGTCGAAGACTCTGACGCGAAGCTCCTCGATCGGCGCGAAATCGATGACCCGCAGCGCCGCGACGCCGACCAGCAGCGCGAGGCAGATCAGCCTCGCATAGCCGAACTTCCGGCTGAGCCAGCGCCGTATGATCTTGAGCCATCTCATGCCGTTCCGATATCACGTCGAGCGGGATTGATCACGTCTCTTGTGCTTCCTGGTACACAGGCCTGAAGGCTGCGCGGGAACGGCGGCGGCGCGACGGCGAACGGGCCCGTGACCAAAAGAACAAAGGCCCCTGGCAAAGCGCCAGAGGCCCGTACTGGTTCCACTCGGAAGAACGCTCAGACGATGTGGAAATCGCTTGTGTGCAGCTGCGCCTTGGCAACGCCCTCCAAGGTGATGCTGTCGTGGGCGTCGATCGCGATGACCGCATTTCCGTGACCGTTATCGTGGGTGGCGTTCAAAACGTCTTTCGCGGATGCAAAGACCGAATTCTTGAACTGGAGCAGATCGGTCTCCGGATGGAAATCCGAAACCGTGCTGTTGCCGACGCCGGCGAAGTTGAACACGAAGGTGTCGCTGGCGGCCAAACCGGTCAGCGTCTGGTTCGGCGCGTTTGCCACGACCGTGTCGGTCGTCGATGTCGTTGCCGGGGGATCGTGGAACTGGGTGCCGCCGCTGCCGTCGCTCGAGAACACGAAGCCACTTGTCGTGTAGTTGCCTGCCAGCGTGATGGTGGAACTGATGCCGCCCTCGCTCACTTGGATGACGGTCTGGGTCGAGGTCATGGACACCAGTTTAAGGGTCTCGGCAGTGGCTCCGCTACCGACGATGGCGCTGGTATGGGTGCTAT
>Ga0306921_10004677_pt1 | contig 14110 bp, 10 predicted proteins | sample sta12Cox44000080_FD_203760 | JGI IMG/M metagenome (GOLD analysis project Ga0306921, IMG submission 203760) | Lab enrichment of tropical soil microbial communities from Luquillo Experimental Forest, Puerto Rico - statoxic.12C.oxic.44.000.080 (v2)... | ecosystem: Environmental > Terrestrial >... | reverse complement strand
TTGCACGGATTCGCCAACTGCTTTTTGAAATGCGGGCAGGTCCTTGTTGATAACCTTCCCCTCCGAAACGAAACCGTATTTTCCACCGCCCCTTGCCGCAAGCACGCGTACAGTCGCGATCCGTCCTCTTGGTCTCTTTGTGCATGTCCCCCTATTTCGGGTGGCTGGTTCCGCACATGCCGTCGATGCTCATCCCTGTCATCGTCATAGTCGCCGCGGGCGGGACAATCTACTTAGGACATGCCGATCGATTGGCTAGAACTCGAATCGGGCGGTCAACTGCATTGTTCTCGGATTGCTGCTGAATACCTGATCTGGTTTACCAAAGACCGCATTACCCGGGATCAAATTAATATTCGTGCTATTGCTGTTGTGAAACTGGACGTTGCTGAGATACCCAGAAACATACTGCGGATGATTGAACAGGTTGAACGCCTGAGCGGCAAGCTGGAACTTGTATCGCTCTTTGAATGCGAACTCCTTTTTGCCCTGGATATCCCAGTTGTTAATGGGTCGGAGCGCCATGGTGTTGCGGCCACCGTTTGCCAAAGCGCCGAGACCAGCAACGATGTACTGAGCATTGGGGTTGATCGCGACGTAAGCGACCGTACATGCCGCGCCCCTCTTGGGTGCTCCCCCGACAGTACAGGCCGTGCTGGAATTCACGACGCTCCCATCTCGAGCCAGCGGGGTCACGCCACTACCCGTATTTGGAACGCCATTAACGTTGATGATTGCCCGGTCGCCCGCCGAGTCGCCATTTAGATTCGAATCGACGCTGCTTTGTACTGTAGCGTACTGCGGTGTCTCATAAGTGTACGTACCGCTCAGGATGTATCCGCCCAAAACAAATCGAAAGAACTTGTTGTCGCTCCTGCTGTACCAGGGAGTTTCGTAGACCCACGTAACCGTGACACGGTGACGCCGGTCTAGGAATGACGCAGACTTTTCAGCAGCCATGTTCTGAAAGTCCTGCGGGCGCCGGGGCGAAAGCAGGGTCGAGAACAAATCAGCCGTGCTGTCATCTATGTTGTGACTCCAGGTATAAGCGCCTTTGAATAGCAGGTTGTGAGAGAAGCGGCGTGTCATTTCAATTGCCAACCCGTGGTATTCGGAGTTACCACGACTCGGGAATCCGACCAAGTTAGAGGAAAAACCCGCGGCCAGAAATGGAGCTGCGATGTTGGGCAAAGCTTGGATGTCTCCCAGCTGATACTGCAAACCGGCCAGCGTGGCCAGACTGGGCGTCTGAAGATAAGTCGGTATATACTCGTTCGGCGTCACCCTGGCTATTTTGTTGAGCCGATTTTGAGAAAACAGGTGTACGCCCTTGGTCCCAACATAACGAGCCTCAAAAGTATAATCGTTGTGGAAGACGTGCTGCACGCCAAAATTCCACGTGATGGCATAAGGCAGTTGTTGGTCTGGCATGTAACCAGAGGTGATTGCGCGACATTCAAGCGCCGTCGTGCACGCTGGGCCGGCCGACGCGCGCGCCGGAATCCCACCATTCAACAGATATCCGGCAATCGGATCACCCAGCGATGGGGCGTCAACAGTCGTCGATATCTGAGGCGGCCGGTTATTCGTTCCAAAGTTTTCGAAAATCTTGTCATAAGCCAGACCGAAACCAGCCCGAATCGATGTTTTGCCACTGATGCCAGGCGAGTACGCCAAACCCACGCGTGGCGCAAATGCAGTCTTTTGCGCCTTCTGCGCACGAAACTCAATCAATCCGGGCACATTGGAGATCGCGTTCAAAGCCCATTGTTGGTCGTCGTGTGGAATACCTTCATACTGCCAGCGGAGTCCGATGTTAACTGTAAAATTCGGTTTTAGACGGAAGCTGTCGTTGGCAAAGATCGACGTATTGATCGCGTTGCCCGAGTATGGCGCCACGCCGACATTTCGTTCTGCCAACTGATCCGGAATGTAATCGAGAATGTACTGCCCTAAAGTTGAATATTGATAGTCGCCACGCACTCGTTGGACGGCCAACGTCCCGTCGATATACTTACGGCCCTCCCAGCCGAACTTGAGATTATGGCGTCCTTTGGTCCAACTAAGGTTATCTATGAGCTGGTACGTGTTAATTATTGTGGACTGGGGTGTGGTCCGGTACGGACCCAGCTGCACGTTCAGATCGTTTGCGATCACTATGTTCGGAAAGGCGTCCAATCCTGGGAACCTGTAGTTCCCGGCGGGGATGTTGTCATTGTACCGCTGGTAGCCAAATCGAAATTCGTTCAGCACAGTTGGTGCGAAACTGTGAAATTCAGAAAACGCCAGCAGCTTCGATGTTGTGTCGCGCGATTGGAAAAAGCTGGGAAGCGCTGGCAGCGTCGAGGGATCAAACCCGCTGTGCGCATCATTGATCCACCGGCCGCGAATCTGGTCGGATGGGGATGCAACGTAATCGACGCTCACTAAATAAGTTTTTATGTTAAGGAAGCTTGGCAACGTCACAGGGTATATACCGATCGGGACATTAAACGCACCCAGCGTCGTGCTCTTGCAACTGGAAGTCGGCAGACCTGGACACACAGGTGTGGTCGTGTTGGCGGACGGGGCGGCGGGAAGATACTGCTTCAATATGTTGAGATTGTTGGTTGATACACCAGGTATCGTCGCCAATTGGGAATAGCCAGCCGCTGTAGGCGAATATATTGCGCCTTGAGAAGAGGCCGGAGCCTGACCTGTAGGGTTATATTGATAGAGTCCGTAGTAGAACAGCTTATCCTTAATAATCGGTCCGCCAATCGAGCCGCCGACCGTGTTCTGATCGTATCGCGGAGGAGAGAGAATGCCGCTGAGCGCGTTCAGGTTATCATTCGCGTTGAAGTTGCGATTCTGAAGGTATTCAAAAGCCGATCCGTGAAGCTGATTTCCGCCGCTTTTCACGACGGTGTTGAACTGTCCACCGGTACTATCTCCGAACTCAGCTGAAAACTGGTTCTGCAACATGGAAAATTGAGCGACTGCCTCATTCGGCACTGCGATATTGTGGCCGGTAACGTCACGGCGATCGTCGTTGACGCCTTCGATATTAAAACTATTATTCCTAGGCCGCTGGCCACCGACCGACGGGCCATCGCCCAAGCCGATGCCGCCTGGATTCGCCACACCGCTTTCAAGTAAGGCCAGATTGAGGACTCCCAAGGGCAGCGACGAAGCCGGGACGTCGATCGCCTCTCTAGATTCGAAGGTTGCGCCTACTTGGGCAGTCGTGGTGTCGAGGGTTGTGGCGGCTTCGGTGACTTCGACCGTCGAGCTCACCGCTCCCAGTTGTAGAGTTAGGTTCGCCGTAGCGGTCTTGTTCAACTCCACATCCAGGTTCGACACCGTTGCAAGTGCAAAGCCGGAAGCCATGGCGCTGAGTTGATATTTGCCCACAGGAATATTGTTAAATCGGTAGTCGCCTCCACCGGTAGTCGTTGTATCCGTCTTTACACCAGTGGCAGTGTTGGTAATGGTAACAGTGGCGCCCGGAACACCTGCCCCGGAGACGTCGCTGATTGTGCCCACCAGATTTCCATCACTAGCCTGACCGTAAGCAAGGGACGCAGTGAGCGCCAACAATCCGCCGCCTATCGTGGCCGTTAAGAACAGTGCAAGAGCTCTGTGCCTCATCTTTCCTCCAAAAGTCACCCCGGTGTTGTCTTGAGGTTCGTTTGTTCTCGGCCCCCGCACGCGAAAGGCCACACTAACCAAATGATGATAAACGGCTGATAAGAAGGAGCTCGGGAGTCGACCCGATTGTTTCTGTCATTTGACGATATTCCAGACCATGTAGGTCTCTTTGCAGTCATAGAGCTGAATCCGGAGCACCACTTACTGAAAGTGACAGAACAACACTGCAGGTGCACAGAAGGAGAGGCGTAACAATTAAGATTCTGCAGAGCGCAAACACCCTAAGGATCGAATCGACCGGCTTGTTAATTTTTCAGAGCTGCTAGCGTTTCAGTGTGTCAGCCGTCCGAGACGGTATGGCAGAGCTCCCAAACCTCTCTTGCGTTCGTTGTGGCCACAACTGGATCGCACGTCGCCACCGTCGGCCTTTTGCGTGCCCCAGGTGCCAGTCTACCTGCTGGGACGAGCCCGCCGTTGCACTGAGTCGGCTCCGAGTGTCAAAGCGACTATCTTCGACGAACGGCTCGTCAAGTTTGCGAATACCCGGGTCGTTCTCGCGCACTCCCCGGACTTGTAGATCGGGATTATTGCAATGAAGCGCGAGCGCCTAATTCGGAACACCACGTATAGAAAGTGACAAGGTTGGGAGCCCAAAGTGCATCGTGAATGGCCGCTATGAAATATTACAGCGTCGGATACTTTTTTCAGGAGTACGACTCGTGGTTTCCGCGACTGAAGGTTGGGGGAAGTATGTTGCGGACAGGTTGGTCGTTCTTGGGTGATGCCCTGTTTTGACTTCAAAACCCATGTCTTCAATCCGGCGCGCGGAGCCCTTTAATGTCTGCCGGTATTTTTCCGTCTCCGGGACACAAGATGCTGTGGCGGTCCGGGAAGAGCGCTTGGACCGGGATCTAAAAGCGGTACTCCTGGGAGGGGGTCGGTAACCCTAATCAAGTGTTCAGCATGGCCGTTTAATTTTCGTGCGCGCGGTTTACTCCGCTCTCGAAAGCGGGTCTGCTCCCCTTCACTCTGCCGATCGAACACGCCGGGCAACAGCCTTCGCAGAAGCATCCAGTGTGGGCCGTCGGAACGTGGAGAGCCTCAGTCACCTGGCCGCATATCTTGCATTTCCTCGGCCGCGTCCATTTCGGATTGAGCTTATAACATGAATTCCGCATCAGCGTTTGTTTTAATGTCCGGCCGATCTCACTACGAATCGCTTCCGTACTAATGGAGCAGACGGCCTTGGAGCGATTCCGTCACATGCCCGTTCAGCCAAAAATACTCGAGCGAAGGATGATCTCTGACCGTCGTTATGATGGACGTTCCCCCAAGCGCGATCGATTCGACTAGACACGCCTCCTGGAGTTCGTAAAGGGGTTGGTGAATCAGGATCTGTTGCTCCGCAACGAGTACCTGATCGCAGAGAATCGGATTCTGCGAGGCCATCTGTCGATGCGGCTGCGGCTTGCGGATCCGGAGGGAGTCACGCTGGCCGAGATTGCCAAACGGCTTGGACGCAAAGCGCTGAAAGACTTTGAGCAAGTGGCTCCAATCCAGTGATGTGACGTGACCGGTCAGTTACATCACTAGTTGGGTCCGGACCGGCGACAGACAATTTGGACCGGGAACATCATTGACACCTTTTCGACTGAAGCGAAGCTTCCGAAACAATGGGCAAAGGAGAAACCTTGCCCTGGAGAGAGAGAGAGAGAGAGAGAGAGAAGCCTTTGGACGAGAAGAGAGGCTTCATCGCCGAATGGGAGCGGCAGGAAGAGAGTCTGGCGGAGCTGTGCCGACGCTATGAAATCAGCCGGCAGACCGGCTACAAGTGGCTGGAACGATATCACCAAGAAGGCGAGTCTGGGTTGGAGGAACACAGCCGGGCTCCGCTCAATCACCCGCAAGCCATACCGCCCAAGGGTAAGGGAAGCATTGGTTGGTCTGCGAAGTCGGTATCCCAACTGGGGGCCACGGATACTGCGTGCCTATCTGCAACGCGAAACGCCCAAGATCCGCTGGCCAGCCCCAAGCACTATTGGAAACCTGCTTCGGCGGGAAGGGTTGGCCCATCCACGCAGGAAACGAAAACGGACGCCTCCCTACACCGAGCCGTTGAAACATGCCGAAGCCCCGAATCAGGTTTGGTGCGCGGATTTCAAGGATGGTTTCTTACCCAGGATGGCTCGCGCTGTGATCCGCTGACGATCACGGATGCCTGCAGTCGATACTTGTTGCGTTGTTGTGCCGTAAAGCGAACCGACGGCGAGCACGCCTGGGCGGTATTCGAAGCCGCCTTTCGCGAGTTCGGATTGCCGGAAGCGATTCGCACTGACACCAGAAGTCCCTTCGCCAGTAGAGCACCCGGAGGATTGAGTCAGCTCTCGATGTTGTGGCTGCGATTGGGGCACGAACGGATCGAGCCAGGCCAGCCGCAGCAGGCCTTCGGCGTAACGCGCCTCGCCGCCACGCGCGAGGTCAAAGCGGGTCGCGCCCCAGGCGGCGGCGCCGCAGTTCGTTAACTCAGGGAGGCTCTAAGAAAGAATGACGTGGTTACGGGACGGAAGGGGCGGACTTTTCATCGCCAAACACAACCTCTAATACCTCTGACCGTGGATACCACTCCAGGTGATCAGCGACAAGAAAACTGATTACGCTACCATCGGTTGACCACCACCGTCCAGTCACCCGCTTGCCGTTGCGTAGAATCAGGGTGTCAGCGTGGACAGACACACAAAGCATAAAGAACAGTATGGTTGACCACATCCTCATCTCGCTGCCTCTTCGTGATTAATAGCGACTGACTGCGTTAGCCGATAGGTGAAGCGAGTCTCGGGAGCAATTTCTACGCCTTTGCCGGCAAGCTTTCCGATGACTGTTCCGGCCGCGGCGCCCACTCCCGCTCCGAGTGCAGCCCCCGCTCCGCCGCCGGCCGCCGCTCCAATTGCAGCTCCGGCGCCTGCGCCTGCAGCTGTGCCGGTCAGCGTTCGCTTTGCCTGCGATCCGGCTTTGGAATCGACCTTGGCGGTCTCCACTTTTACCCTCTGTCCGTCAACGATTATTGCAACCAGGACGGTAGCGAGAGAAGCGCGATGGGTCAGTCCCGGGCCCTGCGCATCGATTACTCTCAGCACGGCGTTCGCGTTCGCTGGTACGACTTCGGCGCTGTCCACGACGATGGGGTCGTCCAGGCTGCCCGCATATTCGCGAGATAGGTCTGCTTTCTTCGAATCGATTCGGTCGATGGTGCGCACGGCGATTTCTGTGCCGATCGGAAGGATGATGCGGTGCGAAACGGTCGGCGAGGAAGGTGCGGCCGGTGGAGGCGCCGATTGCGAGGCTGTACGCACCACGGCCGCCGGTGGAGGCGGTTGGGTTGAAGGCCGGGGGGGCGCTTCCGCCTGCGGTCCGAACCGGATGGATCGAATCTGGTCGACCGCAATGACCTCAGTCCGGCCTTCCGTCTGGACGCGAACCTCCTGTGTGTTGCCGGACGTAATCAACCCTGAGACCTGCTGGCCGTCGTTTAGTGTGACGACGTCGCCAAATGCGCCAACTCCCGTCAGCATACCGAACTGCCATAGCAGAACAAACGAGGTTCTTTTCATTGCGTCCTCACAGACTATGGAAGGATTCTCCAATGCACAACACAGCGTTTCTGAGGGCCAGAACTTTTGTTTTTGAGGATCAGCCTTTGGCTCTGGTTTTCACCAGGAGCTAATCTCGCCTCCCAGACGCTTTTGTCATAATCGAGTTGTAGTTTCAGAGGCGGTAGGTTGCGGAAAACGTACTCCGCGTTTTGCGGGACCGGACCGCCGTTGCATTCCAGAGTCCCGGAAATCGGCCCGTTGTATTGCTGAGAGACAGCCGGGACCGAAGAAACGGCTGGCGGCTGAACGGGCAGTGAGTTGGTGGCTGGCGGTATGGAGACACCGCCCGCTAATGGCTGAGCGGACGGAGGATTAGAAACGACGGACGGGGACGGTTGAGCCGACGGGTTGCTAGCTGTGGCCTCGGGCGTCTGATTCGCGGTAGTGTCCGAAGTAGTGTTCGAAGATGAAGCAGCCGATAGCGGATAGACCAACGGACCGTTGTTGTGATCCAGCGTCTGGGAAACGGCCCTTCTGCGCGCTATCGACGGAGAGTTAATGGAGCCGGGTGTCTCTCCCCGGAGTTCGGCCAGCCATATCTGCGCACGATATCTCTTCTCTTGATCGTTCCCTTCCCTATCCTGAATTAGTAAACGCTCGGCTATGGCACGATAGCGGGGAAGAATTTTGAGGGCGCTTTCGTTCCAAGTTCCGATGTCGGGCATATCTAACAGAATTCTGCAAACCGTCTCGATCTGCGTTGGTGACAGTTCCGGCGGCATTGGTCCGACTAAATCGGAGAGAAACGCCGTGCCGCTCTCCGGATACCGCGCCATCAGATCTCCAAGCATTGATGCATATGTTGTATTGAGCGTGGCATCCGTCCGCGTGCGCCAGGAAAACTCGACCACTGCTGCCGCCACGCGGGCGTCAGCGAACGGTTCCATCAGCAACACCAACCGCTCCCGGCTGTCTCTTTGCCAACCGGCCGCAAGCTCTTCATCGAGAACATTTCTGAACCAGGGAGTGAGGCTGTTCAGTTTGTCTATGGTCTGCTGGCGGTTGGCTGGCTCTACTTGATTCAGCAATGCTCGAATCCTCTGGTGCGCGACAGCGGTCGAAAACGGAGGGGGTCCGATTTCTTTGAACTGCGCATGGGCAGGTGGGCCGAAGGTGTGAAGTAGGAGATACACCAAGACCGTGAGATCCGCTTTTCGCGGAAACCTCACCATCATTCTTTCATTCTCCAATCTCTGCCATGCTGTCATGCATTTCTATTTAGAGTCAAGGATATATTCTCGTGACCTGTCCAACAAATTGTAATGATTCTCACGCCTTATGATTGTTCCACCGTTGCGGGACGAACTTCATCAAATCGAAACGAAAATCAGGACTCTGCTTTCGGAAATTGATTCTGCTGCGGAGGATTACGTGAATCTTGTGCAACTCCGGTAAGCTCCTCACCATCATCGGCGCACCCGCACGTTTCCCAAAAACCTGACCCGTCCCGGCAGGTTGGATTGATTTTGTAACCGAGTTTTCATTTGACGCGAGGCGCACCGGATCACGAGGGCGGGATTCGATTTGGGCCACGGACAAAGTCACAGAAGATATCGTCGCCCTGCTAGTTTTTATGACATCCGCCTTAAGGTCCGAGTGGGCGGTCTCTGGTTACAGGGTGAGTATCCCACGGAAGTCAGCTTCTTTTAGCCTGTGCCGCCGGCCGCGCTCGAGTCCGCGATGCAATCGGATTTGCAGGTACACCGGATATCAGACACGCATGTGATTAGATCTGCAGTGATGACAAGCTAGTCGCGGGTGGGAACACGGCGGCGTTAACTGAGAATATCGGTAGCGGGATACCGGAGGGGAGTCGACGGAGTCAATTTCCGGCTACACCGACGATCCGCTCGGGAGAGAACTGGAATATCAAACCCTTTGCTGGCCAACCTGCAGGAGGTGCAATCATCTGCCTCTGCCGGAGGGTGCCCACTCCGACCCGGGCCTGTGCGCTAATCACGCACGAGGTGCCCACTTACGGAGGTCGGCCACTCTTCGAGGACACGACGACTCGTGCGCGGGGTCCTCGGTTTTCCGGATTCGAATAGCCGAGGACAAACAATATTCAGTTGTGAAACAGTCGAAAGGCTCGCCGGTCGCGGCGCTACCCGAGACCACACCACAACGCAAAGCGCGTGCGGCCCCGAAACACAAAGCCAAAACCTACACCGGTGCGCGAAACGAGCGGGTGAGGCAAACACACTTCGAATCGGCGGTGCGTCGAGCCAAAACCAGCCGCCGACGCCAGTCTGATTTCGCTGCCGCGCCTGAGCGGCCTCCACAATCGGTATGTGTGGCGCCGAGCGGCATAGAAGACCATCGCGGTCGGATTCCAAGCCTGCCCGACGATGTGCCGCGAACCTGTCCCAGGCGGTTCCGCGACCAAACGGACTATGGCGCATTTACGTAGGAGCGGTGCTGGCTAACCAAGAGTTTACGATTCGCGCTCGCCCAGCGACCACGCCACCCGCCGAGACCCGTCGCCTAGGATCACTATAGTCGTCGGGTCGATCGTCCGCTGCCGCGGACCCGGTTCTGGCTAGAGACAGGGCGGGAAGTCGTTGCGAAGCAACAGATCCTGATTCACCAACTCCGTTACGCACGCAGCGAGGTGCTCGGTTGGGAGCGACGGTACAAGATTAAGCTCGGCAGTCGCGCTACGGGGTTGAACTTGAACTAGAACACTGGGCCAGGCGCTACACTGAATGTCGGGAGGCTGCAGCGCAACCCCGGCGGGACGTTGAACGCGTGGCTGACGTCCTCAAAAGGGGATTGCCACAGATCCTCATACCTCCGTAACGTGCAGACATCTGCTCCTGCGCCTCGCGCCAGACTCACACACGCCGCGTACAAGCGGGGCACCAAGACGCCGATCCCGTTTTGGTAACGATGAAACACCTGAACGCAAAAGCAATCGGGGGTCTCCTGGGAACTCTCCTCGTCATGGCAGCGGCACTCTTCCTGTCGGCGGGGACGCTCCGGTACTCTCAGGCGTGGATATACCTGGCCTTGTTCGGCGTCTCTTCGCTCGCGATCACCCTCTACCTCATGAAAAAGGACCCCGGACTTCTGGAGCGGCGGGTGCGCGGAGGACCGACTGCCGAGAAGGAGACGAGCCAAAAGATCATCCAATCCCTCACGGCGGTCGCGTTCATCGCGATGCTCGTGGTGCCGGGACTCGATTATCGCTTTGCGTGGTCGAAGGTGCCGCTATACGCGGAGGCGGCAGGGGATGTCCTCGTGGCACTCGCGTTCATCATCATATTCTTTGTATACAAGGAAAACACTTTCACCTCAGCGACCATCGATGTCTACGCCGGGCAGACCGTCATATCGACAGGGCCATACGCGCTCGTTCGCCATCCCATGTATGTAGGTGGCTTCTTAATGTTCTTGGGGATGTCTCTGGCGCTCGGCTCATGGTGGGGACTGCCCGTTTTGGCCCTCATGATGCCTGCGCTCATCTGGAGACTGCTCGATGAGGAAAAGCTTCTTACCGAAAAACTGCCGGGCTACGCGGAATACAAGAACAAGGTGACGTGGCGCCTGGTCCCCCTCGTCTGGTAACAAGCCGCTCCAGGTTCCGAAGACATCACCGTCCCCATGAATATGGGCATCCCTAAGCGCTTCCGCGCCTCTTATTGATCTGGCCCAGGTTGCGAAGTCGGCTTTCGGGGCGCCCGCGGGCGGCCCCCTTCGCCATTTCGGCGCTTTAGTCGCGCTCCGGCCCAGCCTGCCCCCCGCGGCTCGGTGATTCGCCAAATCAATGGCTTGGGACCGGATCATGTCACCTTGTTTTATCAATAGAAAAATGGCAGCCGTATGGGCATTCTTCAGGAAGGTGATGTTTTACAGGCGAACCGGGCGATGCCGGCGCCGCTTGGATGAATCAGAAGCGAGTTTCCCTTGCAGACAGAAATCGGTCATACTGCATTTGAATGAGATACGTACGCCCCAATTCTCTCGTCAAGGCTCTTTTCGCGGCAGCCATCGCCGCGATTTTCCCGTTGAGTTTCACTGTCGCCGCCCAGCAGGCACGTGTGGTGGACGCGAATATACTCAAGGCCGCCGGAACGCCGAACGACTCCATGGCTGGCTCGTGGCTTACTTATGGCTTGACCCAGGGCGAAACCCGCTTCAGCCCGTTGAAACAAATCGACACATCCAATGTTGGCAAGCTAGGGCTGTCCTGGTCCTATAAACTGGGCGCGGGCGGCGGCAATCAGGAGGCGACGCCGCTGGTTTGGAACAACACCATCTACGGAATCACCACCTGGAGCGTCGTATTCGCAGTCGATGCCCGCAGCGGCAAGCAGTTGTGGCGTTGGGATCCGGAGGTGAACCAGTCGACGGTCCGCCTGAAGATGTGTTGTGGGGTGCTCAACCGTGGCTTGGCGCTCGCGAGCGGACTCGTCTTCGCACCGGTCAATGACGGCCGCCTGGTCGCGCTGGATGCGCTGACCGGCAAGGTTAGTTGGGAAGCGCGAGTCGCCTACCCGCAAGATTGGTACTCGCTGACGATCGCTCCGCGCATCGCGGGCAACAAGGTTGTCGTCGGCGTAGCCGGCGGCGATCATCCGATCCGGGGGTTCATCGACGCCTACGAGATTGCCACTGGAAAGCGCGCGTGGCGCTTCTACACGGTCCCCGGCGATCCCTCCAAAGGATTCGAAGACGACGCGCAGCGCGCCGCGGCGAAAACCTGGGGCGGCGACTGGTGGAAGATGGGCGGCGGCGGATCGGTGTGGGATGGTATGGCGTACGATTTCGAAACCAACACGGTGTACGCCGGCACGGGAAACGCCGAACCGTGGCCGGAGAAATTCCGCGGCGCAAAGGGCCTCGACAATCTGTACACTTGCTCCATCGTCGCGCTGGACGCGAACACTGGCAAACTCAAGTGGCACTACCAGGAGGTCCCCAACGACAACTGGGATCTCGACGCCGTCGGGGGCTTTATCCTGACGGACCTCAAGATCAAGGGCCGCACGCGCAAGGTGATCATGCAGGCGCCTAAGGACGGCGTCTTCTACGTGCTCGATCGCGTCACGGGCGAGTTCATCTCCGCGGCGCCGTTCGTGCAGGTGAACTGGACTAAAGGCTTCGACGAGAAAACAGGCCGGCCTTTCATTAATCCGGAAGCTCTTTACGACAACAAGACCCCCGTGCAGATCTACCCGACCGGCGGCGGCGCCCACAACTGGGCGCCCATGTCTTACAACCCGGCCGCCGGCCTCGTCTATCTCCCGGCCTCCTTTGGAAACTACATTTTTCTTGCGGCCGACGAGGTGATAGGGTACCCCTTTGGGCACCCCGGGGTAGCCTTCCCAGCCGCGGGGGTCAAGCCGGTCGTACCGCCCATCATCGGTCCGGAGCCGTTAGCCGGGCAGCGCGGCGTTCTGGAAGCGTGGGACCCGGTGAACCAGAAGCTGGTGTGGCAGACGCCTGGCGGCGGCGCCATGGGCGGCGGTACGGTCACCACGGCGGGCAACTTGGTGTTTCAAGTGATCGGTGACGGGCGCCTGCTGGCCTACGGCGCCGACAAGGGGGAAAAGCTCTTGGAGATCCGCACTAACCGGAATGGCGCGGCTCCTCCGATTACGTACATGGTGGACGGGAAGCAGTACGTCGCATTCATGGCCGGCGTAGGCCGGCCGCCGCAAACCGTGGGACCAACGGACGCTAAGGTCGACAATCCTCCGATGCTGTTCGTGTTTGAGGTCGGGGGCACTGCCACGCTTCCTCCATCCCCCGCGGCTGGGCCAACGCTGGGTTCACCGCCGGCACCAGAGCTGCACAAGTAGGCCCACGTGTGCGCTCGGCCGTCTACGAGGATTCTCTGAATCACGCGGGCTGATGCGCGCCCATTCCTTCCGCCAGACGCTGCGTCAACCTGAGATTCGATCGAACCGGCAAGGATCAGGGTGCAGACGTTGATCATCCGCCTGCGGATTAACATAATCGCTTGGGTTGCCATCTTTGTCGACAGGCTAATGGACGGTAACCCCACGTCCACTAGGGCGGCCGTAGCTTAATCTGGTCGGGTAGAATACGCGATTCGCTGCACGATTGTAGCGGCTACCGTTTCCTTCATTCGTTTGTGCGAGACTGGTTGGAACCGTGAGACGGACGGCGATAGCAGGACCGGGTTGCGGTTATGAGGAGATCACGATGATCAGGTCTATACTTTGTCTGACAGCCGCTCTCGCGATGGCGGTCGCCGCGTTTGGCGCTGACATCTCGGGCACGTGGACAGCATCGTTCGAGACGCAGGTAGGCACCCAAACCTACACCTACACGTTCAAAGTGGAAGGCACCAAACTCACCGGCACCGCGAAGTCGAACCTGGGTGAGGGGACTATCGACATGGGAACGGTTAATGGGGATGATGTAACCTTTGTGGAGCACCTCAACTTTCAAGGAATGCAACTCGACATCCCCTATAAGGGCAAAATTTCGGGCAACGAAATCATGTTTACCCGGACAATTATGGACATTGCCGAACAACTCGTCGCCAAGAGGGCGAAGTAGCGCCCCACCCGGAGTCGGGGCCGAGTTATAGTCCGACGGCGCCCTTTATGGCCATCCTGCTCGCGAGGGCGGCCCAAGCAATGCGAGAACTGCGTTTCTGGAAACTAAGTCTTCCGGTCCAGTTCGGGCGGGTTATGGACAGTCACGCCACATATCGTCCGCTTGGAGTGCGGTTTAGGAACTTGTTGAAAAACGTCTCGTAGTCTTCCACGGGAGAACATTTCGCGCGAGAATTGTTTCATGCGTGGAGACGATCGGCAACAATCCGGAATGTTCAGCTATGTGTCGCTGGAGGAGCG
>Ga0306921_10004676_pt1 | contig 14111 bp, 10 predicted proteins | sample sta12Cox44000080_FD_203760 | JGI IMG/M metagenome (GOLD analysis project Ga0306921, IMG submission 203760) | Lab enrichment of tropical soil microbial communities from Luquillo Experimental Forest, Puerto Rico - statoxic.12C.oxic.44.000.080 (v2)... | ecosystem: Environmental > Terrestrial >... | reverse complement strand
ACCGCCACTCGACCTCCGCTATCGTAGTGATCTAAATCACCGTCCACGAGCTATGCGCTAGGTTAGAATCTGGCGCTTGAACCGAAGTGAAACGAGAGGTTTTTCTCGGACCGTTCTTTCCGGCGAGCTTCCAGCCCGCCGGAATTTCACGGCTTGCAAGCCAGTTCGAATATTGTGCTTCGTGGTTCACAGCTACGATGTACTCCTTCTTCAGTGTCGATCAGGGCGTCAAGGCTCATCCTTAGGGTTTTCAAGAACCGTTCTTCAATACAAATTTCTCGCCCATACGGTCCCCGCATTTTCGACAGGGGACGTCTCAACTGGTAATCGCTCCCTAGTGCCGCTAGGCAACCGCGCCCGATATCTGCCTATGGTTTTAATTGGAACGGGGTTACGGTGTGAGTTACCAGTCAACCGCCCACCATAGATGCGACAAATCAGCTCAATTTCGATCAACGAACCGATGTTATTTAGGAAATCTCTTTGCGCCGAAGTCGCCCAAGCCAACAGACGAGTGCAGTCTCTTGCGAAGTTGGGCTGTAATCCAAATTAAATTAAATAAATTAAATTAAATTAGAAGGTCTTGTAGACGATTTCCGGTGCCGGCTGCCGGAGCAGAAGTTCGGCCGCGATCCAGAATAGGACGAGCGCTGTGCACCAAGCTGTCCTGGTGTAACGCGACTGCAGGACGACCTGTTGTCCCCACTGGATTCTCAACAGATGGGTGCGTCCTGCCTCCCATATGGCGAGACCAACCGTTGCTGCAAGTAAAATCAGACTCAGAGAAGCGACTATGGCACCGGCACCCATTGCCGTTGTCAATCCGGCAAGTCTCGACCAACTCGACCAAGACCAGACCAGCGTGAACGCCAACCATGTGAAGGTCAGTCCTCGACAGACAGCGATGTAGAAGCCGTTGGATGACAGGACCCTCACCCGTTTGCGACCAAGGGCCGCCGCGAGGGCGATCTCGTAGAGCTTGTTAATGCTCACTCCCAAAGCTTGAAGCACTCCGAAGAACAGGAATGCGAAAGTCTGACCGTGCCACGCTCCTACCAGAAAGAAGGTAACGAAAAACGCGGTCACACCCCAAACTGGAGCAAGAGATTCGGAGGGGAAGCGCCGCATCAACGCCATGACGAGGGGGTTATACACGTAGGTCTTGAACCACGTCGACAATGTAATGTGCCATCGATTCCAGAAGTCAATGAAGCACAGGGATGAAAACGGGCGGTCGAAGTTCTCGGGGAGGCTGATGCCGAGTAGAAGTGCGATGCCGATGACGATGTCGATGTATCCAGAGAAATTGCAGTATAGAAAGAAAGGATAAGAAGCGATCACCACCGCGCCTTGCAGCACGCTGGTTTGCCATTGAGCTGCTGCCATGATCTGGTTGATTGCACCCGCGTGCAACATGGAAAATATCAGGGCCAATACGTTGGTTTTGAAAAACCCAGTGATGATGCGTTCGATCGCCAAGCCCACGCGCGTAACCGAGGGTCGCCTAGCCTCGCGCTGGGATTTATCGAAGTCCTGATATCGCTGAATCGGGCCGGCTACCAGGGTAGTGAAATTCAGTGTGTAGATTACATACGAGACCAAGCTGACGGGGCGTTCTAACATTCCACTGCTAGCGTCTTCGAGCAGGTGGAGGACGCGGAAGAAAATATAGGACAGGCCGAGCGTGGAATAGGAGATCCGCAAGAATAGTGACGATGGTAGAAACGTGTATCTTTTCAGCCAGATATAAATCAGGATCGTTACCACCACCATTGGTGTCGCGGTTCGCACACGGCCCGACTCAATTAACTTCAGTCCGACATAGCCAAGCCCTAAGAAGGCGATCAACGGCACCAATGACTGCTTATCCGCGCAGATGCACAGGAATGCAACACTGGCGATCAGTAAAACCAACTGCCGCCATTCCGTTCGCGGCCAAAGATTCGAGAACAGGATGACTACCGTCGCGAACACGAGGAAGGAAACTGATGCACCCGCCATTGTGATTAGTGTTTTGCAATTTGAGACGTGACGCGGCACGCCGCCAGTTGAGGAATGGAACCATCCGTCAGGCGGTCCACCAGGGCCTGTCCTATGACTGCATGCCCGTCGCCGTTCGGATGGTTGTCAACGGGGTAGTAGAGTTGCTCGGCATGCGCGAAATTGGCAAACCCCGGCGTAACATCCAGCGCTATCGCACCATGTTGAACCGCGATTTCACTGATACGGCGGCCAAACAACAGGGGGTCGGTACCGTCCAGGTGCGATCGGTTGCTCACCATCGCGGCTGCAACACGATTCGGGACTGCCATTACCACGACAGATACACCGGAACCCGCGAGCTTAGCCATCATTCGATCGAGCGCGTTGGCAAAGTCAGCGTACATTTGATCGCCTTCAGCCGTTTGAGGGGAGCGCATCACCTCGCGGGAGCCTCCCATGTGCATGTAGGCCTCATAGAGAACTTGCGTGTCCAACAACATGTAATGATACGCCGCGAAAACGAATTTACTCTGGCGCGCTCTTGCCATGAGGTTGTGCCATGCCAATTTAGTCCTGCCGACAATGCTTTGGGCATGGGGGTTCGATGGCCGCTCCGTTCCTGCCAGTTCCTCGAGATCGAAAGGCCCCACCGTTAACACGATAACATCGGGCGTCAGCCCCAACGCTTCGCGGGCAAGTTTCGGCAGGTCCTTAAACAGCACCATGCCACCCATATTCTGTACTTCGACCGGACGACTGCAAATCCGGTTCAGGGCCGCTTCGGTGCGAGTCCCAAACGTCTCAGCAGCAGGGATGTACAGCCCCCAGGCCACTGAGGCCCCCATTACGACGACCCGCACCGTGTCACGGGGTTTCATTCCGCAGGGCTTCGCCGAACGGTATCCGCATTCGTTGTAGCGGTATTCCACTAAGGGTCCTTCTGGGTTCTTGTAACGACAAACGCAATTCGGTTTCTGACGCGGCAGCCCGAACCGATCGATAATCGCGCAGCTGAGCTGGCCGGTCTCAGGAAACATGCGGTCAGCGACAAGGTCTGACGCGCCAAGGAAAACAATAGTGACCGATAAGACGATCAAGGGTAGCAGCAGCCAGTCACGGCGCGGTAGCCTATGCTCAGGCCCTTGCGTCTCGCTCGTAGAGCAATCCCCCGTAACCTGCTCAAATTCAACACTCATGGGTGAAGAGTTCATTTTAGCAGATGCGAATCTCCGGTTCCCGCGGCGTTGCTCCTCTCGTTTGGCATTCCAGGCAGCGTGAAGCCCAATTGGGCCTGGTGCTGTCCCGCAAATCTTATCCGGTCCCCGAGAATGTATGGAGGCGCAGGTTGCCGACCCCCTTGTCGCTTCACATACACCAGCAACTCGGCAGCGGCAGATACATACAGCTTCGGGTCGCGCCGGGGTATCGCGATGGTCCAGAGCGGCATCGACGACGGCTGGGGGCATATATTGCGCCGCCGCTGGGAGCCAAAGCGGAATTTCGATTAAAGTACCATTATGTCAACCGCGGAGCTGTACCTCGACCTGCTGAAAAAATCGCTAACCAATACCCTTTATGGGACAGAGCCGGATGCAGATGGCGACCAGTCTTTGTACGTACGTGAGTTTGTTCATCACTACATTGATGCCCCAGCCGTTTCGATGCTGCCACTTGCTCGAATGGCTAATCTGCAAGATTGCGTCGTGGATGTGCTGCGTCGCCAGATACCAGGCGATTTGATCGAGACCGGAGTATGGCGAGGTGGTGCGACCATCCTCATGCGGGCGATCCTGAAGGTTTACGAAGTTACTGACCGAACTGTCTGGGTGGCCGATTCCTTTGAAGGACTACCGGAGCCGGATCCCGAGAAGTTCCCGGTTGAGTCCAAGTTTCACCGTGACCCTTTGATGAAGGAATTCTACAAGACTTTCGCAGCCACTCTAGAGGACGTCAAGAGAAACTTTGCTGCCTACGGGTTGCTTGACAATCAGGTGAAATTTTTGCAAGGGTGGTTTAAGGATACGCTCCCGCGTGCCCCAATCGAGCAGCTCGCTGTGATGCGCCTGGATGGCGACTACTATGAATCAACCATGGATGCTCTTACCAATCTTTACGATAAGCTGTCCATCGGAGGATACGTCATCATCGACGATTACGGTCAAGATGCGTGGACCAACTGCCGCCAAGCGGTTGATGAGTTCCGGAGTCGGCATAGAATCACTGATGAAAACGTGAGAGTAGACTCGAGCTGCTATTTCTGGCGGCGAACGAAATGAGCTCGCTTTCCGCGGCCGTTTATCCGTGGTTCCGACCGTGCAGCGTGCATTGCAAAAATACCTATCTTGCCGGACCTCTCATTCCCCGCAAAGTTATCGAATAATGACGCGGCAACATACCGTGGGTGCTTTGCACCTGGCTCACTGGGAGACCTCTGACGAAACCGGCTCAAAGCCGGAACTCCTGACCACCATCGGTGGCGCCTCCAAGTTGGCAGTGGCCACCTCCAATTCCCATACCGTCGCCCCGTCGTCGCGCACCCCAACATGCGCGAATCCTAACTTGGCATAGTGCTGTTCTACCAACTTGTTCCGGTCCGTAGGGATGTAGAAGCCGCGCAATCTAGCTGCTCCTCGCCGCTTCGCATGATTGACCAACTCGCACAGGACCGCCTCTTCCACACGCCGTCCCAGCACCCGGCAACTCATCAACCAGGTATCGATTTCCAAGGCATCGGGCTCCGCGCAACGGCAAATGATCACGCTAATCATGCCGTTGTCGCCCAGCTTGTCGCGGAGCCGCACTTGCAGAGTTAGTATGCGCTGATCGGCCTCGAAACGAGCCACGTCGGCTTCAGTGTAACGCCGGGTCGTGAGGTTGAACTGGTTGGACTTATTGATTAGCTGCGTAATTCGGGCTCGACTTGTGTGGTTGAATGGCTGGAAATCAATCTCCATTTCAAGGGAGGCGAGATAGCCCGCAAGGTCGCCCACCTGTCGCTCCAGGGTTGCACGTCGTGCGTTGCCGGCGTAGTAAGCAGCTCGTTTCAGATCTTCTTCCGAAAAACTGTTGGCTTCGAAGTAGCCCGCCGCGCTGAGTACACGTGCATAGAGAGCCGGATCTTCGGGCATCTCGGGCACGGCCACATCTGGCAGCGTTTCCCGAACCAATTCGCGTTCAAACGGATTATCGTCGACGAAAACTAAGGCATCGAGACCCAGAGCTAAGGTGTCGGCGATAGCTTGTATATTGGTTGCCTTGTCATTCCAATTCGCTTGAAAGACGGCAAAGTTACTCTCGCGCAAGATCATGTCCGGATGCTCACGGAACGGCAGGCGTGCCGATTCATCTTCGTTCTTCGAGGAAACAGCGAGGATGATGCCGCGTTCTCCCAACGACGACAGGTAGTGCTGGAAGGTCAGGTAGGCCTCACCAGTCGGGTCGCCTTGGCCAACAGAGATTCCGCTAAGGCCGTCATCGGCAATGACGCCGCCCCACAAAGTATTGTCGAGGTCCACCACCAGGCATCGGCGGCTCAAACCTCGCATAGCGGCGAGTACCCGACAGACGTAGTCAGAGTAGACGGGGAGAAACGCCTGCGAAAACGGGAGTTTGGCGAGGTTCCACTCACTGGGCGAATGCCAGTGGGCGAGCCCCACCGTCTCGGCGAGTCGCGCGACATCGAACAACATGTCAGTAGAGCCGCGCAGTCGTTCGACGAGACCAGCGTTCACGCCGTCAATCAGAAAACGCAAGCTGCCCTCGAGCCCTCTATCGAGTGAGCCAAACGTTTCTTCTGGCGGAGGCGCGAGGTTCTGCACGATGCACACGGCGCTGCTGTTGCGCCGAATCGCATCGCGAATCGTATCGAGATAGTCCAAACAAGCGTTGATGGTTGACTTGGCTGCGTTCGCGTCGCCCGGAGCCGGGCGAAAGGGGAGGCATCTCCAGTCGAGCGCAATCAGCACTGCATCGGTACCTGCGCGGTTCAGGGGCGAATCGGGTGACAGGCTGTCCTGCAAGGCCTGATCATACCCCGCAGCGATGCAGCTTAACGCCAAGCTGTGCCGTGCCGCGGACGCGATGATCCCGTCACTGATGAACTCGGTGGTGCCGTTGCTGGCCAATCCCAGACGAAATGGTCTGAGCGGTGCGAGGTCATAGCCTTTAGCCCGACCAGCTGCGATCGTCTTGCCAAGGCGGATCAACTGATTGTCATTAAGAGCGTGCTTGGCTAAGCTCTTGATTCTCCAGCCAAACCTCTCACTGGATTCAAGCGCAGCACGACACCGCCGGTTAAAATCCGCCGGACATGGGGGCAACCATGACAGATCACGGTACAGGTATGTGGACATTAGAGCCAATAGAGGTTTTCAAGCCAAACTCACATGGCATTTGTCTTGTGCGCAACAAGCGACACCAGGTCACCTACGCTGCGAAGACCGCCAACCTCCGGGGCCGAGAACTTGATTTGAAACTTTCTTTCGATGGTTAACAGCAATCGCACGTGTGCCAGACTGTCCCAACCGTCGACATCACGCGCAGTCATCTCGGGGCGCAAAATCAGGTTTTCGTCGTCAAAGAAATCACGAAAGATCTCGCCCAGCATCTTTTCACATTGTTGCGAGTTAGAGATAGTTCCACCACCCAACAGAAGTCGTATATTTTAAATTATAGGTCATCCCGAGAGCATTGAAAAGACTTCCAAAAGCAGAGCAGTGAAGGCCCCTTATTCGACGAGGGTGTGCGCTGGTGAAAGCAACTTCGATGATTCACGCGCTCCCCCAGTGTGCCTCTCCGAAGTCGCGGCGGCGCGCCTTGCTTTTGATGCAGAACTGGTTACCCTTGCCTCGCGGCTGCGTGGAGCTGGAACGAACCTGTTCCGAGCTCCGTTTCAGATCTCGTAGAGTGCCAGCAGTCGGTGATGCTAGGATGACCTCTTGAATGCAAAAGACAACGATCGAGGATTGAGACAACCTATCTGGTGAGCCGCCGCCAGCTAAGTCAGGAATTATGATATGGCGAACATCGAGGACTTTTTTAAGCAGCACACATTATACGAGTCCGCCACCAAAAAGCTGTTCGAAAGCAACATGCTTCTGGCTATTTCGGCTCAATTGGTTTACGAGAATCATCGAGAAGCGCTGGGGCCGGTGGCCGATGAAATCCTGAGCTTTGTCGAACAGGCTTACGGTCCCGAATACATTTCAAAATACATATCGCGAGTAAACGACCTCGTAACACTGCAGGAGAAATTCGATGCGAATCCTTCTCCTGCGACACTGGGCGATCAGAGCGCGGTTGTTGACCCTGATGCATATGCTCTGAGTCTGTTGCTTTCGATTGTTTTCACCAATCATCGGTTCGAACTCATTAAAGAGCTCTTACTGTTCCTGAAAGGTGCTGAGGAGCGTAATCGTAGTGGAACCCTGTTGTCGATCGGCTTTGGAGCGGGCTACGAACTTAAAATGGCTTCCCAACTCTTGACCGACTGGCGCATCGAAGCCTACGACACCGACCCGCAGATGATGGTCAAAACTCGACAACTTCTCGATTTCTTTGGCATTTCAAAACACATCTCTCTCGGCGGCTATTTTCCTCTGCACCAGTGCCCTGATGAGTCGCGAGGGCATTACGACGCTATCGTATTATGTGAGGTGTTAGAGCACTTGGCGGACCCGGCCACGGCACTGGGCACTCTGCGCGACTGCATGAGACATGATGGACAAATGTTCGCTACTATGGCGATCAACATAGCCCAGGAAGACCATGTATTCTTATATCCCACGATCCGGTCCTGTCGGGAGCAAATACAGAACTGCGGGTTGGTTGTAACAAGAGAGTGGATATCTCCTCAGACGATCTTCGCGGTCCCAGAAGATCGGGAGGACGGATTTAAGAGGGGAAATTATATCGCCGTGCTCAAAAAATAGAACGTGACATGAGAAACACCTGCGGAGAGGGGAGCCTTGCCAGGTGCCACTCATTCACAGCGTCCCAGTTTGAGAGCCCGACCGTCGCCCTGCCCTTGGGCAACCGCAGCTAACCCTGGCTGCGTTCTCAGGCGGCCTGGATTGTGCGGCCTCTCGTCGACCAACAGCACAATGCCGTTCTGCGGCAGAATCAGGTACAGGGCTACGATATCGGCGGCCTTTTGGGCAAACAAGGATCGGTGCTTACGCGACAGCTACGGCGCCGTTCGAGGCTGATGCCGGTAATGCCGTGCTTGCGCAACACGGGCCAGAAGCAATGGTTGGGGGGCGGGTTCTGCTCGACAGCAGCATCTTAGCGCGGCAGGCGCGTGCGGCGCCGCAATCGGCTCATTGCTCAAGCCGCCGGCAGCATCGAGGATGCTTTGCGCCCGGGACACGTCCCGGCGCGAACTGGTCACACCGCCGCACGACGACTTGCAGATGTTCTCGCTCGGCATCGCTCAACATCGGTGTTCGTGCCTGCATACGCGACACCACACACCCGCTAACGCTAACTATTGCAGCTAAGAACTAGGTCGAACGCGCCCGCGCTTCCTTCCAGAGACGCCGCGGAGGGACGAAAAAGACTCTCACGCCAGCAAGGCTGGCAGCCATCAGCACCACAAATGTCCGGATCGCCGATGTGATTCGCTTCAAAGGAAACTTCCCGGGCATCAATGGGTCAACCAATGCCGCGCCATAGAACAGAAACTGAGCCCCCGCTGCCAGGCCACGCCACAAGGGCGGCAATCCGATCGTTGATAGTGCTATCGCGATCAAGCAGTAAGGTACGAGCAATCGGCCATACTTCCCCGACAGAAAATGCAGGCGCATTCGATTGCGGGAACTCAACAGGGCAGGCATCAGCCGCAGCATCTGATAGAGCCCAGCCTGCAGCCGCACCTTGCGCCGAAACTCCGATTCCAGCACAGTCGGGTAATCATAGATCTTAGATGTCGGCTCCAGCACAAGCCGGTAACCCTTAAAGAACGCTGTTAGCGGCAGGTAAACATCGTCGAGTAGAGTGTCTGGGGGAAATGGAGTCCACAGTGACTTGCGGATAGCATAAAATGCCCCGCTACAGCCGAAGGTTGAGTCGATCCGGGTCATCTGCAGACGCAGCCATAACTCATACTTCCAGTAGAGGCTGGTACTTTCCTCTTCCTGGGTTTCACCTTCGTGAATATACGTCGCTGCTGTCACTGCGCCCACCGTCGGATCACCGAAACATGCCATGGCATTGCGCAACGAGTCCGTGTCGAGGGTCTGCCGTACATCATTCAGCAGCAGAATTTCGTTTCGCACCAGCGGCACGGCAATGTTGAGCGCTGCTGCCTTGCCGCCATGGGGAACTCGCAGGAAACGTACACCTTCGCTCTCAAAGCCGCGCGCGATTTCGTCGGTACGATCTTCCGAGCCGTCGGAGACGATCAGGATCTCCATCAGTTCGCGTGGGTAGTTGAGAGCAAAGATTGATCGCAGCTTGCGCTCAAGTAGCTTTTCGCCGTTGCGCACGGCGATTACGATCGACACCGAGCGCAGCTTACCGTCCTTCTGTACCGGTTTCTCGTAGCGCCGCGCCATCCACCAGAGCAGCACCGGATACCCGAAGAGAACGTACAGGATAAGAAGAGAGCAGAGAACAAAAACAACGGCAGAAAAAGTTTGGACCGGCATCAACATCAAACTGGCAATCTGAGGGTGCACTCCCATGAAGCTGTGCGGGGGAAAAGCCGTCGTCTCAAGCAAACACTAACTGGCGGGAGGACGGTATCAGGCGCGCCTAGCTCATCGGGCAGACAGCGCCTACTGTGTAGAATAGCGGAGGTGTTTCAGCCCGGTCAAGAGAAGGCACGTCTCGAACGTCTCGGCGACTTCACATATCCTGCAACCGAAGCCGGGCGTGAAGTTTCGTGGGCAGCGCCGTTCGGCTACGAATGACGAGAACTGGTGCCGTTTCTTTGCTGGCGAATGCGCGCGATCGCCATCCCTGTTCGAGTTGGCCGCCATCTACGACGAGTTGCGCAACCTTCCCAATCCGCCAGATATTCTGGGCAATCTGTTCGGGTACACAGCCGAGGTGCCAGAATTGCTCGATCAGGTGTTCCCCTGCAGGGCCCTCGATTTCATCAACGACGTCGAGCTCGCCGTTATCCCCAAGCTCGATTGTTCGCTTGTGAGAGAAGCCGCTGTAGCCACAGACTGCAGCAGCGCGATGCTGGTCCGTTACAGCAACGAACTCAAGCAGCCTGACCTCGGGTTTATCTCTCCAACGGAAGGGTCCGGCAGCAACCGCTTGATCTTTGCTGTCGATGCTCACGGTATTGTGCGCGTTTGTGCCCCGGAACGCATTACGCCACTCTGCGTCGATGTACGAGTACGTCCCCGGATCGATGAAGATCTCTTCGCTCCCTCGCCAGACAACGAGCGACAGATTGTCTGCGTGGCTGTGCCCGGCGTTGCCGGGGCCAAGCGGGCCAGCGTCGAAAAGCACAGTAACGTCTCCTCGCCTCATCACCACAAGCCCCGAATCGTCGAACGAACGTGAGGAGAGAGGACTAGGGAGCACCACGGCGCGTTTGCACCGCGAAGAGCCAAGCAACCACAGGGCAACCTCCTGCGCGTCCTGCTCCGAATAAACAAAAGCCGGTCGATTCAACATGAAAGACGCAGTTGCCAGCGTGCCGCGCGCAAATCCGGTTCTCGGCCCGAAGGGATGAAAGAGTCGTCCACCATCGTCATCGCCAAGGAAAGCAAGCTCTCCAGCCGGGCTGACGATGGATGCCAGGAACTCGGTCATGCGTGACAACCGGGATCGATAATCCTCGGACACTTCTTCCAGCACGGCGTGGAAGAGAAAAAAGTCCAACGCATACACGTGGTAATACGTTGATTGCTCGAAGTGGCTTCCATCGGCGTGGACTTGAGCTGTCATTTGCTCACGCACAATCGAGCCGCCGCGCTCACGCCATGCGTCAGATTTTGGCCAATCGGGAAATAGCCGTCCTAGCGCATGAAGCGCTACCGCCTCGCCCAGCAGATGAGTATTGGGCGAGAAGTAGATTGACAGGTTGTGCTCGAGGTGCTTTCCATGACGATAGAGTTCCGCGAGAAAACGCTGTCGGAAGGTCGAAGGCATTTTCGAACCCAGAAGATGCCATATCCATATCCACGACAGCGCTCGAAACCCAACCTCAAGCGCACTAGCCCAGTTGATTCCACGTTGAAACGGGTTGTCGTTCCACCAGTCTTCAAGCTGGCGGATAACCGCTTCGAAGTACCTAGGGTTCGCCGTCGCCAGGAATGCCTGCGCCAGCAGCACCAGGTGCTGATGGCGGTTGATCTCCCAAATGATCTTGTGATCGCCCGCAACTGTGACGTCAAGATACGGGATGAATCTGAAGTAATCACGCGGCGTCTCCTTACCACGCAAGGGATCCCGTCGCCACTTCGGAATGGCGCCGTAATCGACTTCGATACCGAGTATTGGGATCCTGCCCTGCAACACCTGGTCGGCCAGCCTCAGCAGTTCAACCTTGTAGGGGCTTTGATAAATCGACTCCGCGATTTTGCTAGGAGACGGCAGGGCTGCCAACGGCGACGTTGCGGAAAGGCTCCGGGATAGCGGAGAAAAAGCATAGAGGACTGCATTGGCTGCCTCTTGCCGGAGGCGGTACGAGAGCTCCTTAATACTTCGCATTCGGATCGTTGTGAAGATTCCTGGCTTTGACGAAAAAGGCAAGAAAATTCGGGCAGCAAATGCCGCCTCGACACCAACGCTAGCAACTCTCGAACGGCCCATCCCCGGACCAGAGCCACGCTGGCAGAGCCTACAACGCTTCGACTTTCGCCAGGACCGGAATATTGGCGTTAGCAACGTTCAGCACGGGCACGGAGTGCCGCTCAATGACGGCCTTCGCCGCAGGCACCGGCTCTTGGGTTACGATCAGCACTTCAGCCCAATTTAATACCGCTTCCAGGTCCTTCTCCATGCATTTGCCGATGTGTGGGAGCGCGCTCAGCACAAACGCTTGGTTGCTTCCGTAGATCGCATCCAGCTGAATGTGAGGATCGTAGATCTTCACATCGCATCCCTTACCGATAAGTCTTTCGATGAGTGCAACCCCCGGACTCTCACGGAGATCGTCGGTATTGGGCTTGAAAGCCAAGCCGTAGATGCCGAGCTTCCGACATCCCGTTTCCATAACCCGGCGGAACGCCCGCGAGAGATGTGCCTCATTGCTGGACAATACGGAGTTCAGCAGCGGCAGGTCAAGGTCGAGTTGACGGGCGCGATAATTCAACGCGCGCAAGTCTTTTGGAAGGCACGACCCGCCGAATGCGAATCCAGGTTTTAGATAGGTCGCCGAGATGTTGAGCTTGGTGTCAAGACAGACCGTCTCCATCACTTCCTCGCCCTCCAGTCCCAGCACCATGGCCAATGTGCCGATCTCGTTCGCAAAAGCAATCTTCAGGGCGTGGAATGCATTGCACGCATATTTGATCAGCTCGGCGGTCCGCAGACTCACGATCGCGGGAGTGATGGGCAGGGAGGCATAGAGAGCCGCCACCCGCTTCGCAGCCGCCGCGTCATGACTGCCAACGACAAGCAGCGAGGGCTGCATAAAGTCTTTGACAGCGCTCCCTTCGCGCAGAAATTCCGGATTGGCCACTACCGAGATGGCTGGGTTCTTCGCGGCGATTGGGGCGATCACCTCGTCGCAGGTTCCGGGAAAGACTGTGCTCCGGACCACCACAGTCAGCGACCGCTGGCGATCTCCCACCTGATGTTCGATGTCCGCAGCCACACGGCGGAGCTGCTCAAGGCTGAGATTACCGTTGCTGCCTGACGGCGTCCCGACGCATAGGAATGCAAAGTCAACCTGTGCCAGAGCCTCAGCCGTGGATGTGGTTGCGACGAGCTTTCCGCTCTCAAGATTGGATTGAACCAGCGGCTCCAGGCCAGGCTCATAGAATGGCGACTGCCCGGCCAGTACAGCTTGTACTTTTCGAGCGTCAACATCCACTCCAACTACGCGAAACCCCAGCTCCGCAAAGCAGGCGGCAGTCACGCATCCGACGTACCCTAGGCCAAACACTCCAATTGAAGGTTGTTGCTCCTCTGTGTTAACCGATCGATTCACCGGGTTTGCCTTTCTATTTGATGGATGGTTCCGGGCGCTCGAGTGACAATCAAGCTTTAACCACGATCAAGAGACGACTTCGCCAAGAGCTCGGAAGGCGAGTCCCGTCTCTGTGCAGAAAGCAATAACTTCTCGAACTCGGAGGTAATTATGCTCCAGGAGAATCGCCTGGCGACCAGGTCAAGCGCTTCGCGAGCGATCTGCTCCCGTTCTTCCGGGTTTCCCATGAGTTCAAGACACTGATTCGCGAACTCCGATGGCGTGTCCGCCAAACGGATGTTCGAAGGATGAGAGACGTCCAACCCTTCAGCGCCCACGCGCGTGGAAATGACTGGCGTACCTGCAGCCATAGACTCGTAAATCTTCAGGCGTGTTCCGCCTCCGATGCGAAGCGGTACGATCGAGAGTTTCGCCCCCCATAACCAGGGGCGAATATCCGCCACCGTTCCGGTGACCTGAATTCGTGCCTCTCGATGCGCCAGGGCGCGTACGGCTGCCGGTGGGGTCCGACCCACAATGGCCACGGTACAATCCGGCTTTTTCTGCCAAATGAGTGGCAGGACTTCCCGCACAAAATAATTCACTCCGTCGATATTTGGCATCCAGTCCATGGAACCAACAAAGACCATGTCGACCTTCGGATCGACAGCCTCACCCCGGTGGAAATAGTCCACATCAACGCCTGTAGGTACATACGAGGCTTCCACTCCAAACAGCTCCCGCATCAACCTGGCGTCCTGCGGCGAGACAGCGACGACGTGTGCGACTGCCTGACAAATTCGCCGCTCCCAACGGAACATACGCTCAGCCTGTCCCTTGAAGTATCTTCTGCGCAACGGGTCGGGCGCGTGTTCTGCGTGGCGCCGCCAGATCATGGTCTCGACGTTGTGCTGAAACAGAAGACATTGGCTGAGGTTTTCAAAGTTAGGAGCCGGTGACAGGAAATCACAAACGACACTATCGAACCGGAACTCCTCGAGGACCGAAGCTATCTTTTCTCGCATCGCAGCTGTCT
>Ga0306921_10004675_pt1 | contig 14114 bp, 11 predicted proteins | sample sta12Cox44000080_FD_203760 | JGI IMG/M metagenome (GOLD analysis project Ga0306921, IMG submission 203760) | Lab enrichment of tropical soil microbial communities from Luquillo Experimental Forest, Puerto Rico - statoxic.12C.oxic.44.000.080 (v2)... | ecosystem: Environmental > Terrestrial >... | reverse complement strand
CACCACCGCCCGCCCTTCAACGCGTGCAAAGCCAAATAGATCCGCGCTACACTCTGTCTGCATCGGGACTCCTCCTGGTCGTGAGACAAACCGTTCTCGCAACACGATTTTCTCAGATCCAGGGCCCGATGCACCTACCCCCTTTGAGAAATGCGGGCTAGCCTTCCCTACTTCTGCTCGAACCCGTGGGTGGTGAACTTCAAGGTGCGGCGGTTCTCGGTGACGGTGCGGACGACCTGCTCCGGAGCTCCCGCCTCGATTTCCAGCGTGACTTTAACCGACGAGCCGACCAGCCTGGCGAGGCGCCCGGTCGACACACCATTGTCCACGAGAAATCTCACGGAGCAACGGCAGCTCACGTTCGGGCACAGCCGCGGCCGCGTGTTGTAGCGCCTCAAAGATGTCGTCGGGCTGGAGATCAGGATAAGCCGCGAGGATTTCAGCCTCGGACCTTCGACGATCCGCACGATACCGCGATCCTCTCCTGGACTATCTCTATCAGCCGGCGATGAGCACGAGAAGCGCTGGCGCGCCTACTTCGACGGCCTCGCCGCGAACGGGCTCAAACGCAAGCCCGCAAGCTAGACCCGCGTGTCCCTGGTGCTTCTCTGGTGCTTCCCTGTTAGGCGGATTTAGCCTCCCAGTTCGGCCGATTTAATTCCCTGTTCGCTCGCGTAGGGAATTGTCTCGTAAGTCTTTGATCTGCGAGCCGTCAGGTGCCCTGATTCGCGCGATTTTGGGCATGAAATCGAGGTTTTCCCGGTATTTTCCCGTCGAGCAGGGAAGCGGGACCGGGCAAGCCGCGGGGCATCGATCATCGCGCAAGGTCGGCAACTTCGACCAGTGCGATCCGGTTGCGCCGGACCGTCAACGCCAGCCGGCCGTGCTTTAGCGCGAGCGCGTCTTTGCCAAAGATCTCATGGCGCCATCCGGAGAGGGCCGGCACGGAGGCGTTGTCGTCCGCGGCGATCGCTTCGAGATCCTCGACCGTGGCCACCAGCTTTTGCGCAACCTGATGCTCCTCACATCTCTGCTTCAATAGGACGCGCAACAGTTCGATCAGCGGGCCGAGGCCGGGCGGGGTATCGGCTCTAGACGGTGCCGGAGGCTCCAGCGCCTTTGAACTGGCGAGCCCGCGTTGCACCGCCTGCAGGATCTCGTTGCCGAGCTTGCCTTCGGCCACTCCCTTCCCGAGGCTACGCGATCGTGCCAGCGCTTCTATGGTCTTGGGGGCATGGGCGGCGATTTCGAGCACCGCCTCGTCCCTCATGATGCGGCCGCGCGGCAGGTTGCGTTGCCGAGCTGCGGTTTCCCGCCACCCTGCCACCTCGCGCAGGACCCCGAAAAACCGCGCATCGACCCGGCCGCGCAGGCGAAAGCGACGCCAAGCCTCTCTCGGATCGTTCCGGTATGTCGCAGCATCGGCGAGCCCCGCCATCTCCTCGGCGAACCAGGCGGCCCGGCCGTTTGACGCCAGCTGTTGCTGCAGCCTTTCATAGACGGTCCGCAGATGAACGACATCGGCGAGCGCATAATGGATTTGCCGGTCGGTAAGCGGCCGATGCGACCAATCGGTAAAACGGGAGGATTTGTCGAGTGAGGCCTGAGCAAGCTTGCCGACGAGCGTCTCGTAGCTCGCCGCATCGCCGAAGCCGCAAACCATCGCGGCGACCTGGGTGTCGAACAGCGGTGTCGGGACCGCACCCGACAGATTGAAGAAAATCTCGATGTCCTGGCGTGCGGCGTGAAACACCTTGAGAACGCTTTCGTCCGTCATCAAGGCGAGCAACGGCGTCAGATCGATCCCCGGAGCGAGCGCATCGATCGCCGCTGCCTCTGTAGGACCCGCTATCTGCACGAGGCACAGGATCGGCCAATAGGTGCGCTCGCGCATGAACTCGGTATCGACGGCGAGGAAGCTGGTGCCGCTTTGCTCGGCGCAAAAGCGGACGAGGGCCGCGGTATCGGTGATTACCATCATTAATTGCGCTGTATATCGAAGCCGGGAAGTTCGAACCACCCCTGTGCTGTGGAGGGCTCGCGCCTTGACAAGCGCAGCTCTTCCATGCCGTGCTCCTTCTTTTGAATGCGGTCTCGGACCCTTCCCCGATGCACGCCTATCGGACCCATACCTGCGGAGCGTTGCGCCTTGCCGATGCGGGTCGGCCAGCGCGGCTATCAGGGTGGGTGCACCGAAAACGCGACCACGGCCAGCTCCTCTTTATCGATCTGCGCGATCACTACGGCATTACCCAGTGTGTGATCGATGTGTCCTCGCCCTTGTTCGCTGCGGCCGACGCGCTGCGGTTGGAAAGCGTCTTGACGTTGACCGGACGGGTCACCGCCCGGTCCCCCGATACGATCAACCCCAATCTCGATACCGGCGAGGTGGAGTTGGTCATCACCGAACTCGAGGTCCGCTCGGAAGCCGCACCGCTGCCTTTTCCGGTCAACAGCGAAGCCGAGACGCCCGAGGACATGCGGTTGACCTACCGCTTTCTCGATCTGCGGCGCGAGCGGATGCACGCCAACATCATGCTGCGAGCACAGGTCATCACCTCGATCCGGCGGCGGATGGTGGAGCAGGGCTTCACCGAGTTCCAGACACCAATCTTGACCGCCGACTCGCCCGAGGGGGCGCGGCCCTATTACGTGCCGAGCCGGCTCCACCCGGGTGAGTTCTACGCGTTACCGCAGGCGCCGCAGCAATTCAAACAAATACTTATGGTCGCGGGGTTCGACCGCTATTTCCAGATCGCGCCGTGCTTTCGCGACGAAGCGAGCCGCGCCGACCGCGCACCGGGCGAGTTCTACCAACTCGATCTAGAGATGTCTTTCGTAACCCAAGAGGATGTGTTCGCCGCAGTCGAGCCGGTGTTGCACGGGGTGTTCGAAGAATTCGGCGGCGGCCGGAAGGTGAGCTCCGCTCCGTTCAAGCGCATCCCCTATACCGAGGCGTTGCTCAGCTATGCAAGCGACAAGCCCGATCTGAGAAATCCAATCGTCATGCACGACATGACCGAGCATTTCCGCGGCTCGGGCTTTCGCGTGTTTGCCAACATGATAGCCAGCGACCTCAAGGCGCGGGTGCGAGCGATTCCCGCGGCAGGGGGCGGCAACCGCGCCTTCTGCGACCGGATGAACTCGTGGGCGCAGGGCGAGGGGCAGCCGGGGCTTGGCTACATCTTCTTCCGCGACGGAGAGGGCGTCGGGGCGATAGCCAACAATATCGGCCCGGAGCGCACCGCCGCCATCTGCGCTGAGCTCGGGCTCGATGACGGTGACGCGGTGTTTTTCGTGTGCGGCGCGCCAAAGACTTTTATGCCGTTCGCAAGCGACGCGCGACTCAAGATCGGGCGCGAGCTCGGCCTCACCAAGGAGGGCGCCTTCCAGTTCTGCTGGATCACCGACTTTCCGATGTACGAGCTGAACGAGGAAACCGGCAAGATCGACTTCAGCCACAACCCGTTCTCAATGCCGCAGGGCGGGCTCGACGCGCTCGAAAACGAGGACCCGTTGTCGATCCTGGCGCATCAGTACGACATCGTCTGCAACGGCGTCGAACTCGCTTCCGGTGCGATCCGCAATCACCGGCCGGACATTATGTACAAGGCCTTTTCGATCGCCGGTTACGACGCGGCCGAGGTCGAGGCCCGCTTCGTAGCCGTGCTCAACGCCTTCCGCTACGGTGCGCCACCACATGGCGGGCTGGCACCGGGCATAGACCGCATCGTCAGGCTGCTCGCGGACACTCCGAACATCCGCGAGGTGATCGCCTTCCCGATGAATCAGCAGGCACGGGATCTCTTGATGCAAGCTCCGGCACCAGTTTCGCTGGAGCGGCTACGGGAGCTCCATATCAGACTCGATTTGCCGCCCTCTAGAAGTGCAAATCGCTGACCCTGGACCGTGCGCCGTCGCGGTTTGATCGAGAATTTCCGGCCGAGGTGAGGTGGAACTTTGTGCGGGGATCGTTAGGAACGAGAATTGCTTATTATCTGCATGCTGGTATCGAGAGCTTTTGTTTGGCGGTACCGACCTGGGAGTGTTGTGTCCATGATCAATCGGCCCATCGTATCGTTTGTCCTTGTGGCGGGGCTTGTGACAGTGGCGACGACAGCGGCTCTCGGTGCCGAGATCGCGCCGCACCGGGCGCTCTATTCGATGACTTTGGGTTCTGCTCGAAACGACTCTGGTGTGGTCGATGCGCGCGGCACAATGGACTATGAATGGGGCGAGACGTGCGACGGATGGACCATCGAGCAGCGCTATCGACTCAGGATGCGTTACGGCGAGACACCCGACGTGGACATCGTGTCGAGCTTTGTCACTTGGGAGTCGAAAGACGGGCTGCGCTACCGCTTTAATCAAAAGCAGAGTCGAAATGGCGAGCTCGACCAGGACATCCGCGGTGAGGCGAAGCTCGATGCTCCAGGAAAGGGCGGCAGCGTCGAGTTCACAAAACCGAAACCGCAGACCCTGAAGCTCGATCCCGGCGTGTTGTTCCCGAGCGCGCACACGATCTTGCTGATCGACAAGGCGCGTGAGGGGGAGAACTTTCTCTCACGCCAGGTGTTCGATGGGGCCACCGATGAGAATGCCGTTCAGGTTTCAGCGGCGATCGGGGTCAAGATCACAGCCGATCCGGCAGCGGTAAAGCTCAGTCCTTTGTTGCAACGGCCAGGCTGGCGCGTCCGGCTTGCCTTCTTCCCGGTGGATGCGAGCGTCGAAAAGCCGGACTACGAGCTCGGCATGCGCCTTCTCGACAACGGAGTTTCGCAGGACATGCTGATCGACTACGGCGAGTACTCGATCCGCGCCAAGCTGGACGATATCGAGCCGCTAGCTAAACCGAACTGCTGACCGCAAATGCTCATCCGGTCACCACCCCTCCCTGCGCCGAAATGTCGTAGGGTGTGACGTATTGCCGGCGGTCGGCAGGTCGCGGCCCAATCGCACGGAGCCCCCGCCGAGTCTGCCGCGAATTTGATCCATCGCGTGTTCGAGCCACCGCGGCCGGTCGAGTTCGCGGTCGAACAGGGTCGGCGGGTCGGCCGCCTGGCCCTCGACGAGCGCGTCGGCCCCGACGCCGATCAGCCGAAACCGGGTGACGCCGTCAGCTTCGCCCGCCGATCGACACGGTGATACCGAGCTCGCCTTCGACCCGAAGGGCGAGTGCGGAGCTGGGACGGACAAGCGCCGTGGAGTTCCTTGGTGCCGCCAAGGTCGAGAAAGGCTTCGTCGATCGACAACGGCTCGACGAGCGGCGTCAGCCGCAGCATCTCGGCGCGCACCGCGCGTCCGACCTCGCGATATTTCGCCATGTCCGATCGGATCACCACCGCATCCGCGCAAGCCGCCAGTGCGTTGAACATCGGCGTCGTCGAGCGGCACGCCGTAGAGTCGCGCGACGTAGCAGCAGGCGAGCACGACACCACAGGAACCGCCGTCGATGATGACCGGCCGATCAACGAGGTCTGGCCGGTCACGCTTCTCGACCGTGGCATTAAAGGCGTCGCAATCGACGTGGGCGATCGACAGAGTGTCGAGTGTGGCATGGCAGACTTGGCGCGGTGAGCCGCACGCGCCGCACAGCTCGCGCGGGGTGGCGAGATGGCAAGGGCGCCGTAATCGCGGCACAGCGTCCTCACCCTTCCTCCTCTAGCCGCCACAGCCAAGCGGCGCCCCGCACCCCGCTCGAATCGCCGTAAGCGGGAGGAAACAGGCGGGTGACGACGTGATCCGAAAAGATGTACTGCCGGCACAAGGGAGGAACCCGCTCGTACAGCGCCGATATGCCGGAAAGGCCGCCCCCCAGCACGATCGCATCGGGATCGATCAGGTTGATCACCGAAGCCAGCCCGCGGGCGAGCCGGTGCATGTAGCGATCGAGGGTCGCGCTACATTGCGCGTCTCCACGCTTGGCAAGATCAGCGATCTCGAGCGGGCTCAGGCGATGCCCGGTATAACGATGATGATCCGCCGCGAGAGCCGGCCCCGAAAGAAAGGTCTCGATACAGCCCGAGCGCCCGCAATAGCACGCCGGTCCCGGGCTCTCGTTCGGCGCCGGCCAGGGCAGTGGGTTGTGGCCCCATTCTCCGGCGATCGCGTTGGCGCCGACGAGGATCCGCCCTGCCAGGGCGATGCCCCCTCCGACCCCGGTGCCGAGAATGACGCCGAAGACCGTCTCCATCCCTGCCGCAGCGCCGTCGGTTGCTTCCGACAGAGCAAAGCAATTGGCGTCGTTGGCCAGCCGAATTGGCCGCCCGAGTGCGGTCTCAAGATCTCGTTGCAGCGGGCGGCCGATCAGCCACGTGGAGTTGGCGTTCTTTATCAATCCGGTGATCGGCGAAATCGCCCCAGGTATGCCGATCCCAATGGGCGCCGTTTCGCCGATCTCCAGTTCGATCACCTCGACGAGAGCGGTGATCACTTCTATCGTTGCGCGATAATTTCCCGTGGGCGTCGCAACGCGCCGGCGGACGCGAACAGCGCCGAGACGGTCAACGGCAGCCGCTTCGATCTTAGTGCCGCCAAGATCTATGCCGATGCGAAATCGGGTTGCCATCAGCTCTGCACCGTATTGGGGTTAGGCAAGAGACCGGTTACGGATTGTTAAGTTCGATCCTCTACAACCCGCAGCGTAGCCACGGCGGAAAGTCGATCACCGGGATTGCGATGGACCCTTCCGCCGACATTTCAGCACTTTTCTCGAGGCCGGCGAAGCATGACGCTCGAAGTGCCGAAATCGAACGAGAACACCAATCCGCCGCCGCGGAAGAAGATCTTGATCGTGGAGGACAACGACCTCAATATGAAGCTCTTTAATGATCTCCTCGTGGCACACGGGTATGGTACGTTGCAGACCAGGGACGGCATTGAAGCGCTTGCGCTCGCCCGACAGCATCATCCCGATCTGATCCTGATGGATATTCAGCTTCCCGAAGTATCCGGTCTTCAAGTGACCCAATGGATCAAAAAGGACGACGATCTGCGCATGATCCCGATCATTGCGGTGACTGCGTTCGCGATGAAGGGCGACGAGGAGAAGATCCGCGACGGCGGCTGCGAGGCCTATATCGCCAAGCCGATTTCAGTAGCAAGCTTTCTTAGAACTGTCGAGCGTTTCCTCTTCTGACGCGAGCGCTTTTCCTTACCCTGGTGTGTGCGAATAGCTCATGTCTGCCCGAGTCCTGGTTGTCGATGATGTCGAGGTAAACGTAAAGCTGCTCGAGGCCAAGCTATCGAGCGAATATTTCGACGTCCTATCGGCATATAACGGCCGTACCGCTCTGCAGATTGCCGACAGCGAACTGCCGGACGTGATCCTCCTCGACGTGATGATGCCGCGCATGGACGGGTTCGAGGTTTGCCGCCGGTTAAAGGCCAATCCCCGGACCGCCGACGTACCCGTAGTCATGGTGACTGCTTTGTCGGACGTCGCCAATCGCCTTCGCGGTCTCGAGGTTGGTGCCGATGATTTCCTGACCAAGCCGGTGAACGACATCGCCCTTTTCGCGCGCGTGCGCTCGCTCGCCCGGCTGAAGCGGATGATGGAAGAGTGGCGTTTGCGGGAAGAGATTTGCGGTCGGTTCGCCGGCCGCGATATCGCCGCAGCCGAGGATGCCAGGCCTGCAGTGATCCTGATCGTCGAAGAGGATCGCTTCGCTGCAGTGCAAATGGCCGAGACCTTGCGTTCGGCGGGCCATTCGGTAACCTGTGCCGTCGGCTGTGCCGACGCTCAAGCGTTGCTGGACTGCGACACCGAGCTGATCATAGTCAGCTTGTCGATGCCTAGCTGCGACCCGCTACGGCTCGTCTCGCGGTGCCGGGCGAATGAGGCCTTTCGCCAGCTTCCGATCTTGCTGATCGCCGAGGATATCGATCTGATCCGTGTCGCCAAAGGACTCGTCGATCTTGGCGCCAATGACTATCTTATTCGGCCGGTGGACCGGAATGAGTTGCTGGCGCGTACGGGCACCCAAGTCCGCCGCAAGAGACTGCAGGACCGACTGCAACAGAACTATCAGCGCGGCCTGTCTCTCGCCCTGACCGACCCGCTGACGAGCCTTTACGTTCGTCGCTACGGAGAAGCTCATCTCGACGAGTTGATCGAGCGGGTCAATCAGGATGTCACGAGCGCGGCTGTCTTACTGTTCGACGTCGACCATTTCAAGCAGGTCAACGATACGCACGGCCATGAAGCCGGAGATGATGTGTTGCGGGAATTGGCCGCACGGACGCTGAAGAGTGTTCGCAGCGTTGATCTCGCCGTGCGATGGGGTGGAGAGGAATTTCTCGTGGTGATGCCCGAGACCGACCTCGCCAATGCGGCCGCGGTCGCCGAGCGGCTCCGCGCTACGGTCGCCAAGGATGTGTTTACTGTCAGATCGACCGGCGAAAAGTTGGCTGTTACGATCAGTGTCGGAGTGGCTGCGGCGATCGCAGGCGGCGACCACCGTGATCGGCTATTGAAGCGCGCCGATGATGCCCTTTACAGCGCCAAGTCCGGCGGGCGGAACCGCGTGACCATCCGGGCAGCCGATATTTGACCGGTTGCGACGGCGATCAGGGAGCTGAAGGTTTGAACGCCATAGTCCTGATCTGCACCACGCGATTATTTTATCTTGGCTTCTTTGAATAAGACGTGTTTGCGGGCAATCGGATCGAATTTTTTGAGTTCGAGTTTACCGGTTTTGGTCCGCGGGTTCTTTTTCGTGACATAGTAGAAGCCGGTGTCGGCGCTGCTGACCAGCTTGATCAGAACGGTGTTCGTCTTGGCCATCGATAGGGTCCGTCAGCTTCAGGGATGCGGTGGATCGGAAAATAGCGATCGGCCGATTCCTGTCAAGGCTGGCTCGGTCGGCGCAGTCGTCGCGGTGAGCGGGGCGGCGGCCAGTTTCGGAGTCGCTGAGAGGGCGTGCACCGCCTCACTGAAGAGCGTTGGATCAGCGAGAAGGCGCTTAGCCACTTTAATGTCAATCTCATGGTCGCCCTGCCGCGCCGGGCACGAGTGGCGCAACTGAGACCAGGCGACTTCGTCGAGCGATGCTCGCGGACGAGGCGCCGACAACGCGACTGAGTTCGTCCGCTGCAATGCAATCTGCACGGAATTGTCGTCATCTCCGAGATCGCTCGTGCATAGGGTCGGAATGACGCCGTGTTCGTGTAGGAAATATCCCGACGGGGTAACTAGCTGGGCCCAAGTCAGCGTTAGTTCGCCGTCGTTTGGCAGGCGTAAAACGGTTTGGACGGTGCCCTTTCCGTAAGAGGCGCTACCCACGATGACCGCGCGCCCGACGTCCTGGAGCGCCGCGGCAACGATTTCGGAAGACGATGCTGAACCGCCATTAATCAGCACGACAATCGGTATTTGCGGGGCGATGCTGTCGCCAGATGCCTCAAAGAACTGTCGGCTCGCTGCGTGGCGGCCCACCGTCGCGACGATCGGCCCCTTGGGAATAAAGACATCCGAAAGGCTGACAGCCTGATCGAGCAGCCCGCCGGGGTTACCTCGAAGATCGAGAACGATGCCGCGCAGCCGCTGACCAATCTCGCGCTCCAGTCGCACGAGGTCCTCGACAATCTGCTGCGTCGTGTTCTGGTTGAAGCTCGCAATCTGAAAAACGGCGACGCCGCCGTCCCGCGACATCGTCACGGTGGGAAGAATGACCAGCGCCCGCTGAAGACGAAAGCTGCGCTTTTGGCTCGGGTTCGGACGATAAACCGTCACCTCTACCTGGCTGGAGATCGGGCCGCGAAGAGCATGAACCACATCGCTTTGCGAGCGGCCAGCCGTTGCTAAGCCGTCGACGGCGACAAGCCGGTCGTCAGGCCGGATACCGGCTAGCTCGGCAGGCCCACCGGCCGTCACCTGGGTGATCCGGAACTCTTCGCCGGAAAGCTCGAGGGTTATGCCGATCCCGCCAAACCCGTCGCGAACGGCGCGTTGATCACGAGCGATCTCAGGCGCAGCGTAACGCGAGAAGCGATCGAGCGCGCTGGTGATCCCATCGAAGACGGCCTTGTCAATTTGGTCTTCCGAAAGGGCGGCGACGATCGGCGACGCCGCCCTGGCATCGACTTCAAGGCGCCCCATCAAAGCGCCCCAAGCATGAGGCTCGTCATCGGCTGGCATCGGGTAGACCGCTACCTCGCGGCCGCCATAGCTTAGTACGACCTGCGTTTTGCTTTCCGCCGCGGGGCTCTCCGTAACGGAGAACTTATCGTCGAGCCTGGAGAAGCGTGAGGCGCCGGCGAGGATTAGCTTTCGGCTCGACACGGGGGTAATGTAGAGGTCGGTGATCTCATCGAGACCGCGTGCGAACAATCGCCCTGCCGGATCGTTAGGCAGCGACTGGTGCTCGACACAGGCGGCGAGCAGAACCACAAAGGCTAAGTTGCTCGCCCGCACGAGCGTAGCGAACGGACGCAACGACAACGGTATCGACTCCAGAACAGGAAACCGCGGACTTCCCCGCCGCAATGAGCCCCGCGATCCTCCATCTTCGCGGAAATCTTTCGCGCCCGCAATGAGCACGGCAGATCGGCGGCGTTCGGTAATCAATGGCGCGGACCGGGCTGTCGGCGAGCCGGCAGCCGCGAACGCACCCCGACGCGCTTCCCGGCCGAGCTCGGAGAGGTCGGGGCCGCCCCATCCTCCTCGATGCGGAAAATGAGGCGGCCGCCAACCACGTCCGCTTCGACAAGCCGGACCAAGAGTTCGTCTCCGACTCGGAAAATCCGCCCGGATCGTCGCCCGATCAATCGATGGGCTGTCTTGTCGCACTCATAGTAGTCGCCGGGCAGAGTCGATATCGGAACAAGCCCATGGGCTCCGTTCTCAGCCGAAGTGACGAATAGTCCGAACTCGGCAACGCCACTGATGCGACCGGTGAAGATGCTGCCGATAGAGCGAGCAAGAATAATCGCCCTGTAACGTTCTAGCGCGGCGCGCTCGGCCGCGGTCGCGCGACGTTCGGCCGCCGAGATATGCTCGGCTACGGCGGCGAGCCCTTCACGATCCGCGCCGGACGCCCGGGCTTCTGAACCTGCGCCGCGCCCGGCGGCGTTCGAGTCGGCAGTCAGCGCTCGATGCACGATCAGGTCGGCGTAGCGGCGGATTGGCGAGGTGAAATGGACGTAGCGACGCAGAGCCAGGCCAAAATGGCCGCGATTGTTCGGGCTGTAGGCGGCCTGCGCCTGGCAACGTAGGACGAGTTCGTTGACGAGAGCGGCTGCCGGCGTCGCGGCGGCGCGATGCAGCATTCGATTGAACAGCGCCGGCTTTGGCGCTTGACCTTTGGGGAAGCCGAGACCGGGGAGGTCGATCGCGTCGAGCAACGCACGCAACTCCTCAACCTTGTCCGGGTCGGGCGCCTCGTGGACGCGGTACATGCAAGTTTGCCGCCGAGCCTCGAGCTCCTCCGCGGCCGCGGCGTTCGCCACGATCATGAACTCTTCGATCAGCCGATGGCTGTCGAGGCGGGCGACGGGGGTGATCGCAACGGGGTGCCCCTCGTCGAGCACCACGCGGTGCTCGACGATATCCAATTCGAGGGCGCCACGGCCAGCCCGCGCCGCGGCGAGGGCCGCGAAGGCGCCGTAGAGCGCCGTCAATCCTTCCTGCGGCAACGGGAACCCGCCCTCGCTACAGTTTTCCCGCCTAGCCTGGACTTGCTCGTAGGTCAGCCGCGCCGCCGAGCGCATCAGCCCGCGTTCAAACCGATGTCGCCGTTTGCGGCCGGCGGCGTCGATCGATAAGTGGACAGCGAGGCAGGCACGATCGACACCCGGCGTCAGTGAGCAAAGATCGTTCGACAGTGCTTCGGGAAGCATCGGGACTACGCGGTCGGGAAAGTAGACCGAGTTGCCGCGTCGCCTAGCTTCGCGGTCGAGCGCAGTGCCGGGGCGCACGTACCAGGCCACGTCAGCGATCGCCACGACGATATGCCAGCCGCCGCGATTTTCTGGGTCGGGGTCCGGCTCGGCCCAGACCGCGTCGTCAAAGTCACGGGCATCGGCGGCGTCGATCGTGACCAGCGGGATGTCGCGTAAATCGCTCCGGCCGGCCGAACTCGCGGGAGGCGCCGCGGCAGCCTCGGCAATCGCAGCAATCGGGAATTCGGTTGGGATCTCATAACTCGCAATGGCGAAAAGACTAACCGCACCGGGGTCCGAGGAGCGTCCGAGCTGTTCGACGATGCGGGCTCGCCGGAAGCCGCGATTCCCGGTCGAGAGTTGCTCGACCCTCACCAATTCACCGTCTTCGGCGCCGTCAGCATCGCGTTCCGCCACCCGGTACTCGTTGCGATTCCGGCGGTCGGCCGGCACCACCTTCCCGCCCTCCCGGCCGCGGTAAAAGACGCCAACAATCGGCGGACTCACCGGGTCGAGCATCCGGATGACTCGAGCGTCGATCTCGCCGGTCTCGCGCAGCAGGTCACGCAACGCTGCGCGGCCGCGCGGGTCGGCCACAGACGATGCCCGCCGGCCTCGCTTCGGCATCTAGCCCGGCGACGCTTTCGATCGAGATCGCGGTTTCCTTGGGCCCGCCTTCTTTGCACCGCGCGCCGCCTTTGCAACCCTTGGCGACTTCGTTGGTGCCGTCGCAGATCTGCCGGATTTCCCTTGCCGGCGCCTGCCCTTCTGGCGCTGCGAGGCGAGCAGCGGCACTGCCTGGTCGAGTGAGAAAGTGTCCGGATCCGCGGTTCTCGGCAAGGATGCGATGACACCGTCATGGCTGACATAGGGGCCGTAACGCCCAGCATATACAGCGACGGTGCCGCCTTCGGGGTGCTCGCCGAGCTCACGCAGCAGCCGAGGTCCCGGCCGTCGCTGCGCTGCCGGTTCGGCGAGCAGGACGACGGCTCGGTTCACGCCGATCGTCAGTACGTCATCATCCGGAGCAAGCGACTTGAAGACCGACCCGTGTTTTATGTAGGTGCCGAAACGGCCGATGCCGGCAACGATTGTCTCGCCTGTCTCGGGATGCCGCCCGAGCTCGCGCGGCAAGGCGAGCAGCCGCAGCGCGGTGTCGAGGTCGACATCAACCGGCTTTATCGATCGCGGCAGAGCGACGCGCTTCGGTTTGAGCTCACTCTCGTCTGTGCCGAGCTGGACATAATGGCCGTAGGGACCCTTCTTGAGGGTAATCGCCAAGCCACTCGCCGGATCGGTTCCGAGCGGAGCGTCGGCAGGGGCATTCTGGTCCGCCTCGCCCTCGAGCGCAAAAGCCCGGGTGTAGCGGCAGTTCGGGTAGTCGGAACAGCCGATAAATGCGCCGAACTTGCCGAGCTTGAGCCTGAGCCTGCCGGCGCCGCAGACAGGGCAAAGGCGCGGATCGCGCCCCGAGCCGTCATCCGGGAAAAAATGCCGCCCGAGCTCGGTATCGAGCGCGGCCAGCACCTGGCTAATGGTCAGCTCCTTGGTGCCGTCGACCGCGGCCGAAAAGTCCCGCCAGAAATTGCGCAGCATCTCCTTCCAATCGGTGCGACCGCCCGACACGTCGTCGAGCTGGTTCTCGAGATCGGCGGTGAACGTGTATTCGACGTAGCGCTCGAAAAAGCTGGTCAGAAACGCGGTGACGAGCCGCCCACGGTCTTCTGGCAGGAAACGGCGTTGCTCAATCCGGACGTAAGAACGATCCTGCAGGACCTGCAGGATCGACGCATAAGTCGAAGGGCGGCCGATGCCGAGCTCTTCGAGCTTCTTGACGAGGCTCGCCTCGGTGTAGCGCGGCGGCGGCTGCGTGAAATGCTGTCTCGGTTCGACCGCGCCGCGTGCGAGCCGCTCGCCCTGGCGCATCGCCGGCAGTCGGGCCGCTTCGCGTTCCTCCTCGGCAGCATCGTCGCGGTCCTCCTGGTAGAGTGCCAGAAACCCGTCAAAAACGACGACCGAACCGGTCGCCCGTAGGCGCAGGCGCCCCGCCGGGTCGGCGATGTCGACGGTGACCTGATCGAGCAAGGCCGACGCCATCTGGCTCGCAATCGTCCGTTTCCAGATCAGCTCGTAGAGCCGACGCTGATCGCGATCGAGATCGGCGGCGATATCGGCGGGTTTGCGATCGACATCCGTCGGTCGAATGGCCTCGTGCGCCTCCTGAGCGTTCTTGG
>Ga0306921_10004673_pt1 | contig 14116 bp, 13 predicted proteins | sample sta12Cox44000080_FD_203760 | JGI IMG/M metagenome (GOLD analysis project Ga0306921, IMG submission 203760) | Lab enrichment of tropical soil microbial communities from Luquillo Experimental Forest, Puerto Rico - statoxic.12C.oxic.44.000.080 (v2)... | ecosystem: Environmental > Terrestrial >... | reverse complement strand
GCGTTCGTCCTGACCGGCCAGACCGTCGTCGATCTGTTCTTCGCCGCCTTCGACAGCTACTTCAAAGGCGCAAAGAACGACGTCGCGGGATTCGGCGCCAAACCGGCCGCCGATTGGAACGACCTCGGCCTTCCCGGTATTGACGCAAAGGTGGCGTTTTCGCCGCACAGCGCGGCCAATGCCAAGCTCGGTGGCATCGCGGTCGACATCAAAACGAACACGACGTCGTCGCTTCTCTACTCGCTCGCATTCCTCTACGAGTCGCCAGGCGTTGTGCTCGACGCAATCAAGGCCGTTACCGCCGACAAGAATGTCTTCGTCTACGGCATTTCCGACAAGAAGGTCGGCGGTCTGGACGTGCAGGACCCGAGCGGCAATGTAGCGCCTGTTTATGCGGCGGAGCTCGGCGCGGACGTGCCGGAGCCCTTCAAGTCCGAGCCGACTGGCGGCGGCGGCACGCGCATGCATCACAAGTTCACGGTGATCGATTTCGACAAGCCGACTGCGCGCGTCTATCTCGGTTCTTACAATTTCTCCACGCCCGCCGATCTCAAGAACGGTGAGAATCTCGTCGTCGTCAGGGACCGGCGGATCGCGGTGTCCTACATGATCGAGGCGCTCAGCCTGTTCGACCATTACTCGTTCCGCGTCGCCCAGAAGACTGCGGGAGCCAAGGGCCAGAAGCTGCATCTCGTTAGGCCTCCGCGCGCCCCCGGCGAAAAACCGTGGTGGGACGATGACTACACGGTCCCGCACAAGATCAAGGATCGCGAGCTGTTTTCCTAACCGCGCTCGCGCACGCGCTGGGAAGCACTGAATGTTAGGGCGGACGAGACGCCGCAGGTCGGGTTAGCGCGGCCCGTGCGCTCGCTTCGTGGCGCGACACTTCTTCCGCGCTTCGACTTACGACCGCGCGTTTACGTGCGGTTCTCTGACTGACGGTGCTTTTGGTAGTGGGGCTAGGCGCATCCCAAAAGGAAGTACCGGAAATTGGGGATGCTCTGATCGAACATTCGCCGAGTCGACGGGACCTCATGCCACTGAGGCATCGATCCTTTGCTCGTCACGGCGCCGCTGGCGTTGCCTTAGAGAACGACATGTAATCGCGGATGTACTCCCCATAGTATTTCTTTTCGCCTTTCGCCTTGTAGCCTTGGCGAATACTTTTGCTGGCATCGGCGCTTCCTTTGTTGTACGCGATTGCGACATAGATCAGTTCGTTGTCGCTCAACTTGCTCTTGCGCGGGTAGGTGGTGCCCCAGGCGGTATGGAGCTCCATTAGGCACTTCGCCAGACACTTTGAAAAATCGCCCCACTCCTTGTTCAAGAAGTAACCAGAGTCGTGCGGAAAAGCTTGAATGTCGTATTGAAAGATTCCGAAGGCATGACAGAACTTGTTCGAGTTCCTAAGATATCTTCGGTACTCGGTAGCGACCTGCGCCATCCCCTCGAACGCTTCCCGCGCAATCTGAAACATCTTCTTTCCATGGGGTGTTCGTTCGAGAACCGCGCGGCTTTGTGGAAATGCCTTGGGATCGCGACCACCGTTGGCGTCGAGAATATCGCCGACACACAATTCAAGAACTTCAGGGACACTTTTTTCCTTATAGGCGCGACCCCAGACTTCGTAGGTCTCCTGGAGAGCAAGGGCCGTCAAAAAATCGATGTGGAAGGGTGTCCCCCGGACTGCAGCGCTTATGTCGGTGGCGAATTGCTTTTTGAACCAACCGATTGCTGCTTCAAGATCATGCTGGCTGCTCATGAGTTGCCTCTCAAGCGAGAGCGGTCGCAGACCAACTGCGCGATGTCAGGCCGATTTTTTCTATCTGATAAGATTGCGAACCACAATTCCTTCCAAGACAATTCAGACGTTCGTCGAAGGCTCTTCGTCTTAGTGATAGGGATCGTAGTCTGCGTCCGGGTACCACGTACCAGCAAATAGCTTCTTTTGGTCCGACACGGCGCATCGCTGAATATGGACGTTATCAGGAAAGCGCGTCTTGACTCGGGGCTTGCCCCAGTCGCCACCCCACACTAACTCGTATTTTTTTGCTAGCTTGCCGAGAAACTTGAAGTCACCCTTCCAGGACGGGGAGCCAGAAATATCTTTGACCAAGTCGCATGCTAGGCCGTAGTGATGAACTCCAACGGTCTTCAGCTGGGTAGCGCCCTGCGCAAACAAACGCGACTGCCGGGCCTGACTACGATAGGTCTCGAACACCATTAGCTTCGTGCCATCAGCGGCGGCATCGGAGATGATTTGCCTGACGAGCTTGCGCAGGACAGGCTCAAGCAGCGCCAAATCATTGACCGACTTTAAGCTGTTAAAGCGCGGATCCTTTACGATCGTGTCGGTATAGAAATTGCCCACGTTGTCCTCGGGGCTCAACTAGAGCGCTAACTTGGCACATGAGAGCTGTCCTTTCAATCGCTTTATCGCCGACACGGGACTTCGACCCTCCGAGGTGAGCGGATGTCGTAGCTGGTTTTCGCGATGTCTGGCCGTTGTTCTGCAGCGGCTTCCACGCAGCGAACCAACTTCGCAGCGTACCGTCTTTCAATTTCAACTTGAGCCCAAGTACCCAGGCGGCCTCGGCGCCTTGCGTATCGAACAATTGATGCACTTTGGACTTACGAGAACCTTCGTTGTGACCGCCAGCCGCGTTTATGGGCTTCGTGACCTTGGGCTTCGACGCGTAGGTTTGATTGATTTCCTTGCAGTACTCATCAGTCTCTCTACTAATACCTGCCGCGTTACGCTCGCATTTTAGAGAACTGATTCTGCTGGAACTAACCCATAATGGCCCCGAAACACGCAATCTCGTGGCCTGGACACCTATGGTTCGGAGGGCATTGACCGCAGGTTGGTAGGAATCACCTTTACGGTCCTTCGATTGGCCAACGCTCAGTCGGCATTTCTGGTCGCGCAACGAAGTGGGACGAATTTTGGTCGACTCTCTCCAGTTGCATCACCAATACGTGTTCTGATATAAAATTATAAAATTCCTATTGTCCAATTTGTTGAAAATCGAACGGGATGGGGGCGGGCGATGCCCCTAGCGGCAAAGGTCCTCTGGATTGTGAACATGAATGCGGACGCCATGGAGACGGCGTTCTCAAAGCATGCGCTGGCAATTGGGGCGACGACCGTGTGCATTCGAACGTCGTCGAGGAGACTGCCGGACGCCATCAAGCGATTTCACGACCTTGGTATGAAGGTGTACGCGTGGCGGTGGCCCCAAGCTTCGAAATCTGGCGCTCAAAAAGAAGCGGACCTTATCACGGGCAAATTGATCCCCAAAGGGTTAGACGGTTACATCGTTGATCCCGAATCCGATAAGGCGGGCGCTGCTAATGATTGGAATCGCACAGTGCTTGCCCCGGTCGCGGCTCAGTTCTGCACCACAATAAAGAACGCAGCTCCGGCATCATTTGTATTTGGAACCACATCGGGCTGTGCCTATCCCGCAGCGAACGTGAAGCCTAACATTCCGTGGAAGGAGTTTTTCACGGCAAGCGACGTGCTTTTGCCGCAAACTTACTGGCGGTGGACCAACCCCTCGACCGGACGGGCAGGCCAGAAAATAAATGGTGGAACGCCTGCGGCTGCGATTGCCAAGGGCGTTTCGGCTTGGAAGGCAAAGTCTCTCGGCAAGCCGATCGTGCCGATGGCGGGCGAAGTGGATGTGGTCAAGGCGGATGAGATTGCAGCCTATGGAGTTGTATTGCAAAAGATGAAGGTCGCCGAAGGGCACTTCTACACCGATAACGGTAAGATCCCGGTCCTCAATCTGGCGGCAATGAAGGCGCTGTAGCAGCGCCAATTGTCGTGCGGCCACGCAACGTTGCCGGAAACATCTGAGCGGTTAGATTTGTGATCGAGCCGGCTTTTGTCTCGGGAATGACCCGTATGCATTTCGAGCTTGCTGAAGAAACTATCCGCAATCCATCAGCTACAAGCTGAACTGCGTTTCCGAAAGGAGATGTCATGGTGTTCAAGTCTCCGGCCGACCGACACTGCTCGCACTAACTCCCTCCGCGTAGCTTGTTGTACAGTGCAAACGCGCGTTCATTGACCTTAGTGTTAATCGTTTCAATCGCTAGCTGGTTATCCTCAAACTCAGAATCAGGGAAAACAAAAAACATTACGTCCTGCTCAACGCTTGAATTGCGGGCCCGTGCGCAAAAGCCCTTTCTCGTCACGCTTTAAACAGGGATCGGGACAGCCCTTCTGTTGCAAGGCCTCATGTACGACGCCAAAAGCACTCGCCTAAATGCTACCCGCAACAATTGAATATTTCTTATTCGACGATAGTCTGAACAGAACCCAAAACAGCGTTGACTTGGCTAACGCGCCGCCGCGTGGCTTTCACCGGGCCCGTAAACCGGTCGATCTACGAAGCAACAGAATATTTTCGGTCGTCAGTGTGTTTTATATAATGCCTGTGCGCAATAAGAGTTTTCTTAATGGAGAGCAATATTTTCGTTTGCAACCATATTTGAGGTAACGGATGATGTCATTCGGTAAGTATAGTCGTACCCGGACGAAGAGTGAATCAGGGAGCACTAACCACCTAATATACAGCACGTAATGGAGGGAACCAGCGAGGCGGCCCTGCACTTCACCCTGGCGTATCGCGCGTACGGGTGCAACACGAGGAGAATGTCATGGCTTTGAAAATCGTCGGCGTGTGCGTACATGGTCTCGGCGGCAATTTTTTTTCGACCGGAATGGACTCCCTTGCGACAGAGTTGAACCGGGTCACGCCGGCAAGGCTGTCACTTCACGGTGCGGGGCGGCAACGATCCGCGCCTCGAGGACGTGGCGATAACATCGGATTTGATGTCAGCTCTTGGCAAGGGAGCCACGGTGATTTACATCGGTCACTCACTCGGCGCGGATTCGGCGCTGCGCTTTGCTCAGGCAGCGCGCAATTTCAAGCTTCCTCTTATCTGTCCGGTCGATCCTGTTAGCTGGGACAGCAACGCGCAGCAGGTCGCTCCCGGGCGTTGGGAGGTCGGCAGCAACGTCGCGCGCGTGATCGGTTATCGGACGAACACATTTCCTGGCGGCGGCAGCATTGTGCTGGCGGCCGGTAATACAGTGACTAATCTTACGGACACGACCATAGATGTGGCTCACGCAAGTCCTCCGGGCAGGTTGGACATTGCGTCCTCACCTGAAGTACATGCTGCGATAATAACAGGCGTACGTGACGTCGTTACGCAGATGCAGGCCGTCGCCTGATTGACCACACGTCTTGGCAATCGTCGCGCTTCTTCGCGCCTGAGACGATGTTTTTTGGCGCGATGACTTTTGCGCGATTCTCCCAGCAATTCTCCTCTTCCTTTTTTCGACTATTTGCAGGAAATGCCCGGCTAAAACAATATAGCGAGGCGATTAGGCTCGATCCCAAAAGCGCTCGCTACTTTGCCAAACATCGGTTGACCAAATCGAAGCGCCTTTAGCCGCGCTCTCGAGGCCAGTTACTTCCGGTGGTAGAATTTACTGCTGCACACCAATCCATCAAATCTCGTCGCTTCTGGCGTTGCCCCCTTGAATTGATCCAAGCCGAACGGGAGTCTGGCCCTTGGGGAGAGTACCAGATGATGCAACGGAAGAGGCACACGGAAGAGCAGATCATTGCAATCCTGAAGGAGCACGAGGCCGGGATGAAGGTGGCCGATCTGTGCCGCAAATACGGGATCAGTGAAGCCACCTTCTACAACTGGAAAGTTAAGTACGGCGGGCTGGAGGTCTCCGAGGCTAAGCGGCTGACGGGTGGCAAAGCAAATTTATTGCCTCGTTAGCTTAACGGCTAAACAGATCATTCGGAAACGCCGGGGGGATCCAGTGACCCACGCGATTCAACTCTGCTTCACTTCTCCTCTGCCGTAGCGATCGTGTGCTCGGCCACGAGCTCTGCCTGGAACCGGGCTACGTTGTCTTGGTCTATAAAGATGGACTGAGTGTTGTTCTGTGCCTTGTACTTCGGACCGCCGGGCTTCCCCGCCACGACGAACGTCCCCTCGCCGGAAGACGACCAGTTCGTGCTGCCCTCGGCCCCTATCCGGCCGTCGGCCACGAACCCCTTGGTGTGGCTGATCTGGTGGGTCGCGCTCTGGCCGACCACGAAGTGGGACCCAAACGCCTTCAAGTTGTATTTCTTGTCCGCAGCCAGGAGCATCTTCTCATGCTTGCCCCCGGACTGGCTCTTGTCGAGGGTGATCAGGACTATGACGTGCGGATCTAGCACTTTGCTCATCACGATCTTGTTCAGCTCATCGTCGTCGTACCCGAACATGTTGAGGTACAGCGACGTGGTGACCCGCGACAGGACGTACTTGAGGACCCCGTGGACGTCGTCCCGACCTACGTAGAATAGGTGGAAGTCGGGGTTTCCGCTGATCGCTTGCTCCCTAGTGAACGTCGCGAGGTCAGTGATCTTGAAGTCAACCAGCGAACCGGCTGCTTGCTTCGTCATATCACGGTCAGAGATCTTGGAGTCAACTAGCGAACCGGCTGCTTGCTTCCTCATATCACGACCCTTTTATTCCTTGCTAATGAGCCTCGGTCCAAACTTTTCGCATGGCGTTGGCGTCTTCCTAATTAGCTGCGAACCCTCGAGTTCGCCGCTCCAGCCATCGCAACCCTCGCCTTGTTCAGGCCAATCGAAGGCGAGCAGAACGAGCGTCGGAGATGTAAAGAAGTTGACGGTTACGGCCATGATCACCCCCAAGCGGGACAGTCGAACGCTACCCATTCTGATTGAAAAGTCTGTGACGAAAGTCACAACGCAGGAAAGCGCATTCTGGCTGCATGCTTAGGAGGCTCAGAAATCCTGCTCCATCGCCGCCGGCCTCTTTGCTAGGGCCGACGGTTTATTTTTGCAGATGAGGCGATTACGCGGCGATTGCTGCTTGTTGCTCGACATCGCGAGCGAACGATGGGCTGTGCAAAAAGCGCGTGCGACCGAATTCGGTGCCGGGATCGGCGGTAGGTTGGAAAATATTAATAGCGTAAGGTGGGCTGAAGAAAATTGACTACCGCCTCTTATTTGGTGCCAATTTTTCGGTGTGACGCGCGGCACAGACAACGCTGTCTGGCTGAGTAGAGTTATACACGATATGCAGTGTGGACCGTAGTGCCACATTTCAAGAGACAACCTATGAAGAAGAAAGCCAAGAAAACCAAAGCAGTTTCAAAAAAAAGCGCCGCGGCAAAGAAAACACTAAGGGCAGCAGTGGCAGCTCCGGTCGGACCTGCTGATATTGTCGACATTCCTCCGAAGAATACCTTCAATAAGAACCTCAGCTCGGCCACGGAAGCGACGATGGTCCGGTTGTTAGGCGTTCCCGGAGAAAAGACGAAAGACTGTAGCCCTGCAATCGGGGCCTTCAAAAAACGGGTCAAGTCGCGTGTTGACGTTGGGCCTTTCAAAGTCAGCGGTCTCGATATTGCCGTGAAGTCGCTGAAGGCGGTCTTCGACGAAGCGGAAGAACAGATCTCCAATGTTGTCGCCGTTGTGAAAAACGACGGTATGCTCTGCGTTCGCCACAAGCGAACGAATTCCAATTCGTTCTCGAATCATAGCTGGGGCACAGCGATTGATCTATTTTTTGGAACGCAGGCTGTGCCTCAAGGCACTCCGAAGACCCATCGGGGGATCCTGCAGCTTGTTCCATTTTTCAACAAGCACGGCTGGTACTGGGGTGCAGGATTTTCCGGCAAGTCGGTGGACAGTATGCATTTCGAACTTGCTGAAGAGACTATCCGCAATTCACCAGCTACGAGCTGAGCTACGCGCCTGCGGCGAAAGTTGGCGGGTCAAATTACAAGCAGCGCGCTCGACACGAACGCAATTATCGAGCTGAGCTTCCAGGCGCGCCCTATCGGTGGCAGTCACTTACAAACTTAACCGAACAGCTATAGTCAGCTGTCTCATTTCATCGGGTTGGCCGTATCGTTGGAGAGGAGACAGGGGAGAAGTTGGCGGAATGACCACGGCGCTCCTGAAGCGGTACGGTCAAAGCGGAGCACGACGTCAAAGCGATCGCCGTCCCACTTCGCTGGAAGCCCTTGCAGGACCTGGCCCTTTGCAATGTTTGGAACAATCGCGCTGGCAATAGCCTTGTGTTCCCAGCAGATCAAAACAACCCCCGTTAAGCCGATTACCTCGGTCACGAGCTGATGCTCTTGTCCAAGGGCATACTTTGTGACCGGCTTCAGCCGAAGTCGCTCCGCAAGAGCGGTGATTGTTTCGTGGGGGCGCTGACTCGGTTCCTTACCAGACTGTTTAGGGTCAGCCGCGTAGATCGCGCCGGGCTGCGGAAAGGCGTCGCCTTTGAGACCTCCACCGAACAATGCAGCCCAACTTCCTGCGCGCTGCCAGCCGCGGATTACAAGTGACTTTTTATCCTTCATTCCGTCCGGCGTTAAGCCGGGTCCCGGCCAGTCTTCGTCCGGTTTTTCGGCATGACGAATAATAAGAACGGTTAGTCCGGACATATCTATCCCCATCAGATACTTCTGGTGCGCTGAACGTGCTTCTATTACCACTCCGGATTGTTAACAAAAAGACGAAGCCAGATTCAAAAATAATGTGCCGAGGGCAGTCGTCCATGTGTCCCGCGCTCTTGTTTGCTAGCAATGAGCTTACAGGCAAGGGTAGGCGTTAGACGCTTTTATGGTCTCAATCAAACGATAAATCAACGCTTAATGAATCAATGAAAGCCGCTAGAACCGAGCATTTATCGCGCATGGTCGTAACCTCCGATGTACGCCTCGTCTTTTGAGAGAAGATATAGAAACGGCCTGGGTCCACCGCTTTTCTCCGTGACGAAGCCGCAAACGATGTCGCTAGAATTGCTCACCGTCGCTGCGTTTAGTTTTGCAGCGAGCGTGTCAGGCCGATCGCCTCCGAGTCCGTGACGGCAAACGCCAATTGTGTTCATGTACTAACCCGCAAATTTTGTTATCCTCTCCCTGATACTGTGCCGGCAAGGTTGGTCTTACAGGCACGCCTTGGGCTCCAAGCCTGGCGTCTGCGTTCGTTACGAACGCATGCAGCGCCATCGACCGACAGCACGGCTGAGGGGCTTTATATGAGTAGTTTTGTCGAACTTCCACCGACCGAATATAGCGCGACCGCATTTACCAGTTTTGATCCTGGGGCGACTAATTTTACGACTGGCAATGCGCTAGCCTTGATGTGGAGCTCACAACTTGCGTATGAGACTGGGAAACCACGAACCATCGATGTTGTGGGCGATACATGGAAATTTGCTTCCGTTTTCCCCTTCAGCAAACAAAAGGTCGATATAGTTGCTAGCTTCGACACGACCGGAATATTGGGCGAACGAGCGGACGCAATCATACTGGCTTTTGCCGGCACCGATCCTGCAGTGTGGGAAACTCTGGCAACCGATTTCAACATTCGACTGACTAAGGACACGGACACCCATATCGGCTTTCAGGCGGCTCTCGATGCGGCGCGCCCCGAGATCGATCGCGCTATCGCGATGAGTCAACATACGGGTAAGCCTCTGTACATTGCCGGTCACAGTCTGGGCGCAGCACTTGCCGCACTTGCCGCAAGTTTCGCTGCTTCCAGCGGTTCGCCGCCCAAGGCCGTTTACACATTTGGCATGCCGCGGGTAGGCGGTGAGCAATTCCAGACGGCGTATAATGCCAATCTAGGCTCAGTGACCTACCGCCTGGTTCACGGACTTGACGTTGTCGCTAGGGTGCCAATGTCGGAGCTCGGCTATCGACATGTCGGCTGCGTGCTTCAATGCGAGAGCGGAAAAAAATTCGATCCGGCAGCAATGTCACCGCTCGTTTCAGACGTCCCTGAATTTTCTCTCGGGCTCGCTCATACCCTCGTAAGCAGTATCGAGAGTTTGCTGTCCGGTCATAGTTTGTCGTTGCCGGGACCTGGCACCTTTGGACCACTATTTAAATATCTGCCGCCGCCAATCAGGGATCATTTGCAAGATCGTTACTACAACGCGCTGACGCCATAGTTGTCGTGCGATACAGTGTTTGTTGGGCGGCCAGGTCTCGCCCCGTCACAGCATCGAACGGCTCGCAGCAGTTGTATGTCTCCATGTCGATCACAAGCCCTCGCACCTGGTTTTTCTCGATGTGTATAATCGACCGCGAGCCAATTACGCCGCCATCTTTTGAATACCAAACCGACCCGATCATAGCTTGCTTGACCTCCTCAGGCGCGGTCATTTTTCCGATCAGGTCGTCGAGCATCAGGTTGCCAGCAAGTACTGGAGCGTGCCGAGCCACCAGGCAAGCTGTTGTGAAAATCCGCCGATCGATCGTAATGATTGCGGCACGATTGCTGCGGTAGCAGGGCCGGCGGGACGCTCGGTGACCTCTAGCGTGTCATAGATGCGCGCGAAGCCAGCGCCCACGGAGCCGCACCCTGGCAGCAGGGCTGCTTTGACATCATCCCACCATGGCGAATGAGGTCGCTCCCGAGCTCGTCGTGGCGCAGCTTACAATCCGCGCAGCCTCCGGTGACAATACCGCTCCTGCAGCGCAGCCGGCCAGCGGACACGCGGCGTCAATTGCGTCGATCACCGGGTTGTCCTGGCTCGTTTGGCTGACTGCGTTTGTTTGGTCCTCTTGGCTCGTTTAGCTGACTTGGCTTGTTTAGTTGGTTTGGCTTGTTGGGTCCTGGTGGGTCGTTTGCCTGGCTTGATGGCATGCGGACCGGTTGCGGGCGAAACCCCGCCGGTTTGTCCTTGGAGTGCAGGACGAACTCGTGTCGAACCGTTGTCGTGTGGCGTCGGCAAGGCGTCTCCCTTGGGACTCGCACCTAGCCAGAAGTTCAACTCGGCCGACTTCACCTGGTTGTTGGCGGAGAAATAGGAATTTTGCCAGCTATCGTCGGCCGCAAGAAAGTGCCAGGCCTTATCTCTTTCCGTTTGCAGGTAGTAGCGCCAAGCATAATGGTCATAGACGTCTAGGCAATGTGCGGCATAGGCCTCGGCGACCGCGCGGTGACTCTTGATGATCGCCAGATTTTCGTCGTTGTTGTAGGACGCCTTATAGCCGTCGTTGTGGCTGCCCATCGCAACGACACAATTGTCTGAGAAAGGGTCGATCACAACGATCTTGTCGTGGATCACGGCGTGGCCGGCCTGATTCAATTCCTGACTCCATTGACCGAACGCGTCGCCCTTGGTCACGCCCCGGGTATGGATGACGCGGTAGTCTTCTGGTAGCGGCGGAGTGCCTTTTTGGGGCTTCTTGACCGGCGTCTGGCCGCCGTTCACCGCCGTATAAAATTCGCCGGACGCAGACGCGTCCGTTACGGCGCCGCGCACAAACAGCGAGGGGTTGGCCTTTTGCGCGGCGGCGATCGTATCGACGATACTCGGATATCCTGGCTCGAATACCAGGAATAGAATCGCCTGCTGTGCCTGGCTGATGAGTTTGAAGAGCTCCTGCAAGTCGGGGGGGCAGGGTTCGTTCTTACCGGGCTTGCTAGCCCTGGCCTTCGGCGTGTTAGGCGAGAACCAAAGATCGACACTACCGCTGCCGTCTTCGAGCTGGACGGTAGTCGGGCCCTTGGCATCACCCGTCCGAAGCGGTGCGGCTTGCGGCCCCGTAACATTCGGTCCGGGGGGCAGAGTGTCCTTCAGAAGCCGGCTCCAGTAGGCATCATAGGCGGCGGCCACACCGGCAGATCGAGCGATGATGGTATTGTTGGTTTGGGCGCACAGCCCGTGGGCGGTCACGTTCGTCGAACCGAATAGTGCGGCCGTCGGCACCCCCTTTTGCACTAGGACCTGGAATTTGTTGTGGCCGATATGGTTGCTGGCCATGAAACGATCGTGAACGTTCGCGCCAGCGGCCTTGATGTTGGCACGCTGAGTTGCGTAGGTATCGTTGGTTTTCGTCCCGTTTTCTTTGCCCGGCATGTTGGAGAGGATGAGGTTCAAAGACCCCTTTAGCGGATTGAGGTGATCGATCACCTCGGGATCATCAAACTCGTAGAAGGCACAATGAAGTTCATCCCTGTTCTGCAGTGCCTCGTCCGGCAGCGTCGTGAGCGCCTCGATCATTTGCCCGGCGAGATCGTTACGAAGCTGATCGCCTATGTTATAGATGTGGTGCGTAAGCTTGTCCGCCATCTGCCCACCGCCCAGCGCGCTCGCCGTCGCCTGGGTCGCCAGAATACCGCGGTTGAAATAGGCCGAGAGTGCTCCATAATGAGGAGTGAGCTGTATCTGGTTTGATATCAGCGGTCCATACGGCATTGGCTGGAGGCTGCCCAGCTTACCACCCAGCGGCACGATCTTGTATTTGTAGGCTCCTCCACGTTTGGCATAGACATCTTTCCAAAAGAATTTCTGCACTGGATCGTCCGCTGTCGTGCGGCCCGCCGCCGCCGGCTGATTTTGGAATGTTGCCATCGCCGGCAAACATGTCTCCGTGCCGGCCAGCACATCAATTCGATAGATTGCAAATCCCACGCAGCCATTGAGCTTGCCGTCAAACGTCCAGGCCACCACCGCAATATCGTTATTCGAAAACGCAACCGCCTTCATTATCTTGCTCCAAGTATGAGATTAAACAGAGAGCACCGTCCTCGGTACCGATAACCAACGAAAAATAATTTACGAAGCTACACGAGACGACGTTGCGGTTCAACTACCGGATGAAGTACCATTCGCAAAAAAGCTGCCCGGCGATTGCGTCTGGGCCTCGCGCGCATGCTAACTCGCAACCCACGGGATGATCCAGGGGAGCGGGGAGATACACCTTTATTCTGTTCCAGTGCCCGACGCGCGGCTTCAAGCTCGCCGATTTCTGAATTCCTTACGGTCAAAGAACTCGCAATAACCTCGTTGATCATGCACGCCAGCGGCTGCAACCGAAAGCGGTTGCGCTTGCACAACGGGTGGCGGTGGCGCCCGTTCCACAACCTGAGCTCGCGGCGTCCAGCTTCGACGTCACCGTCGTTCCTTCCCTTAATTTCGTTAGCGCCGGTACCGAAATCTCCCTCATTGGGACGCCTTGTGCCGGCGCTCAATGCCAAGATGCCTTTTTCGAGCACCATGCCACGACTTACTTCGCGCTGTTGCAGGCACAAATTTCATAAGCTCGACAATTTGCCGAGATGTTTGTTAAGCAGCGCGCTCTTGCTTCACCGTCTCCGCGTGCTGGCAACCCGAGCAGTAGAAGATGTAAATCTCCGGCATGTCTTTGAGATCGGGGTGGCCTCTCAGACCCATCGTCCCATTGCAGTGCGGGCACGCTAGTCACCCTCTGGACTGTCTAAGAGGCGGGTTCGTCCGGCTCTGGAATATCCGGGTCTCGCTCCCAGCCCTCGTTCTCTAGCTTGATGTGCTCAAACGCCACCGCATTGGCGTCCGCATCAAGATCTGGCAGAGCTTGGTATTCTGAGACCCAGCATCGATAGACTTTGTAAGCGATCACGAGTTGCCCCGCTTCATTGAAAAACTCGATAGTAATGTCCTTGCGAAAATCCTTGAGCGATACCTCGGAGCCAAGCCCGGCGCCAAATTGCCAAGCCTTATTAGCCCATTGTTCGAACTCAGTGTCGTGGGTCACGCCGCGTTGAAGTGTAATGGCGTCGTATTTGGTTGTGCCCGGAGACTTACGGCTGGTACTCGGATCACCGCCCTCGCGGTGTTCGATAACTTTAGTGGTGCGCCTCAGCGCGCTGATCCGGGAAACTCCAGCGATGTATCTACCGTCCCATTTTCACGCGGAATTTAAAATTTTTATAGGGGTCGAAGCGTTGCGGATTAACCGTGAACTGCGTCATGGATGCCAACTTCTTTCCTAACCGAAATTAAAATCGTCACGAATAGAAGTTACTCGTGCACTTAAAATGTGCCACAGGATGGGCGCCATTGCCTTTGGCTATTCGAGATTTTGGCTCGGAGGAAAGTCGCGCGAAAACACTGGCTGCTCAATGAACTTCTTCGGGTCATAGGTCCAGAACTGGCTCACTTGCGGATAAGTCTTGACGATCGTGTTGGTGAGTTTGCCGTTTACGCGTGCCACTTTACGAATGTGGATGTCGAGGACCGGAGTTCCGTATTCGTCGAGTCGTACCGGGCC
>Ga0306921_10004672_pt1 | contig 14116 bp, 12 predicted proteins | sample sta12Cox44000080_FD_203760 | JGI IMG/M metagenome (GOLD analysis project Ga0306921, IMG submission 203760) | Lab enrichment of tropical soil microbial communities from Luquillo Experimental Forest, Puerto Rico - statoxic.12C.oxic.44.000.080 (v2)... | ecosystem: Environmental > Terrestrial >... | reverse complement strand
ACTGCGGTTGCGCCCCTCCTGCTGCCCGATGCGCACACCTTCGGGGTTATACCCATAGGCGCCGAAGGGCGAGGTGCCGGCGGTGCCGATCCATTTGCTGCCGCCCTGGTGGCGGGACTGCTGCTCGGCGAGGCGCCGGCGTAATGTCTCCATCAGCTTTTCCCAACCGCCGAGCGCCTCGATCAGCTGCTTTTCCTCCTCCGTCAAAAACCGTTCCGCGAGTTTGCGCAACCATTGATCCGGGATGGGTGTTTGCGGATCGGCCGGGGTCTCGATCCCCTTGAAGCAGTGGCCGAAGACCCGGTCGAAGCGGTCGAGATGCCGTTCGTCCTTGACCAGTGCGGTGCGCGCCAGAAAGTAGAAGTCCTCGATGTCAAAGGCGGCGACACGTTTTTGCATCGCTTCCATCAGGGTCAGGTATTCGCGCAGCGAGACCGGTACCTTGGCCTCGCGCAGCTCGGCAAAGAACGAGAAGAACAAGTTATGAGCCGCCGCGCTCGCGCCGGTGCAAAAATGCCAGGCGTTCGAACAGATGCACGTCCTCTTCGTTCTTCAGCAAGGCCCCGTGCAATGGCGGGATCAGTTTCGCCGGATTGCGGGTTCTCAACACCTCCGGGGAGATATCCTCGGCGAGCAACAGCTTGATCCAGTCGAGCAGCTCTGAGGTCGAGGGTTTCTTCTTCAATCCTGGGGCTTGGCGGATATCATAAAAAATCGTCAGCGCCTCGTGCACCAGCTCATGTTTCAAATCGGGATAATGTACGTCGATGATCCGCTGCATCGTCTCGCGGTCGGGAAATCGGATGTAATGGAAAAAACAGCGCCGGAGAAAGGCGTCCGGCAGCTCTTTTTCGTTGTTGGAGGTGATGATGACGATCGGGCGCTGCCGGGCCCGGATCGTGCGGCGCGTCTCATAGACGTAGAACTCCATACGATCGAGCTCGAGCAAGAGATCGTTGGGGAACTCGATATCGGCCTTGTCGATCTCGTCGATCAGCAGGACCGGTGCTTCCGGCGCTTCGAATGCTTCCCAGAGTTTTCCCGGCACGATGTAGTTGGCGATATCGTGTACCCGCTCGTCGCCGATCTGGCCGTCGCGCAGGCGAGACACCGCATCATATTCGTAGAGACCTTGCTGCGCCTTTGTCGTCGATTTGATGTGCCAGGTGATCAGGTCTTTGGCGACGCCGCGAGCGACCTCGTGGGCGAGGATCGTCTTGCCGGTCCCGGGCTCTCCCTTGACGAGCAGCGGACGTTCGAGCGCGATCGCGGCGTTGACCGCGACCTGAAGATCCTGCGCAGCTACGTAGGTGTCGGTGCCCTCGAAACGTCGCATGCTCGCCCTATCCCCAGAAATTGCATTTCCCGTCATGCGCGCAATGACATAACCCGAGCCTTGCCGTGACGCCAGTCGGACTCCAGCGCCAGCGATTTAACCGACCAACGGATCGCCTTCTGGCGGCGGTGCTCGGGGTCTTGCTGCTCGCCCTGATGTTTGTCCCGGCACGAGATCCCCTTACGCACAGTCTGACCATCGAGTGGCACCCCTCGGCGGAGCTCGTCTTCTTCCTCTTTGTCGTCGCAGTCGCGACGGTAGCGCGCCCGCAAATAGTCGCGGCGCGTTCCACAGCTCGCGTCCTCGCTGTGCTCGTCGTCGCAATGGCGCTCCTCAACCTGGTCGATGCCGCCACTCCGACCTTGCTCGGCCGTGACCTGAATCTCTATTGGGATCTGGCGCATCTTCCCTCGCTCTTCGGGCTCGCTGGCGCGGCATCCGGGTCCTGGCGGATGGCGGGTGCAATTGGAGTTTTTGCCGGCGCGATCTTTCTGCTGATCGCCGGAACCGCTTGGATTTGGCGCCAAGTGCTCTCGGTCTTGGCCGACCGGCGTATCGCGCTCGCGTTTGCTGTCCTGCTCGGCGTGGTGCTGGACGTGACGGCTTTTATGCCGGCCGAAGAGCGGCCGCTCGCGACCGGGCTCGGGCTCGATATAATTCGCCAGTCAGTCGCGTTCGTGCGAGGCTGGCGCGCGCCCAGCGGGAACGGCGAGCCCTATGCCGCGGCGCTCGCGGCTCCGGCACCGCCGCACAGCGACCTTGCTGGGCTCAAGGGGCGCGACGTCTATCTCATCTACCTCGAATCCTACGGCACTACGGTCTTCGACACGCCGGAGTTTCGCGCCGGCCTCAGCGAGGCGTTGAGCCAATTCGAAACCTCGCTGCGCGGTGCCGGATACACCATTGCCTCGAACCGGCTGGTCTCGCCGACCTTTGGCGGCGGCTCGTGGCTCGCCCATGCGACCCTCGCAAGCGGGGTTCGGCTCGACGACCCGGTACTCAATACGTTGCTGCTCGATTCCGGCCGTAAGCTGTTGCCCGCCTACTTCAAGGAAGCAGGATGGCGCACCATCGACATCGCCCCCGGCATCAAAACACCATCAGCAAGAGCGACGGTGGCCTGGGGCTTCGACCGTGAGATCTTCGCCAGCGAGCTCGATTATAAGGGTCCATCTTTCGGCTGGTTCGCAATTCCCGATCAGTTCACGCTCGATCGGGCAGCGACGATACGCTCGGCGCTCGGTCCCGCACTACCGGTGTTCACCCAACTGGTTCTGGTTTCGAGCCACATTCCGTTCGCCCCGGTGCCGCCCTACCTGGCCGATTGGGGCGATTCCGGCACCTTTGCCAGCGTTCCTGCGACGGTGATGGAGGAGGTCCGGCGGCAACCCGACTGGACCCGGCTCGCGCCCGATTATCTGAACAGCTTGCGCTATGATTTCGCGGTGCTCGCGGGCTGGCTCACCCACCGCATCGGCGGGGACGGGCTGGTGATCCTGCTCGGCGACCACCAGCCTCCGGCGATCGTCGGAGGGCAACCGCAGCCGCCCTGGACCGTCCCGATCCACGTGCTGTCGCGGGATCCCGAGCTGATCACGCCGTTCGTTGCCGAGGGTTATGTCTCCGGCCTCTTTCCGACCCAGGCATCGCCGCACCCGGGCATGGAGACATTTCTCGCGCGCTTCCTGGCTGCGTTCGACCGGCCGGGTTGACGTCCAATCGCCGCGTACTCACCCGCCGAGGAGTTCATCCAGCGTTGCGGCCAGGCGGGCGAGATCCGCGCCGCGCACCAGCCGATGATCCCCTTCCTTGACAAGAGTGACTGCGACGTCCCGGCTCTGCAGGCGCTCGGCGAGGCGTAAGCTCGTCTGCCACGGAACAGCATCGTCGAGCATGCCGTGCAGCAGCCGCACCGGGCATGCAAGCGGAATTTCGGCGCGCGTCACGAGATGGCGACGGCCGTCTTCGAGCAGGCCGAGCGGATGGGTGTACCCAATCGGGCTGTATCGCGAGGGTAAAGTGACGGCGCCGGTTTCTCGAAGCTCCTTGCGTTGCGCCGCATCGAGCCGCGGCCAGACGAGATCCTCGGTGAAGTCGGGTGCTGCGGCAATCCCGACAAGCGCGCAGACTCGCTCGGGTCGCGCGAGAGCGGCCAACAGCATGATCCACCCGCCCATGCTCGAGCCGATTAGGATTTGTCGACCCTCGGTCAGCTCGTCGAGAACGGCAACGGCGTCCTCGGTCCACCGGCCGATCGTCCCCAGAGCGAGGTCGCCGCTCGATGCACCGTGTCCGAAATAATCGAAGCGCACGTAAGAGTGCCCGCGACGCCTGCAATATTCCTCGAGAAAAGAGGCCTTCGTCCCGGTCATGTCGGAGCGGAACCCACCGAGGAACACCACACCCGGACCTCGGCCGGCAAGCCGATGGTAGGCGATTGTTGCTCCATCGTGACGTGGTAGGATGGTCCCGCAATCCATTGGAGATTTGCGGCAAACAGAATGGGCGTCGACGATAGCATCGGGTCCGCTCCACCAAAAGGCCGCCCCCCGGCTGTACTGCAGATTGTTCCGCGCCTCGTCTCCGGCGGCGCCGAGCGCGGGACCGTAGAGCTCGCAGAGGCCCTGGTTGCCGCCGGATGGGCCTCATACGTCGCTTCCGGTGGTGGCCCATTGGAGCGCGACATCGTCCGGTCGGGCGCCATCCATCTGACCCTGCCGCTTGCCTCGAAAAACCCTTTGCTGATGCGCCGCAATGCCACGGCCCTGGCACGGTTGATTCGGCGTCTGGGCATCGACATCGTCCATGCCAGAAGCCGCGCACCGGCATGGAGCGCTTGGTCTGCCGCAAGCGCCACCGGCCGGCACTTTGTTACGACATTTCACAACGCTTACGACGCCGGTGTCTCGCTCAAGCGCCGGTATAATTCGGTAATGGCTCGTGGCGAGCGGGTCATCGCGATTTCGCAGTTCGTCGCCGATCACGTCGCGCAGGTTTATGGGATCGGACCGGACCGGTTGCGCACAATCCCCCGCGGCGTTGACCTCGACATCTTCGATCCGAGCCGGATCGGGGCCGAGAGGATCGTCGGCCTTGCCCGGCGGTGGCGGCTGCCCGACGGTGCGCCGATCGTAATGCTTCCGGCCCGCCTGACGCGCTGGAAGGGCGGGCTCGATCTTATCGCCGCGATCGCCGTGCTTGGCCGGCGCGATATCTGCTGTCTCCTCGTCGGTTCCGAACAGCGCCGCGGGTACCGCCGCGAGCTCGAGACCGCAATCGAGCGGAACGGGCTTACCGGTCTCTTTCGCATCGTCGAGGACTGTCGTGATATGCCGGCCGCGTATATGCTGGCTGATGTCGTCGTTTCCGCTTCGAGCGATCCCGAGGGGTTCGGCCGGACCATCATCGAGGCGCAGGCGATGGGACGGCCGGTTGTCGCCACCGCTCACGGCGGTTCCTGTGAGACGATTGAGCCGGGGATCACCGGCTGGCTCGTGCCTCCGCGCGATCCGGCCGCTCTGGCCGAGGCAATCGGCGAAGCGCTGTCGCTCGGGGAGAGCGAGCGCCAGCATTTTGCCCGGCGTACGATCGCACACGTTGCCAGCCGGTTCACGTGCGAGGCGATGTGTGCCCGCACAATTGAAGTCTATGAAGAGCTGCTCTTTCCGGAGGCGAGCGCATTGCAGGAGGCGGCGCCGGCCGCTGTTGTGGCATGACGCCTTGAGCCTGCCTTGACGCGAAGCGGATGGCTCGCGATATTTGGGTTGTGAGCAGGAGCGGCCGGATCCTCGTCCCAACGACTACCAGCACCCGCAATGGCGGGGTGCCGGGAGGTCGCGCGCGCTGATCCAGCGGCAAACGCTCAACCCGAATGACCCCGCCGGCCAAACGGACGGGGATTTTCGTGACCAGTTCGCCCCGTCGGAGCGGCCGATAACGACGGAGCAAACGGCGCGATGATCGAGCAACCCGACGACGACCCGCACGCCCCGGGCTCGCCCGCGCAGACCCACGCACCAAGCCCGGTCGCGGTGACCCTGCCCGACGGCAGCCGCCGCGTATTCCCGCATCCAGTGACCGGTGCCGAATTGGCAGCGGCGATCGGGCCCGGCCTCGCCGAGGCGGCGATCGCGGTCAGCATCAACGGCCGGCAGCGCGACCTCGTCGCAGCGATCGATCACGATGCCAAGGCCACCATCATCACCCGCGACATGCCTGAAGGGCTCGAGATCCTGCGCCACGACGCGGCCCATGTCATGGCCGAGGCGGTCAAAGAGCTCTATCCCGGCACCCAGGTCACCTTTGGGCCGGCGACCGAAACCGGCTTTTACTACGATTTCGCCCGCGACGAGCCGTTCACCCCCGATGATCTCGCGAAGATCGAGGCGCGGATGCGCGAGATCGTGCGCCGCGACGAGACGATCACACGCGAGGTCTGGGATCGCGACGCGGCAGTCGCCTTTTTTCGAGCAATCGGCGAGAAATATAAGGCCGAGTACATCGGCGAAATCCCGGCGGGCGAGGAGATCAGCCTGTACCGGCAAGGCGGCTTTGTCGATCTCTGCACCGGGCCGCACCTGCCCTCGACCGGATATCTCGGACAAGCCTTCAAGCTGATGAACGTGGCCGGCGCCTATTGGCGGGGCGACTCCCGCAACCCCCAGCTGCAGCGCATCTACGGCACGGCGTGGGCTAATCAGAAAGAGCTCGATCAATACCTCTTCCGGCTCGAAGAAGCCGAGCGCCGCGACCATCGGAGGCTCGGGCGCGAGCTCGAGTTGTTTCACCTCCAAGAGGAGGCGGTCGGCAGCGTCTTCTGGCATCCCAAGGGGTGGGTGCTGTTTCGCACCATCGAAAACTATCTGCGCAAGCGGCTCGACGCCGCTGGTTACCAGGAAGTCAAAGCACCCCAATTGCTCGACCGAAGCCTATGGGAAGCCTCTGGGCACTGGGAGAATTTCCGTGAGAACATGTTCATCGCAGAAAGCCGAGACGAGCGCGTACTCGCGGTCAAGCCGATGAACTGTCCGGGGCATGTGTTGATCTTCCGCAACCGGCTGCGAAGCTATCGTGAATTGCCGCTGCGTCTGGCGGAATTCGGCAGCTGTCACCGCAACGAGCCGTCCGGGGCCCTACACGGTATCATGCGTGTGCGCGGCTTTACGCAGGACGACGCGCATATCTTCTGCACCGAGGATCAGGTCACCAACGAGTCGATCGAGATCTGCCAGTTGCTGTTGTCGGTATACCGCGACTTCGGCTTCGACGACGTCGAGATCAAATTCGCCGACAGGCCGCCGCAGCGCGTCGGCAGCGATACGGTCTGGGACCGTGCCGAGCACGATTTGAAGGCGGCGGTCGAGTTGGCGGGGCTGCCCTATACCTACAACCCCGGCGAGGGCGCGTTCTACGGGCCGAAGCTCGAATTCTACTTGCGCGACGCGTTGGGCCGGCAATGGCAATGCGGCACTCTGCAGTTGGATTTCAACATGCCGGGGCGGCTCGGAGCCGCTTACGTCGGTGAGGATGGCGGGCGCCATACGCCGGTCATGCTGCACCGCGCTATCCTCGGCTCGATGGAGCGATTCATCGCGATCTTGATCGAGCACTATGCCGGCCGGTTCCCGCTTTGGCTCGCGCCGGTGCAGTTGGTCATTGCGACAATCACCTCGGAGGCGGCCGATTACGCCGGCGAGGTTGCGCGGGCATGCGCGGCCGCCGGGCTCAGATGCGCGTCTGACACCGGCAATGAGAAGATCGCTTACAAGGTCCGCGAGCACACCCTCGCCAAAGTGCCGGTCCTCTTGGTCATTGGGCGTCGCGAGGCGGCTAACCGATCGGTTGCGTTGCGGCGGCTCGGCGGCAATGAGCAGGAAGTCCTTGCGCTTGGCGAAGCCGTTGCTAGATTGAAGGAGGAAGCGGCGGTGCCGTGCTCGGCTTAACCGGGTCGGTGCAGCTGGGAGACGGTACTTCAACCTAGAAGAGGAGATTGTACATAGCTAGACCACCGTTGAACTTTACCCCCACCCGGGAAGGGCCCCGGGTCAACGAAGACATCGCCGTCTTGCGCGTTCGCCTCGTCGACGAGCGCGGCAACATGGTCGGAGTCGTCGGGCGTAACGAAGCGCTTACGATGGCCGCCGATGCCGGCCTCGATCTTGTCGAGATAGCGCCGAACGCCGACCCGCCGGTCTGCAAAATCCTCGACTTCGGCAAGTACAAATACGAAGAACAGAAGAAAAAGAACGAAGCGCGCAAAAAACAAAAAATCATCGAAGTTAAAGAGATTAAACTGCGCCCCAGCATCGACGACCACGACTACGACGTTAAAATGCGCAGCATGGTCAAATTCATCGAGGAGGGCGATAAGGTGAAGGTGACAATGCGGTTCCGCGGGCGCGAGCTGGCGCATCAGGAGCTGGGGATGGATGTGCTGGTGCGCGTCAGAGACGATCTCGACGAGATCGCCAAGGTCGAGCAGATGCCGCGGATGGAAGGCCGGCAAATGACCATGGTCGTGTCACCCAAGTAGTTCGGCTTCGAGGAAGCTCGGCCCGGCGGCCGGCTTCGTCATCGGCTCTTCTAGAGGCAACTTGCCGTCGCGTTGATCCGGCGAGCGGTCGACCTTATCTTGCAGCTCTCCATGACCCCGCTCCGGCTCATCCGCAATTTCGCGATCATCGCGCATATCGACCATGGCAAGTCGACCCTGGCGGACCGGCTGATCGAAGCGTGCGGTGGGCTCGCGGCGCGCGAGATGCGCGATCAGGTGCTCGATAGTATGGAGATCGAGCGCGAGCGCGGCATCACGATCAAGGCGCAGACCGTCCGCCTCGTCTACCGTGCCCAGGACGGCGAGACCTATGTCCTCAATCTGATGGACACGCCCGGCCATGTCGACTTCGCGTACGAAGTCAGCCGCTCTCTTGCCGCCTGCGAGGGCTCGCTCTTGGTCGTCGACGCGAGCCAAGGGGTCGAGGCGCAGACCCTCGCCAATGTTTACCAGGCGATCGAGGCCGGGCACGAGATCGTGCCGGTGTTGAACAAGATCGACCTGCCGGCGGCCGAGCCTGATCGGGTCAAGGAGCAGATCGAGGACGTGATCGGGCTCGACGCTTCGAACGCGCTCTTGATCTCGGCCAAAACCGGGCGCAACGTCGACCAGGTGCTGGAGGCGCTGGTGACGCGTCTGCCGCCGCCACAGGGCGACGTCGGGTCGCCGCTCAAGGCGCTTTTGGTCGACAGTTGGTACGACCCCTATCTCGGCGTCGTGATCTTGGTGCGGGTCAAGGACGGGGCGTTGGCTCCGGGACAGAAGGTCCGGTTGATGGCGACCGACGCGGTGCATACGATCGAGCGGGTCGGTGTCTTCACCCCGAAGGGTGTCGCGGTCGAGGCGCTCGGGCCGGGCGAGGTCGGGTTCATCACCGCCGGCATCAAGACCGTCGCCGATTGCCGGGTCGGCGACACGATCACCGAAGATCGCCGGCCGGCTGCGGCGCCGCTGCCTGGCTTCAAACCGGTGCAGCCCGTCGTCTTTTGCAGCTTATTCCCGACCGATGCGGCCGATTTCGAGCGGCTGCGCGACAGCCTCGCCAAGCTGCGGCTCAACGATGCGAGCTTTGAATACGAGCCGGAGACCTCGGTGGCGCTTGGCTTCGGCTTCCGCTGTGGGTTTCTCGGCCTCCTCCATCTCGAGATCGTCCAGGAGCGGCTGACCCGCGAGTTCGACCTCGACCTCTTGGCGACCGCGCCCTCGGTCGTCTACCGGGTGCATCTGTTGAATGGCGCGGTGCGCACCCTGCACAACCCAGCCGATATGCCCGATCCGGTGCGCATCGATCATGTCGAGGAGCCCTGGATCAAGGCGACCATCCTTGTCCCCGATGCCTATCTCGGATCGATCCTGGCGTTATGTGAAGAACGCCGCGGCGAGCAGGTCGATCTGACCTATGCCGGCAACCGAGCGATGCTGATTTATCGCCTGCCATTGAACGAGGTCGTCTTCGATTTCTACGATCGGCTCAAATCGGTCAGCCGCGGCTATGCCAGTTTCGATTACCAGATCGACGATTATCGCGAGGGCGACCTCGTGTTGATGAACATCCTGGTCAATAGCGAGCCGGTCGACGCGCTCGCGGTCATCGTCCACCGCAAGGAGGCAGAACGGCGCGGCCGCGCCTTGTGCGAGCGATTGAAGGATCTGATCCCGCGACAGCTGTTTCAGGTGGCGATCCAGGCGGCGATCGGCGGTCGAATTATCGCCCGCGAGACGGTCAAGGCATTGCGCAAGGACGTTCTCGCCAAATGCTATGGCGGCGATGTAACCCGCAAGCGCAAGCTTCTCGAAAAACAAAAGGAGGGCAAAAAGCGGATGCGCCAGTTCGGCAGGGTCGAGATCCCGCAATCGGCCTTCATCGCCGCCCTCAAGATGGGCGACGGCTGATCGCCCAATGCATCACTTGATAAAGTAGCTTCTGGAAGCTACTTTTGTCGGATGGTCACAGTCGGACTGAAGATCCTCAAGAACAAGCTCAGCGAGTACGTTCGCCTGGCGGCAGCCGGCGAGACCATCGTCGTCACTGATCGCGGCCGCGCCGTTGCCGAAATCATCCCGCCGCAACCGAAAACCACAAAGGAAAGCTTCATCGAACGCGGGGTGCGCGAGGGCTGGATCAGACCCGCAACTCGCGGCAAAGGCTGGCCGCCACGGGCCAAGCAGGTACCGGGGCTTACCTTCGAGCAACTGATGGCCGATCTGGAGCGTGACCGGGAAGATCGGTGATCTACATCGACAGTTCGGTCGCGCTTGCCCGATTGCTTTTCGAGCAGCGTTCTCCACGGCCGTCGTTCTGGCAGGAACGCTTGGTATCCAGCCAATTGCTCGAATACGAAGTCTGGAACCGCGTGCATGCTTACGGCCTGATGAGTTCGCACGCGGAGGCGGCGCGGGTGCTGTTGATGGGCATTGAGCTGCTGGATATGGAAAGGCGGGTGTTGGCTCGCGCCCTGCACCCTTGGCCGATGCAGCTTCGGACGCTCGATGCCCTGCATCTGGCGAGCGCCGATTATCTGCGCCGGGAAGGCGACTCGATCGAGTTGGCGAGCTACGACGGCCGGATGTTGGCCGCGGCTCGCGCACTTGGCATCGAGATTGCCGCTTTGTGACCGGCGCGGCGCTCGCGCTATGCGGCGAGTCGCAGTGCCGGCGCTGGGGGTATCGATCGCCACATTGTGAGGTCGGTCGGGATCGGAGCCGATGAGCGGCGATGATCTTACTCGATGACCTCGTCGGCGAGCAGGAGGATCGTTCGTGGGATGGTCAGGCCGAGCTCGCGGGCGGTCTTCAGGTTGACGACGAAGTCGAACCTGACCGGCTCCTGGATCGGCAGATCGCCAGGCTTGGCGCCTTTGAGAATGCGGTCGACATAGTCGGCGGCGCGGCGGAAGTTGTCCGGCACATTCGCGCCGTAGGACATCAAGCCGCCGTCGTCGATATAGTCGCGTTCGGGGTAGATCGCCGGCAGGCGCGCCTCGTTCAAAAGCGCCACGACGTCCTGACGGTAGTTCCAAAACATCCCGCTCCCAAGCACGATTACCGCGTCGGTCCCGCCAAAGACGTCCGGCCGCAGCGCATGCAGAGCCACGACGCTCGGCGCTTCGACCTCGCGAATGCTTGCTAGCCCCAGTGAGGCGGCGGCTCGCTTGATTGTCTCTAACATTATCTTTGGGGCCGGGCTTGAGGGGTCAACCAGCACGCTGACCGTGTGCATTTGCGGGATCGCCGATCGCAGCACCTCCAGTCGCTTGGCGTCGAGCTCCGCAGACATCAAAGTGAAGCCTGTAACATTGCCTTCGGGTCGCGACAGGCTGGATGCGAGGCGTCGCCCTACAGGATCGTATAAGGTCGGGATAACAACCGGAACCTGACCACTCGCCTCTATGATGAGGGTGACGCCGCCATCCGACACGATGACATCGACCGGTAGAGCAACTAATTCTGCCGTCAGCTGGGAAAACCGCGAGTAACCGCCCCCCGGCCGAAATTCGAGAATGATGTCGCGCCCTTCGACATAGCCGAGATCGCGAAGCCCCGCTCTGAACGCGTCCCACATTGGGGTTCGTTCGGTTTCTCCGGGGGTCAGGATGCCGACGCGCGGGATCTTCGCAGACACCTGCTGCGCTAATGACTGTTGGGGCGCAATCAGGGAGACCGCGAGTCCGGCAATAACGCTGCGCCGCTGCATTTCTTCACCTCGGTGCCGAGTTGCGCCTTCGGAATAGGACGAGCAGCAGCACCCCCAATATCAGCAGCACAGCAAAGGCCCAGGATAAGAGAATGCTGACGATTATCGGGTCCCACAGAAAGGGATGAATGTAGCGTTGGACCACCGCCTGGACGAGGTTCAGGCTCGAGCGGTTGAGCTGGTACCACAGCTGGCCGAGGGCGATCGGTGCCCAGTGCTTCGTGTCGATCCAGACCAAGAGATCGCGCACCAGCACGGCCGCACCGGCGAGCAAAGCGATCCAGCCGATCACGCGCCCGACGATCATCGACGTCCCCCGCGTCGCCATGTGTGCATCCAGGATAGTCCTGCCCGCCCCCGGCGCAACGACGCAAACCGCAGCCTTGACGGCGCGGGATCACTCTGCGGATAATCGCCTCGTCCAAGGGGTGCCCCGGCAGGGGGCTGAGACGCCGCCGGCTCGACCATCGAGGCGCGGCAACCCTTCGAACCTGATCCGGGTCGTACCGGCGTAGGGACAGGAACACCGCGGCAAAAGCCGACCTCCTCTCCGCGGATACCCGGGTCTTCGTGCAACCGGCGCAACGGAGATCGACGATGCCCGATTCCGCTCCACTCGCAGCCGCGAAGCTCGTGCCCAAGGTCGAGGAGCTTCGGGTCACCACCGGGCCGTTCCCGGCCTCGCGCAAGGTCCATGCACCAGGCCGGCTGCATTCCGAGATCTCGGTCGCGATGCGGGAGATCGACCTGGAGGCCTCGGCCGGCGAGCCGGCCGTGCGCGTCTACGACACCTCGGGCCCCTATTCCGACCCGGCGGTCGACACCGACATCAACCGCGGTCTGCCGGAATTGCGCAAGCCCTGGATTCTGGAGCGCGGCGATGTCGAATTCTACGCGGGCCGCGACGTCAAGCCCGAGGACAACGGCTTGCGGCGCAACGAGCCGAGTGCCGTCTCATTGTTCGACCGCGGCCGCCGTCAGGTATTGCGGGCGAAGCCGGGTGCTGCGGTGACCCAGATCGCCTATGCCCGGCGCGGCATCATCACGCCGGAGATGGAATATGTCGCGATCCGCGAGAATCTCGGTCGCGAGAAATTGCGGCGCGAACGCGCTGTCGACGGCGAGTCGTTCGGCGCCTCAATTCCCGACCATGTAACGCCGGAATTCGTGCGCGACGAGATCGCCCGCGGACGCGCGATCATCCCGAACAACGTCAACCACCCGGAAACCGAGCCGATGATCATCGGCCGCAACTTTCTGGTCAAAGTTAACGCCAATATCGGCAATTCCATCGTCACCTCCTCGGTCTCCGAGGAGGTCGAAAAGATGGTGTGGGCGACGCGTTGGGGTGCGGACACGGTCATGGATTTGTCGACCGGGCGCAACATCCACACGATCCGCGAATGGATCGTTAGGAACTCGCCGGTGCCGATCGGCACGGTGCCGATCTACCAGGCGCTCGAAAAGGTCGGCGGCAAGGCAGAGGAGCTGACCTGGGAACTGTTTTGCGACACGTTGATCGAGCAGGCCGAGCAGGGTGTTGATTACTTCACGATCCACGCCGGGGTGCGGCTGCCCTATATCCCGCTGACCGCCGACCGGGTCACCGGCATCGTCTCGCGCGGCGGCTCGATCATGGCGAAATGGTGCCTCGCTCATCACCAGGAGAGTTTTCTCTACACGCATTTCCGCGAGATCAACGAGATCATGCGGGCCTATGACGTCAGCTACTCCCTGGGTGACGGGCTGCGGCCCGGATCGATCGCCGACGCCAACGACCGCGCCCAGTTCGCCGAGCTCGAGACCCTGGGCGAGTTGACCAAGCTCGCTTGGGAGGATGGCGTCCAGGTCATGATCGAAGGCCCGGGCCACGTGCCGATGCACAAGATCAAGGTCAACATGGAAAAGCAGCTCGAGGAGTGCGGCGAGGCGCCGTTCTACACCCTGGGGCCGCTGACCACCGACATCGCACCGGGCTACGACCACATCACCAGCGGTATCGGTGCTGCGATGATCGGCTGGTTCGGCACCGCGCTGCTCTGCTATGTGACGCCGAAAGAGCATCTCGGGCTGCCTGACCGCGACGACGTCAAGGTCGGCGTCATCACTTACAAGATCGCCGCTCATGCGGCCGATCTCGCCAAGGGTCATCCGGCAGCGCGCGAGCGCGACGACGCGCTGTCGCGGGCGCGCTTCGAGTTCCGCTGGCGCGACCAGTTCAACCTGTCGCTCGACCCCGAGACGGCAGAGAAGTTCCACGACCAGACCCTGCCGGCCGAAGGTGCGAAGCTCGCGCATTTCTGCTCGATGTGCGGTCCCAAATTCTGCTCGATGCAGATCACCCAGGAGATCCGCGACTACGCGCGGGCCGGGATGGAGGAGAAGTCGAAGGCTTTCCTGGAGCAAGGCGCCGAGATCTACACCGACGAACACGGCCGCGCGCGGGCGGCTGCAGAGTGAACCCCCTCCCATTCCCTCCCCCGCGAGCGGGGGGGGGTTTGGGTGGGGGCGGCTGTGGGTGGAGGTGCGAGCC
>Ga0306921_10004664_pt1 | contig 14127 bp, 12 predicted proteins | sample sta12Cox44000080_FD_203760 | JGI IMG/M metagenome (GOLD analysis project Ga0306921, IMG submission 203760) | Lab enrichment of tropical soil microbial communities from Luquillo Experimental Forest, Puerto Rico - statoxic.12C.oxic.44.000.080 (v2)... | ecosystem: Environmental > Terrestrial >... | reverse complement strand
TGGAGTTCTTCTCCATGCCGGCGCGTGGCTAGCCTGCATCGATCACAAATTTCTCAGAATTTTGATTTTAAAGATTATGTGGTCGATGCAGGCTCCGGCAGCAGAATCGTGCAACACATCGACGGCTTCGAGGATACGCAACCCAATGCCGACGGCATTCTGCCCGCTTTATGAAAGATGCAGGATTCGCGAGCATCGAGGAAACCGCCGTGATTCCGACTGTGACGGGATCCATTTCCTTGTACCGCGCAGTTCGGCTTGAGCATTAGGCGAATGCAATGAGCACACAGACACGAAGCGGCTGCGCTTCTTCGAGCTCAATGGTAGAACCGGATTGGCAAAAATGTAAAAATAGTGCGGGGCATCGCTTTTTACAGCGCTGACTTTTGCGGGCTAGAAAACCATAAGTTCCAATCGCTGGTTAGCTTTCGGATTCCGGGGCGATGGTCCTGCGACCAGCAACACCTTCTTGCAGGCCAGACCCAATTCCAATAGCAGACGCTCCGCATAGCCGCGCCAATCATCAGGTTCTTCGTCCAGATCAACCGGGTGCACCCCGTGCGAAAACGCCAATCCCTGCATGACGCCGGGCTCGTGACCTGTGGCCACCACCCAGGCCGGTCCTCTCCATCGGGCCACGGCACGGGCCGTCGTCCCGTCCCGTGTGGGCACCAGAACAGCGTCGCAAGGCGCGACTTCCAGAGCGCGCTCGACCAACATCGCTTTAGGATTGACGAGAATTTCACCCATCTCCTGCTGCAGGGCCAGGGACCCCCGGGGACGGTGAAGTTCCGTGTAGGCGGCAATCTTTGCAAGCATCGCCACCGATTCCTCCGGAAACTTGCCCATCGCTGACTCGCCGGAAAGCATGACACAATCGGTTCCATCCAAAATTGCGTTGGCTACATCTGTTGCTTCGGCTCGAGTCGGCAGGCGGCTGGAAGTCATCGACTCCAGCATCTGCGTGGCTGTGATAGCCGGCTTGCCGGCCAGATTCGCCTTGGCGATAAGCTGCTTTTGCAGAATGGCCATCTCATAAATCGGCACCTCAACGCCGAGATCCCCACGCGCGACCATGATGCCATCCGTGGCCGCCAGAATTTCGTCGAAACGCTTGATGGATTCGTAGCGCTCGATCTTGGCGATGATGAATGGGGTTTTACCCAGGGCTGCAGCCGCAGCGCGCACCATCTCGATGTCGGCCCCACTTTCCACGAACGACTGGCTGATGGCATCGACGCCGTGGGCCAGAGCAAATTCGAGACATTTGCGGTCGTGATCCGTAAAGGCAGAAATGCCAAGATTAATGCCCGGGAGGTTCAGCCCCTTTCGGGAGCGAAGTTCTCCACCAACGGCAACCGTGCAACGTACCTCCTTCCCTTGGACCTGATCGACGATCAGCTGTACCAATCCGTCGTTTAAAAACAGGCGGTCACCGGACTTCACCACTCGCGGAAGGGGTTCGAAACTCATGGAGACCCGTCGCGGGGTGCCGGTAATGTCCGCACTAGTAAGCGTAAAACTATCGCCTGATGCGAGTTGGATGGGGTCCGGCTGGATGGTTCCCAGCCTTATCTTCGGACCCGGCAAGTCGCCCATGATCGCCACGCGAAGACCGGTGGCCTTTGACGCGTTACGGATACGCTCGATCACCTCACCGTGCTGCTCGAAATTCCCGTGTGAAAAGTTGAGCCGGGCAATATTCATGCCACCACGGATGAGGCGCTCCAGCATTTCCGGCGAATTCGATGCCGGACCGATGGTCGCAACGATTTTCGTTTTGTGGTCGGGTAATGTCATAGCCGCTAAACCTCCTCGATTCCCAGGAGGCGAAACACCCCCGATCTCATTCAACAGTCGGCATTACTGTCTCTCGGTCCTGAACGAAGTTCGCTTTCTTTCTCATTTCCCTCTGAGCCCTGATCAGCGCGACCGCTTCATGAGCGACTGCGGGTGCCGATGATAAACCTGGCGAGGCGATGCCAGCAACATTGATAAACCGTTTGTCTTTACTCGAAGCGGCAATCCAAAAGTCATCAGTTTCCACACAGATAGAACGAGAACCGCTAAAAACAAAGCAGGTCCTTTCCGTCCTCAGATCAGGAATTATTTTCTTGGCAATCATAGCAACTTCCTCAAATTTCTCCATGCTGATTAATCTGGTATCCTCTTTCGCAACCCCCTCTTCAGCAGTAGGTCCCACTAATACGTGGCCGTCCAGCATAGGCGCGACAATAACTCCCTTGCCATGAATTGTTGGGACCATGAACAAAATGTGATCATTGATCATATGTCGCTCACTTTTCTCAAGAACGCGATATTGTCCTCTTCGAGTCCTCAGGCTGAAGTCTTGGTCATTGATCATTCCTGCGATAACGTCCGCGTAGTGGCCCGCCGCGTTGATGATAAACGTAGCTCTATATTTTTTGATTTGAGAATGGTGATTAATCGTTTCGACCCAAAACTCTTCGCCAACTTTAGTAATACTCGTAACTCTATTCCCTAAAAATAGTCTGGCTCCGTTTAAAAGAGCACTTTCCACTAGCTTATTGGTCAGACTCACTGGATCTATACTGTGAGAACTCTTGCAGAGCAGAGCCGCAACAACTTTTGCATTAAGATTTGGTTCCAACGCGAAGCATTGCTCACGGCTTAAAATTTCCATTTCGTCTGGTTTTAAACCATTGGCGATGCCTTGGTCATATAGCTTTTCAAGTTCCTTCTTCTCTACATCATTAAAAGCCAAAACTAACGAATCAACCTTTTTATGAGGGAAGCTAAGTTCTTTGAACCATTCATCTTCATAAATGTGCTTGCCCAAAAGATTTAGTCTGGCATTCACCGTTCCTGGCGTGGGATCAAATCCCCCATGAATAACACCGGAGTTGCCCGCCGATGTTTCTTGAGCGACCCGCAGATTGCTCTCAATGATAGCAATTTGTAAGTCATACTTTGAAAGCTCTCTAGCAATGGCTGCCCCGATTACGCCACCCCCAATAATAATAACGTCAAAGGCTGGTAATTCTTCGACCTTCATAGTTATATCCTCGCGGAGACCTGACTTTTGCACGCACCACAAACAAACCTTCCACAACGAACGTCAGGATACCTGAACTGCTTGGTTGGCGTCAATAGAGGTGTCCCTACGATGTCGCCGCACTCAAGGCAGCCTGCACTTTGGCTTCATCTTCGTTTGAGAGAGAGGTCTTCAAAATACGGCCCCCTGTTCCTTTCAGCTCTTCGAGCACCTTGTCCGGAGTGGCTTTTGTGACCAGTACGAATAGGGTCGAGCTGCCGGGAGTCATCGAAGCGGCCAACTCTTTCATGAAATTATCGTTGATTCCCACATCGGTAAGGGCGCCGGAAACTGCGCCCGCTGTCGCACCCATCGCAAAGCCCAGGAGCGGATTGAGGAAGATCAAGCCGATGAGCGATCCCCAGAAGCCACCTCTGACCGCGCCCGCAGCGGTCAAGTTAACGGTTTGGTGCAACTTGACCTTGCCCTGCTGATCCTTTATGGCGACTGCCGCATCTTCAAGATCCAGCAGGTATTCTCTTTGCAACTTCCGCAGTTTAAGAAGAACCTCGTCCGCTTGGAAGGGTTCATCGTAACCGACCACGACTAATGTACTCATAGTATCTTTCTGTTCTTTCCGTTGATCTGTATGCAATTGAGACTTCGGTTCACCGCCCTCGGTCCGTGTGGCGTTCCTGGCAGACCGCCTCTGCTGCTCTTTGAAAAGCACCAGCCCTTACGCCATTGCCAGCAACTTAATTACACCGAGATTTGGACGCACGCTATTTTCCAAAGGTTCTACAAAACCGCGATGTGTCGATTGTTGGGGTCGTGATTGGCCCCACGGCTGCGAGGGACCGCAGCCCTCCAGGTCGGGAACGGCCATTGAAGCCTTGATCACCATCTGCAGGGCGCCGGTCCCTCGGCGCCGCGCCAGGCGAGTCGCACCTCGTTGTGATACGCTGTCAAGAAAGTCTTGCGGACCGAATGCTATATAGGCTAGAGATTCCCATTATGAACCGAAGAGAAGCCATTCTCACGGGGGTAGCCGGCATTGCCGCCGCAGTCACAGCTCCAAGCACTGCGAGGGCGCAGGAATCCGCAGCCGAAAATGCAGAGCTCGACCCACTCCGCGCTCTGCTCGATGCTTACGATAATGCGTTCACCAACCACGACCTCGATGGTGTCATGGCCACGTTTTCCGAAAAAGCGGCTATCATGGGTACGGGTCCCGGTGAAATCTGGGAGGGTCCGGACGAAATCAAAGCGGCTCATCAGCGCTTTTTTGAGGGATTCGACTACGGGGAACAAAACTTCAATTACGAATACAGCATTGGCGAAGTCAAACCGGATACTGGTTGGATGATGACTTCTGGGAACGTCACCATAAAGAGGGAAGGAAAAGAGTTCACATTTCCAGTCAACATATCGATGACGGCCGTGAAAAATGGGGCTAAGTGGGTTATCGCCACCATGCATTTTTCGCTGCTCACGGATCAGGGAATAAATCAGGGAATAAATGAGTCGTAAGAACCCCACTCTGTGCTGCTATGAATGAAGAACCATCTTTTCCGATGAGAGGCTCCGAGGAGCCGGCGGAGTTGCAGGACCGGCGCTTGTTTCTCAAGGGCATGGGGAAATGGTCCGGTGCAGCGATTGCCGCGGCGTTATTTGGCGGCGCCTGGTTTGTTTCTGCGCCGGAGGTTAGCGCGGGCGTTTGGATTAATCGATGGGGTCCCCGTCGCGGGGGCTGGATTAACCGATGGGGGCCCCGCCGTGGCGGCTGGATCAACCGCTGGGGGCCTCGTGGTGGCTGGATCAACCGCTGGGGGCCTCCTCGCGGCAGTTGGATTAATCGGTGGTAAGCAATGCCGCCGCATCTATTGAGTGTTGGGCACCTTAATCCAAATGCGTTCAAGGTTTTGGAGTTCGGGGGTCGCCGTTCACCGTTCGCGGTTCGCCGGGCGCAGTCAGAACGTGGGTGACGCCATCAACTTGGCCCCAAATTCAGATCCATCCCGACCTTCGTGCTCTCTGTGCCTCTGCGGTGAGTGGTTTCGCGCTGCGGCGAAAACCGAGAAGGAGTGATACACCGTGAGCGGCCGAGTCTTTAGCGTTATTCTTCTTCCGACGTCCGAATGCAACGTCGCCTGTGACTATTGCTTCGAGCATAAGGAGCCGCATCGTCTCTCGTCGGCCCTGTTGCCTCTTTTGACTCGCCGCCTTCTCGACCATCTCGAGAACGAGGGCATCGAGGAGTGCGAAATTTATTGGCAGGGCGGAGAGGCTATGATCATGGGACCGTCCTGGTTCGCCGACGCGGGAGCGGTTATGGACCGCGCAGCCATCAAAAGAGGGAAAAAGTTTGTTCACTATTTGCAAACCAATCTCATCAGTTACTCGCCCGCGTGGAACGACGTGATTATGGGGATGTTCAATGGTTCGCTGGGAACCTCCATGGACTATCCCAACGTGCATCGGAAGCTTTTCAAAGGCGGAGCTAAGGCCTATACCGAGCTCTGGACCCGGAGGCTCCGCGAGGCGAAAGCTGCGGGAATTCAGGTTGGCTTGATTGCGGTGCTGCATCAAGCAAGTCTGGAAGAGGGCCCGCAAAGGTTCTATCGCTATTTCACCGAAGAACTTGGGCTCAGCGACTTCCAGGTCAACACGCCGTTCCCAGGTGGCCCCGCCAAGGAGGTCGAAGGTGGCTTTCAGCTCAATTCGAATGAGTTAGCCAGATTCTTAGTCGGGCTATTCGACATCTGGATGGCGCGGGGCTACGAGTCCGGCGTGTCGCTGGGTCCGTTTGACGCCTTGATCGATCACTTCACGGGCAAACAGGCACGCCTTCCGTGCATCTGGAAAGAGAATTGCTCCAATCAGTTTATTTCTGTCGACTCAAAAGGGACCGTTGCGCAGTGCGACTGCTGGGTTACCAGCTATCCAGATTATTTCTTCGGCAACATTTTTCGCGAGCCTGACCTGACACGGATGCTGAAAACAAGCCGCGCACGCCAGGATTTCGTCCAGCGACCGAAGCGTCTGGTTGAGGACGAAGACTGTCTTTCCTGCCGCTACCTCTCAATCTGCCACGGGGGGTGCCCTGTTCGAACCTACAGCGCGCTAGGCACAATGATGGCCAAGGATCCCTATTGCGACGTTTACAAAGCCGTCTTCGCTCGTGCCGAAGCCTATGGGCTGGAAATACTGCGGAGCCGGTCGCCATTGCGGATTTTAGAACGACAGGACCAGGCAAATGTAAAGCACCGCGAGGACAGGTCTTCAACGGCCGCCTCGGGATGCGGCCCTACCAGTAGACCTACTATTCAACCCTGAGTGAGAGTTGTGGAACTTCAAGTTCCTCAGAGCACCTCACTTGGCTGGCGCCATCTGTTGAGGGAGAGTAACTTTTCATCGGGGTGGCACCTGCGATTATTTTTGGCAACGCGAGACAGTGCTGTGTCGAGGCGGTGGTAGTGCTGTGTCGAGGCGGTGGTAGATGCCATGGTGTTGTCAGGGCTGCCGGATTAGAGCAGCCTGACACATGCAAATAAATACCTCAAAAGAGTACACGGTGGAGGCGACAACCGTCGCCCGTGCAAAGGAACTAAAGAACCAAAAGACGCCAAAAGCAAAGCGAATCGCCGTGGGTACAGACGTGCACCTGAGGGGCTACCAAGCCGCACGCAAGGTCGACAACGCAGCGATTGGAGCGGTAGCGAACTTCGGGAGCGAGACAGAGCTGTTGCTTTACGTCGAAAAGCAATGCGAACAGGCCGAGGAAGTGGTGGTGGTCTACGAGGCCGGGCCCTTGGGTTACGGGCTTTACCGAAAGCTGAGGGCCCGCGGGGTTAAGTGCTTGGTCTGTGCGCCCGACAGCACTCAGCAGAAAAAGAAACGGCGCAAGACCAATCAAATCGACGCCCGGACCTTAACGAGCAATCTGTTCAATTACCTCAATGGAAATGAAGCGGCGTTGCAATTAGTCCGAGTGCCGACTGTCGAACAGGAACAAGCCCGTTTGGCCAGCCGGCAACACGATCAACTGGTCCAAGAACGCAAGCGGCTGGGAGCCCAAGGCAACGGGCTGTTATTGAGCCAGGGCTTTGGGAGCTGCAAGAATTGGTGGCGGCCGAAGGCTTTTAGCCGTTTGAAGGAGCTCTTACCGGCTTGGCTTTTTGAGATGCTCCAGACCTGGGTCGATTTGCTTAGGGCTCTGGATGAAAAAATCCAAGCAGCCAAAGGGGCTCTGGCTAAGGGCTGGAGCGGTCCGCGGCCCAAAGGGGCAGGAGCCAACAGTTTGGTGCAACTCCAAAGCGAGGTGCTCGATTGGAACCTTTATCCTAAGCGTCGCAAGATCGCTTGCCTGGCCGGGATGGTGCGAGAGTGAGTGGAGTACCGGAGAGAGTCAACGCCAGGGTTCCATCACCAAGGTGGGAGTGCCGGCCATTCGGCGCATTATCACCGAGATGGCTTGGCGGATCATCCAGTTCCAGCCCCAATACCCACCGGTGCAAAAATGGCAGGAAGTCTTGGAGGGCAGCAACCGAGCGCTGAAGAAAAAAGCCGTGGTGGCCATTGGCCGGCAGCTGATGGTCGATCTGTGGCGATGGCAAACCGGGCGGGTTAGTGCCGAGGAACTCAACCTGGTTATGATCGGAGGCTAAAGAATTTTAGAAGTGCCCCTTCGGGGATCAAATTGGGGCTCTGCCCCAAACCCCGGTTCGGGGGGAACAGCAAAAGCTGGCGCCTTAGCCACGCGCCGGCGCGCAGAAAAACTAAGGAGACTACTTACCCCAGCGAGCAAAAAAATTTAACTCCCTTTCGACTTTGGAGCGGCGCGCACCCGTGACGGACCCTTGGGTGCTTAACCCGTTGGTAGATTGGGCGCGCTCGTTCCTCTTGAGCGATGCGTATCTTGCATCATGCGCTGTCAATACCCTGACATGCCGAATAGGAGGCTGCCTTGTCCAACCGAGTAACGGACAACGAGCTCCAAGAGGAAACGCTATTCAAAGTGATCAACACTCGGAACCCTTTAATCCAAAAAATGGCAACTTCGTTGCTCTACAAAAAGATGAAAAACCACTAACACCCTTTTCGGCAGCTTGACACACACCATAGGAGGGTCCGATCTCCGAGCGGACCCTCAGGATTGGTCGCCCTGAACTTACAGCTTTACCGTAAAACCGGTCGCCTCGGAGATGCGACCCTACCAATCCCGACCACATTGTGGGTCAAACTCTTTGCAAATCAATAGATTCCGCCACCAGTTCCTGGGAAGGCGATGGATTAAGGGCCAGATCATTGAATTGCTCCAGGCCGACTCTTCCGCATGAACCGGGCACCCATCCAGCGCAGCAATTTGATCGGGCTGTAAAGCAGGGTTCGCAACTGAGCATTGTACCAGATGTTCCAGACTCGCCCCCACTGGTGTTTGCGATCCAATAGCGTTTTTTCCATCTGCACGTCGCCGCTTGTACCAAGTTGCGCAGCCAGCTCTTTGAGCACGTGCGTCCATATCTCGTCTTGCAGTTTGGAACCGAAGAACACAAACGCCAGTTCATACAGCGGATCACCAGCACGGGCCATGACCTGTACCTGAGCGAACGTGCATCCCTCCTCAACATAGGAACTAAACGTTACCCAGCCGGCTTCGGGATGGCCGGCCGGCGTCATCAAAGTGAACGACTCCGCGCCCGCGTACAACACCATTACGCCAGTGGAAATCGGGCCGCCCGGTGTCTGCGCGTCGATCAGCACCAACGCGTTAGGCGTGATGCCAAGCGAGCTCGGATAAAAGCGCTTTTTCGGGGGCTTTAGTTTGGGCACACTCTGCTTCCAGGTTGCGATAACCTGCTGTGGCGTCAGTTTGCTCTCGCGCAGACCGATGCGATACGTTTTTTGCCATAGCTGGCCGAAACCTTGCAGCGGTCCAAAGAGTCGACGACCATGAACGTTTAGGGTACTCGCGCCGGCTGGCTTTTCGGATATGTTGAGGCGCTCCACGGGCTTAGCCCAAGAATCTGTAGGACGCTTGTGTATCTTAGGTTGATCTGGCCCGACCCGGTTGGGCGGCACGGGTAGCGGCGCACCCGGTGTGTCGAGCAGGTCATGCGCGGCTTGCAGGGCATCCGCTTCGGAAGCATAGACGGTAATTCCCTCGTTGAGCTGCGTAACCTCGAAAATGTTCCGTGATTCCTTGTTTAGTCCCACGGCGAACAGACGCTGTCCCGCCGCGTTACAACGTGCGAGAAGCGCTACCAGCGACTTGATCCCGCCGCTGTCCTTATACGCCAACTGGCTGAAATTGAGGATCAGCACACGTGCACCATCGCTGCCGGCCTTTTCGGAAGTTTTCAGAAGCGCATCCTGAGCTGACGACGTCAGCTCGCCTGCCAGATCGATGATGAATACGTGCGCAAACGCCTGGCGCACCGTGATGCTCGCAGTCGATTGTGGGATAGGCTTGCCTCCGGATGGCATCTACGCTAGTGCATTTCGCTGCACTTTCAAAGATGCGATTTGATGATTAGCCCATGACTAGCCCGCATTTCTCACGGGCGTACGTGTACAGCGCGTTTAGGCAGGCTAAACATACCCGTCCTGGAGGGACGCCTTGATAATAGGCTGGCGCTTCAGCGCCGGTTAGTGACGATTCCAAATCGGCCCCGTCCCGGAGGGCCGGGGTGAGCCATCGGGCCTGAAGATGATCCGAATAACCAGCTTTGCTGAGAAACGCGACCAAGCTTCGCGGTCTTTCGTGCTAAACAGAAGCTTACGCCGCTTCACCCCGGCCCTCCGGGACGGGGGATCCCTTTTTGTTTTTAAGTACCGGCGCTGAAGCGCCGGCCTATTGTCGGAGCGCCTCTCCGAGGCGCCGTCGATTCTAGCCACCCTCAGCGGGCGGTGCTGTGGAACAACGCTCAACGAAATCGGGAACGAGAGCTGGAACAGGGGAAGGCACGCCGCCTGCCAGCCGGGTCAGCAGATAGATGGCCGCGAGCCGCCCGATCTCGGAATTTTGCACACGCATGGTGGTCAGTGGAGGATCGATCTGGGCAGCCATCGCGATGTCGTCGAAACCAGTGATGGAGAGCTCCCGCGGGACGTCCAGCCCCATCGCCCGTGCTTCCAGTAACGCGCCGATGGCCAGGTAGTCGTTGCCGCAGATTACCGCGGTCGGCTGCGGCGGTGACGCAGAAAGGATTGCGCGTAGACTTTCTCGGCCAAAAGCGATGCTCCACGGCCCTTCACGCAAGTGTCGCGGGCGCAGGCCAAGCCCATCTTCTGCCAATGCCTCCTGCACCCCCGCGAGCCGAGCCGCGACGCGATCGTTGTCAGCTACCGGTTGGATAATGAGGCCGAACTCGCGGTGGCCGAGCCCGAGCAGATGGTGCGTGAGGCGGTGAAACGCGTCGCGGTTGTTGAAGCCGATGCACGGGTGGGGGCTATCGGGACGGTAAGAGTAAGTAATGACGTAAGGAACGCGGCGTGCCGCGATTGCTTCGAACACCTCGGGCTTGTGCGCTTCCCCTACGACCGCCAGTGCCTCCACGCCGCGCGACAGCATGGCGCGAACATGCGCCAGGGCCTGATCCTGGTCGTAATTTGAGCTGCCCAAGAACAGTGTGATACCCTCTTGAGCGAAAGCGGCTTGCATCGCACCGACCTGCGCCGCAAAGATCTCGTCATCCAGGGTTGGGATCACGGCACCGGCAATGTAAGTGCGATTTGAGGCCAGGGCTCTGCCTGCCGCATGGGGCGTCCAGCCCAGCGCACCTGCGGCTGCGAGTACCCGCTCGCGAACGGACGGGGCGACCTTGTCCGGCGCGTTGAAGGTCCGGGAGACAGTCGCTGTGGAGACGCCCGCTGCAGCAGCGACGTCCAGCGCCCGGGGGGCGCGCCTCGCGATAACATCTTTGGAACGGATCAAAGTCATTTTTTAAGGTGGGTGCCTGGGGCCGTGCGCGGTGTTGGCTCCCACCAGAGGCGAATGTAAGCGAATGACTCTAATTTTGCAAATATAAACAAAATTCCTTGACATACATATTATTACGCGAAATGTATGCGCTTACATTTACAATCCTCTAACCGACCGTGATCAATACCGAAAACGATCTATCCTTTACCCCCCTCGGTGGGCAGAAACAACCCGTCCGCCCCCTCAATCGTTAACCCCGACAACTTAATGGAGAATTCCCTGTGACACACAAGATCGAAGGCATCGTTGCCGTTATGCTGACGCCATTCACCGACCAGGATGAAATCGACTATCCAGCTTTGGAACGGCTGATTGAATGGTATCTCGAAAAGGGCGCTGACGCGCTATTTGCCATCTGTCAGTCGAGCGAGATGCAGTTTTTGACGCTGGCCGAGCGCGCTGCGATCGGCCATTTCGTCGTCAAGCAGGTTGCTGGACGCGTTCCTGTCGTTATTTCGGGTCATATCAGTAATGACCCGTCGAGCCAGATTGAAGAACTGACCGCCGCGGCCAAGACGGGCGCCGATGCCGTCGTCCTCGTCACCAACCGCCTTGACCCAGAGGCAGCCGGAACCGCAACGTTCCGCAAGAATCTGAACTATTTGATGGAACACCTGCCGAGCGATATTGCGCTCGGCCTCTATGAATGTCCAGCTCCCTATCGCCGCCTGCTGACCGATGAAGAACTAAAGATTTGTATCGACTCGGGACGCTTCGTATTACTCAAGGACGTTTCCTGTGACCTTGCAACGGTCAAGCAGCGGGTTGCTTCCGCCGAGGGATCGCCGCTGGCATCATCAATGCCAACGCGGCCATCGCCTATGATGCTATGCGCGCAGGAGCTCGTGGATTCACCGGCGTCTTCACAAACGTCCATCCGGATCTTTACAAATGGCTCCGTACCTCGGGCCTGGAACGTCCGGAACTTGCCGAGGAAATCAATACCTTCCTCGTCGTCGCGGCTGTCTCCGAGGTTCTCGGATACCCTGCATTAGCCAAGATGTATCATCAGCGCATCGGCACGTTTAACTCAATCCGATGTCGGGTGATCCCCTACGATGTTCGTGAAAAATTTTGGGCGCTCGACGCTGTACTCGACAAAATTGTGGCCGGCACTGAAGCCATGAGAGGCAAAATCGCTCGGCTTTCGGAGAACATATGAAACAAGCTAATTCTAGCGAGGCCGCGCCTCAGACCGGCGAGATCTAAGGGTATCATGATCGGATTGGGAGCAGCGCTGACGGGCCGAGGCGGCCTCGCTACAGCGGGACCAAAATTTGTTAAAGGTCCGGGTCATCGCCTGGGCGTTCTCAGCATACCGCGTTGGTTCTTGGTTCGCATGTGCATTTACTGGTCGTGAGGAAAGCCGATATCTTTGCCTAGTTCCGTGGTCCCGCATATAGAATCCTTGAAAAGCAAAACGGGCGAACGATGAATGCGCGATTCCGAAAAAAAACTTGACTCATCTGCAACGAGTTCTGCTTTTCAAGGATTCTAGTTGGTCAACATCGAGTTTTTCGTGCTCGAAGTGAGGCGGCGAAACCATTCCTGAGTCTAATGCCGTCGCAGGTAAGTTCACGGCCCTCTTCTGGTTGAAGCAATTTCCCCTGCCTCATTCGAGCACGAGCACGACGACGAGCACGAGGACGAACCTTTGGTTGCGGCTACGCCGCGTTAGGATCCATGCATGCTCGCGATTCATTTGCGTCCTGGCACGGCTTCGACGACCGTCTAGAAAGCAAATGCATCCTCTTTTTGAGGAGCTTCCGAGGACGAAGAGCTCAAGGAAGAGGACACTTAAAAACTGATGAAATCCAATGAACCAGAACCTAGACCTGCTCCGGCAGAATTCTTGTCGGCCTGCCATCGCCAATGGCAAAGGAAATCACGACCTTTTCCCCTTGGAAAAAGAGTGCGAGCAGGGGAAAACCCTTCTCGCTAAAGCGCCAAAAACGCTCCTTCATCTTCAAGACTTCAGTCCTTATGGCCTCCATCAGACCTATCGGGACGAAAGCACCGGTTTAGAACTCCCGGTTTTCGCGGTATTCGACCTCGAAGGCGAACACAGGCTCTCTTTTGAGATCACTACGGATTCGATCAGCACCACTGCCGAGGCAGGGAGTCTTCCTTCGTACATTCCATTTCAGACGACCCAGGCATCCGTAAGGGAGATCAACAAAGAAAGAATGAGGGCTGAACGGGCAGTAACTCGAATCTCTGTCATTCTCGGAATTTTGCCTGCCTTGGTCTATTTCTTTTCCTGCATCACCTCTGTGCCCGGCGTTGCGGTAGCGGGACTCGTGATGGGAGGATGGGTAGTTGGCGCGTTTCTGATATACGTACCCAGTCTGTTTGTGTTGAATCGGATTTGCCCCTGGAAGAAAATGATCCTCACTGCGGAATTTGACGGTATTCTTCCGAAAGAAGTGCGGCAAAAGGCTCACGCCGCCAAGAGCCATTTCGACCATCTTTACCTTGTCGTGGACCAGGAGCACCGTTGGAAGAGCACGCTCCTCCCGGATCCGAGGCCGCGCGCCTTAGATCCCCTTTTGATTGCCGAACTTAAGCAAGGCCGCCGCCGGAAGTTTTTCCTGATCGACCAGTTCGATCTGACCGGTGCCGAACAGTATCTCGCAGACGAATTTGCTACCAAGAGCGACGAAACGTTATTTAAGGCTCCGTCATCCGAATCCTGAATCCAAGCCTTTTGTGCCAACCGTTCGTTTTGACAACGTCCTAAGTCGTTCGGATATTTTGAGCAGTGAGCAATTTGGATCTGAACAATCTACTCGACGGCTGGCCGCATGAGCCGGGCCAGGTGAAGGCCCGAAAAATCGTGGGGCGCGATGGCCGCGAAAAGATCCAGCTCAGGATCGATCTCGGCTTAATTCAAATGGAATTGCATGGGCGCCCGGACGGGCATCGTCCGAACGGATTCGAATCACTCTTGCAATATCATCAGGCAAGAGCGGCGAGTAAGTCTGATGGCCAGATCTATTCCCTTTCGGAAGCGGACGTCATAGCCTTGCAGCAGGAGGGAGTTCAATACTATCAGCGCTACTTGAGCCTATTTCAGCTCAGGGATTTCCACAATGTTATTCGGGATACGGAGCGGAATCTGGAGATG
>Ga0306921_10004661_pt1 | contig 14128 bp, 16 predicted proteins | sample sta12Cox44000080_FD_203760 | JGI IMG/M metagenome (GOLD analysis project Ga0306921, IMG submission 203760) | Lab enrichment of tropical soil microbial communities from Luquillo Experimental Forest, Puerto Rico - statoxic.12C.oxic.44.000.080 (v2)... | ecosystem: Environmental > Terrestrial >... | reverse complement strand
GTCCTGCCGAACACCTCGTTGAAAGTGCTGCCGCCCGCGCCGAACTCGGGCGTATTGGATTTGCCCATCACGATGCCGCCCTTGCGCTCGATGCGCTCGACCACCGGATGCGACTTGGCCGGCACATGATTGGCGAAGATCGGCGAGCCGTAGGTCGTGCGCACGCCGGCGACGTCGGTCAGGTCCTTGATCGAGACCGGCAGGCCGGCCAGCCAGCCGGCTTCGCTGGACGCTTCGCAGGCTTTACCGCCGGCCATGATGCGTTTGGCGTGGTCGCGGGCGCGGTCGAGGCAGAGGGTGGGCATGGCGTTCACCGCCGGCTCGACCTCGGCGATGCGCTGGGCCGAGGCCTCGACCAGATCGATCGGCGAGATCTCGCGCTTCTTCAGGAGCGCCACCGTCTCGACAGCACCAAGCTTGCAGAGTTCGTTCATGGCAGGACGATTGCCGGATTTCGCGGCCGTTGCCAGAAATAAAGCGTGCCCAGCAACATCAGGTTCAAGACGTTGAAAGCGAGCGCCAGCTGAAAGGCCGGGCGATAGGACAGTGTCGCATCAAAGATCGCGCCGCCCATCCAGCCACCGGCCGCCATGCCAGCCATAGCGAACAGCATCACCACGCCCAGCCGCCAGCCGGCGATGGCGGGGCCATAAAGCTTGCGCAGGATCAGCGCGTAGCCCTGGACGATGGCGATGTAGGGAATGCCGTGCACGACCGAGAGGGTGTAGATGCCCGACAGGCTGTCGACGAATACGAAGCCGAGCAGCGAGACCACCTGGATCAGGGTGCACATCAGGCTGACCCGGACCGGTCCGATGAAATCGGCCAGTCGGCCCATGGCGAAGGTGGCAGCCACCGCCGTCAGCAGGATCAGCGAGATCGCCTCCGAGCCGCGCGCCGCCGATAGGCCGAGGTCGCCGCAGAACGCCACCATGTGCACGAACGGCACCGCCATGGCGGCGCAGCAACAGAAGGCGGCCAGCGACAGCACCACCATGATCGAGCGTGACGACATCGGCAGGGTCGACAGGTCCTCGGCGCGCAAAGCCGTCTGGCTGCGGGCCGCCGGCGAGGCCCGCACATAGAAGGCGCCGAGGAACAGCGCCACGCCGGCGACGATGCCGTAGACCACCAAGGAGCGGCGCCAACCCATGTCGGGCAGCAGCCAGCGATAGATCTGCGGCCACATGAAGCCGGAGAGCGCCGGCCCGACCGAGATGATCGAGACCGCGGTGCTGCGGCGCTTGTCGAACCAGCCCTGGATGTTGTTCATGGCCGGCGTGAAGGTGGCGGCATTGCCAAGGAAGCCGAGCGGCAGGGCATAGCCCACAAACAGCGCCAGCTCCCCGCCACTGCTGGCGAACCAACCGCCGACGAAGATCGAGACGCCGGCGATCAAAAGCGGCACGCGCGGGCTGGTGCGGTCGGCCAGCCAGCCCATGAACACGCTGCCCAGTCCCATGGCGAAGAAGCCCAGCATATAGGCGAACGACGGCACGGCGCGGTGGCCGCCGAACTCGGCCGCGATCTCCTTCAGGGCCACGACCGGGAGATAGAGTGCGCCGCCGCCCAGCGTGATGCAGAGCATCAACACGAGGGCCAGTCGCCAGGCGTACGGGCTATCGACGCCGGCGTGATGAGCTACTGCGGTCATTCGCGCGCCAGTACGGCGTCAGCCGCCGCCTTGGCATCGAGGACCTGGTCGTCGTCGAGGACGAAGGTGACCTTGCGCAGCTTGCCGGTGAAGGCGAACGGCGCCTCGTAATGCGACACCGGGCTGCCGCGGTCGCGGCCGATGTCGAGCCCCGACCACGAGATGAAGCTGATGAAGCCCAACTGAGTGGTGAAACCGCCGGCCGGCTCGCCGTCGATCAGCAGCGTCGCGACGTTGTGGCCCTTGTCGCGCCGCAGGCGCAGGCCGAGCTTGCGGTTGCCCGGCGCCACCGGACGGTCGGAGACGGCGATGTGATGCACGCCGCCGACATTCATGTCGTAGGCGAGCCGGCCGTCCTTGATATAGAGCGAGTAGCCGCAAGTCATGTCGCCGTGGGCGATCAGCACGCCCTGGCTGGCGGCATCGATCTGCGCGTCGGCCTCGATCGTATAGGCGCGGCTGCGCACGTCGGGCGCCACGTCGGTCGGCACGTGGCCCATGCCGGCATGGAACACGAACCGCTTGCGCGGTCCATGGAAGCGCTTGGCGTTGTCGCCAAAGCGCTCCTGGAAGCGATCGTCGAGCGGCAGCACCTGGTGTGCTTCGGCCTGCCTCCACCATTCGGCGATCATGGCCTCGAGCCGAGCGGGCTCCTTGCTGGCCAAGTCGTCGGTCTCGCTGAAATCGCGATCGAGATGGAACAGCTCCCACTGGTCCTGCTCGAACTCGGCTCCCAGCGGGTGGAAGGCGACGGCCTTCCACCCGCCCTGCACCAGGCCGCGATGGCCGAACATCTCGAAATATTGCGCCGCTGATTTCGCCAGCGCTTTGCTGTCGCGCAGGCTGGCGGCAAAGCTCGTGCCTTCCAGCGCCATCTGCTTGACGCCGTTGATCGTCTGCGGCGGCATCACGCCAACGATATCGAGCAGGGTCGGCACCAGATCGCAGGCATGGCAGAACTGCTGCCTGAGCTCGCCGCGGGCTGCGAGCCCCTTGGGCCACGACATCACCAGCGGATCGCGAATGCCACCGCCATGGGTGTTCTGCTTGTAACGGCGCAGCGGCGTGTTGGCCGCCATGGCCCAGCCCAGCGGAAAATTCGAATGGGTGTCGGGCCCGCCGATGTCGTCGATGCGCGCGATCTTCTCCTCGATCGGCTCGCGGCGGAGATTGTAGGGGCCCATGGCATTGATCATGCCGAACGGACCGCCCTCCTGGCTGGCGCCATTGTCGGACATCACCACGACCAGCGTGTCGTCGAGCTGACCCGCCTGCTCGAGGAAGGCCACCAGCCGGGCGAGATGCTGGTCGGCATGGTCGAGCATCGCGGCATAAGCTGCCTGCAGGCGCGTGTAGAGCCGGCGCTCGCCCTCGGGCAGCTCGGCCCACGGCCGCACCAGGTCATTGCGTGCAGGCAGGCGCGTGTCCTTCGGGACAAGGCCGGTCTCTTTCTGGCGCGCAAGCCGGCGGTCGCGCTCGATGTCCCAGCCCTCGGCGAACAGCGCATCGTATTTCTGGATCAAATCGGCCGGAGCCTGGTGCGGCGCATGGCAGGCGCCCAGCGCCAGCCAAGTGAGCCAGGGGATCTCAGCGTCGTCGGCGATATGGTCGGCGATGTAGCGCATCGCCTGGTCGACGAGATCGGCCGTCAGGTGGTAGCCGCTCTGGAAGGTGCCCGGCGGATCGACCGGCGTGTTGTCGCGCACCAGCTCGGGCGCGTACTGGTCGGTCTCGGCGTCCATGAAGCCATAGAAGCGGTCGAAGCCGCGGCCGAGCGGCCAGCCGTCGAACGGTCCGGTCGCGCCCGATTCGGTAAGTGGCGTGACGTGCCACTTGCCCAGCATGTAGTTGCGATAGCCGTGCGGCCGCAGCATCTCGGCGATGGTGCCCGCCTCGCGCGCGATCTTGCCGCGATAGCCGGGATAGCCCGAATCGAAGTTGGCAAGGCAGCCCACGCCCACCGAATGGTGGTTGCGGCCGGTCAACAGGGCGGCGCGCGTGGTCGAGCACATCGAGGTGGTGTGGAAGCCGGTATAGCGCAGGCCGCGCTGGGCGAGAGCATCGATGGTCGGCGTGGCGATCGGCGAGCCGTAGCAGCCGAAATCGGAGAAGCCGACATCGTCGAACAGCACGATCAGGATATTGGGCGCGCCTTTGGGCCGTTTCGGCGTGTCCGGCCAGTACGGCTGGGATTCGCCCACCGTCCTTCCGATTTTGGCCGCCATTGCAATTCCTCCCTTTGCGAGGTCTTCTAGCACGCGGCATGGCTCACTTCACATCCGATGGCTTAGCCCTCGCCTATGACGATTTCGGTCCGCGCGATGCGCGCAAGGCGATCGTTCTGCTGCACGGCTTCTCGGCCAACCGCTACGAGAACTTCAAGCGCATGGGCTGGTACGACGCGGTCGCCGGCAAGGGCTTGCGCGGGCTGGCCATCGATCATCGCGGCCATGGCGAGAGCGCCAAGCCGCACGAGCCCGCCAAATACGCGCGCGAGGCGATGGCGAAGGATGTCTTTGCACTGATGGACCATGCCGGCGTCGAACGCGCGCATCTGCTCGGCTTCTCCATGGGTTCGCACGTCGCGCTGACGGCGGCGCTGCTCGATGGCGGCCGCGTCGACCACCTCGTCGTGGGCGGCGTCGGCGGACGGATCTTCGAGCCGGCGCGCGATCCCGACGCCATGGCGCAGGCGATGGAAGCACCGACGCCCGATGGCATCGCCGATCCCATGCTCAGGAGCTTCCGCCACTTCGCCGACGAGCAGAAGGAAGACCGGCTGGCGCTGGCCGCCTGCTCACGCGGTCCGCGCACACCCTTCACGCCCGACTCGCTGTCGACCATCCGCCGTCCGACCCTGGTCGTCGCCGGCCTGCGCGATCAGCTCGCCGGGCCGCCGCAGGGCCTGGCCGACGCCATTCCCGGCGCCAAGGCGGTGACGGTGCCGGGCTGCGACCACTTTTCCTTGGTGAGCCATGGCCTGTTCAAGGCGAGCGTGTTCGATTTCTTCGACGGCTGGCTGGAGTAGACGGTGGCAAAGGTCCCGTTCAAGCGCATTCACGAGCGTGCCGCCAAGCGCAAGGGCGGCGACAAGGTGCTGGCGAGCCTGATGCCCAAGAAGCCCAACAACAAGGCGCTGGCCAAGCTGGGCGACGATCGGGTCCTGTCGGAGATCGCGTGCCGCGTCTTCTCGGCGGGCTTCGTGTGGAGCGTCATCGACAATAAGTGGCCGGGCTTCGAGGAGGCGTTCCTCGAGTTCAATCCCAAGCGGTTGTTGTTCCAGCCGGCCGAGTTCTGGGAGAAGCTCGCCTCGGACAAGCGCATCGTGCGCAACCCGCAGAAGATCAAGTCGGTCCGCGACAACGCCAAGTTCGTGACCGAAATCGCCGCCGAGCACGGCAGCTTCGGCAGGTTTTTAGCCAACTGGCCGGCCGACGATCAGGTCGGCTTGATGGAGGTATTGGGCAAACGCGGCTCGCGGCTGGGCGGCTTCAGCGGCCAGTACCTGCTGCGCTTCCTGGGCTGGGACGCCTTCGTGCTGTCGGGCCATGTGCTGCTCTGCCTGCGCGATTCAGGCGTGCCGATTGGCTCGGGCACGTCCAAAAAGGATCTGCGACTCGCCCAGGCGCAGTTCAACGCCTGGAAGGAAGAAAGCGGCCTGCCGATCACCCACATCTCGCGCACCTGCGCGCTGTCGATCGGCGAGAACTATCCGGTCGAGCGGCTGAAGGAGATCATGCAGCTGTGAGCACGCTCCTGCTGATCAATCCCAACACGACCGCGTCGATCACCGCGCTGGTGCTGAAGCACGCCAAGCGCTTTGCTACCAAGGGCACGACCCTGCGCGCCGTGACCGGCGCCTTCGGGCCGCGCTACATCGCCTCGCGCATCGGCTACGCCATCGCCGGCCACGCCGCGGTCGACGCGTTGGCCAACGACACGGCCCGCAAGGATGCCGTGGTGCTGGCCTGCTTCGGCGATCCCGGACTCGCAGCATTAAAAGAAGTGAGCAAGATGCCGGTGGTCGGCATGGCCGAAGCCGCGATCCTTCAGGCGAGCGCCATCGGCCAGCGCTTCTCGATCGTCACCGGCGGCGAGCGCTGGAAGCCGATGCTCGAGGAGTTCGTCGCGGCCCAGGGCATGAGCGCACGGCTCGCCTCGGTGCGCACAGTGGCGCCGACCGGTGCCGACATCGCCCGCAACCCGAAAGCGGCACTGGCGCTGCTGGCCAAGGGCTGCGCTGCTTGCGTGGGCGAGGATCGCGCCGACGTGGTGATCCTGGGCGGTGCCGGCCTGGTTGGCCTCGCGGCCAAGCTCAAGTCCTCGGTCGAGGTGCCGTTGCTCGATGGCCTGGCCTGCGCGATCTCGATGGCCGAGGGCCTGGCCAAGCAACGACCGTCCGGCGCGCGGGCCAGGCCGGCCGCAGTCGACAGCACTGGCCTGTCCAAGGCACTGACCCGGCTGCTGTCACAGACATAGCATAATACATCCTCAGGTTGCTTTACTCATATTAGGAGCAACCTAATATGGTGCCATGTCGATGCGCCTGGGCCTGGTCGCGATGCTTGCCACAACGGCCATCGGCTGCGCCTCGCGGGAAGGCTTCGAGAAGATAGCGAACTCGTATCTCGGCTCACCAGAAGCCGCCCTGCTCGCAGGCTGGGGGCCGCCGGACCAGGTCTACAACGCCGACGCCGACACCAAGTATCTCACCTACTCCAGTTCGCATTCGGGCTACATGCCGGGCACGCCGCCGACCTACCAGACGAATTGCAGCTTCGGATACTGCACGAGCATTCCTATCGGTGGTTCGCCCGGCTACGCCTATACCGACACCTGCAAGACGTCCTTCAAGGTCGTGCGCGGCAGGATCGCCTCCTGGCGCTCCCAGGGAAACGCCTGCGTGGCATGAATCTTGACAGGCGGTAGCCTGTCCGATTGGGTCACTCCCATGCGGTTGGTTAGTTTTCGCCAGGCGGGCGCCACCAAGTTCGGCGCGGTCGTCGACGGCGGCATCGTCGATCTGTCGAAGCGCACGGCCCAGCGCTGGTCGAGCCTGCGCGAGGTCATCGCCGACAAGGCGCTGGGCGAGCTTGCCGCCGCCACCAAGAACCAGCATGCCGACGTCAAGCTGCCTGACATCGAGCTGCTGCCGACGATCCCCGACCCCGACAAGATCCTGTGCATCGGCCTCAACTATGCGAGCCATGTCGGCGAGGTCGGCCGCGAGCTGCCCAAGGTGCCGAGCGTGTTCTCCCGCCTGCACAACACGCTGGTCCCTCAGGGCGGCCAGATCGTTCGGCCGAGCGCTTCGACGAACTTCGACTTCGAGGGCGAGCTTGCCGTGGTGATCGGCGAGCGTTGCCGCCACGTGCCGCGCGCCCGCGCGCTACAGGTGATCGCAGGCTACACCTGCTTTCTCGATGTCAGCGTTCGCGACTTCCAGAAGCACTCGGTCACCGCCGGCAAGAACTTTCCGGCCACCGGGCCGCTCGGCCCCTGGCTGGTCACCACCGACGTCATTCCCGATCCGCAGGCGCTCGAGCTCACGACGCGGCTCAACGGCAACGTGGTGCAGCACGACACGACCGATCACATGATCTTCGACGTCGCGACCATCATCGAATATCTCTCGACCGTGACCTGGCTAGAGCCGGGCGACATCATCGCCACCGGCACGCCCGACGGCGTCGGGCTCGGCCGCAAGCCGCCGCTGTGGATGAAGGCCGGCGACAAGCTGGAAGTCGAGATCTCCGGCATCGGCACCCTGGGCGTCAATGTCGTCGACGAGTAACCGCCTGCCAGCGGGAGCCGATGCCGCGGGCTGGAAGCGCGATGCCAAGGTGATCGCCCTAGTCACCGTGGCGCATTTCACCAGCCATGTGCACGTGATGCTGCTGCCGCCGATGCTGGGGTTGGTGCGCAACGCTTTCAGCGTGAGCTATGTCGAGATCGGTGCGGCGTTGACTGCTTTCAACGTCGTGTCGGCGGCCCTGCAGACGCCGGCCGGCTTCCTGGTCGATCGCTTCGGGGCGCGCTCCATGCTGACCGGCGGCCTGCTGCTCGCCGCCCTGTCGCTCACGGTCGCCGCGCTCTTTCCCAACTACGGGCTGTTCGTCGTGGCCTATGCCTTCCTCGGCCTCGCCAACACGGTCTATCATCCCGCCGACTACGCCATCCTCGCCGACGCGATCGACGGCACGCGCATCGGCAAGGCGTTCTCGATTCACAATTTCTCCGGCTACCTGGGCTTCGGCGTGGCGCCGGCCCTAGTGCTGGGCTCCGCCGGCCTGTGGGGCTGGCAGGGCGCGCTGCTGGTCGCCGCGGCCCTGGCGGCCGCTTCGGCACTCCTGCTGATCGTGGCGGGCGGCGTGCTTTCCAATGCCAGCCGCAAGACGTTCGCCGCGGCGACAGATGATCACAAGCCCGCCAGTGTCGGTCTCGACCTGCTGATGAGCGCACCGGTGCTGCGTAACCTGCTGTTCTTCCTGTGCATCGGCATGGCCAACGGTGGCATCCAGACCTACTCCGTGGTGGCGCTCGGGCAGCTGTGGGGCACCGCGCCGGCGACGGCCAATATCGGCCTCTCCGGCTTCCTGCTGATGAGCGCGGCAGGCGTGCTGCTGGGCGGCATCGTCGCCGACCGCACCGCCAACCACGAGCGCGTGGCCGTCGTGGGCTTCGCCTTCACCTCGGCCATGGCGGTGCTGATGGGCTGGGTCGACATGCCGTCGGCGCTGCTGATCTTCGTGATGTCGTTCGGCGGACTGCTGAACGGCCTGGTCCAGCCGTCGCGCGACATGATGGTGCGCGCGGTCACGCCGGTCGGCTCGTTCGGCAAGGTGTTCGGCTTCGTCTCGACCGGACTCAATATCGGCGGCATGGTGGCGCCGCTGCTTTATGGCTGGCTGATGGATCGCGGCGAGCCGCGCATGATTTTCGCCATCGTCGTCGTCTTCATCCTTCTGGGCATGGCCACCGCCGTGACCCGCCGCAAACCGCAAGGACTACAGGCATGGACTCGCTGACCCCGGCACCCTCGACGCAGAAGGACGCGCTGCTGCGCCGCTATGGTCAGACCGGCCTGCCGCCGATGGGTCCGTGGAACGAGGTGATCGCCGCCCTGCTCGACCACCGCTCGGTGCGCGGCTACAAGCCCGACCCGGTCCCGCCCGGCACGCTCGAGACCTTGATGGCCGCGGCGCAGTCGGCCGCCACCAGCTCCAACATGCAATGGACCTCGGTGATCGTCGTCACCGATCCAGCCAAGAAGAAGGTGCTGGCCGAGATCGCCGGCAATCAAAAGCATATCGAGCAGTGTCCGCTCTATCTGTGCTGGGTCGCCGACATGACCCGCAACGCCAAGATCTCGACCGCCGAAAAGGTCGAGTTCGAGACCATGCCCTGGCTCGAGACCTTCATGGTCGCCTGCCTCGACGTCGCCCTGGCGGCGCAGAATGCGGTGGTGGCGGCCGAGTCGCTCGGCCTCAGCACGGTCTATATCGGCGCCATGCGCAACGACCCGGAGCGGGTCGCCAAGCTGCTGGGATTGCCCAAGCGGTCCTTCGTCGTGTTCGGCCTCTGCATCGGCTATGCGGCCGAAGCGGCCGCCGGCGAGGTCAAGCCACGCCTGCCGCAAAGCATCGTCCTGCATCGCGAGGCCTATGACGGCAGGAATGCGGACGCCGAGCGCAAGACCTATGACGGCGAGATGGCGAAATTCGCCACCCGCCACGAGATGCAGGCCACGACCTGGACCCAGCGTGTGCTCAACCGCCTGGGTCCGATAAAGTCGATGAACGGCCGCGAGAAAATGCGCGCGGCCCTGGCCAGCCTGGGCTTCGAGGTCCGCTAGCTGGGCGCCAGCCTCTATTTGCACGAGGCGTGGAACCGCTGAACCAAGGCGCACGTTTTCCGACAGGCGCACCGTCGTCGACCCCCGGCGTACGGGCCTGTTGGAAAAGGAGCCTTTTTATGACCTTGCCATTGTTCAGCCCCATCGTCCGCTCGCTGGCGATCGCCTCGCTTGCTGGCACGGCGCTCGTGGCGGGCGTGCTTCCCGCCGCGGCGCAGACCGGCGGGACGGGCAAGCCACCGGCTGCGGCGGCCGCGACTTCGAACAAGCCCGAGACCGTCGAGCAGCGGATCACTGACCTCAAGGCGGCGCTCAAGATCACGCCCGACCAGGAGACCAAGTGGAAGGCCGTGGCCGACTCCATGCGCCAGAACGCCGGCATGATGGAAAAGCTGGTGCAGGACAAGCGCGCCAAGGCCGCCAACATGACGGCCGTGGACGACCTCGAGACCTACCAGGACTTCACCAAGGCACGTCTCGACGGCTTGAAGAACCTGACCTCGGCCTTCAAGTCGCTCTACGATTCGATGTCGGCCGACCAGAAGAAGAACGCCGATCAGGTCTTCCAGGCCTTCGGTCCCTCTTCCAAGCCCGCCAACCAGGGCTAGGAGGTCCGACATGAGCAAACGAATCACCGTGGCAATTCTGGCGGTGGCCGCCATTGCTGGCGTGGCCGGCTCGGCGAGCGCGCGCTGGTACGGCGACGGCCAGTACCAGTACGACAATCGCTGGCACGGCAACAATTACTACTACGGCTACAACTACCGCGCTCCGCCGGTGGTCTACTCGACGCCGTACAACTACGGCTACTACGCCCCGCCCGTGATCTACGGGGCGGAGCCCGGCCTCAATTTCAACATCAACATTCGTTGAGTTGACTGAAACGATCGAAACGGCGGGCCACTTGGCTCGCCGTTCTTCGTTGCAAAGCTACGAGCGCTCCAGCCAGTCGTGCTCGAGCGTGCGCAGGCGCTGGATGACAGAGAGCAGGAACGCCGTCGACCAACCGAACAGCAGCAGTCCATTCGCCCCCTCGATGGCGCCGAACAAACGCCAATGGCGATCGAGCACGACGTCGCCATAGCCTATGGTCGTGAAGCTGGTGGTCGAGAAATAGAGCGCCGTCTCGAAATCGGGCAGCGCTCCCGCCGCGAGATAGGCTGCGGCATAGAGCCAGATTTCGACCGTGAGGATCGCTACCAGGCCCAGCACCACGACGACCAGCAGTGCCGCCCCTCTCGCCGCACTTTCATGCGGACGAAGATGATGCCCTCGTCGGCGCAGCAACCAGGTCAACGCCAGTAATCCGACGAAATGGATGCAGACGGTGAGCCCTACCATGAAGCTGGCAAGGACGAAATTGGCGAACATCGGTTGCATGATCGGCGGCGGCGGTGAACCATGCAACCATGAAGCTGCCGCCTCTCGCCCACGTCTTCCTGCTCGGCCTGACCGTCGGCGCCTGCATGGCGCCACCCTTCGATCCGCAGGACCGTTTCGCCTCGATCAAGGACGGCATGACCCGAGAGCAGGTCGAGAACCGATACGGGCCGCCCACTCACTGGGTGCTGTACTACGACAGCGGATTTGCGGTGTTCAGCTACAACAAGCTCCTGAGCACCAGCAGCTTGGACAATGCGCGGCCGAAGCCGGACTGGCCGGTCAAGGAAGGCATGTCGGTCAGGGAGGTCGAGAAGATGCTAGGCAATCCGACCAGGGCCTGTGCTGGCGAGTACTACACCGAGAACTACCAGCACTGGTTCTGCTACAAAAACGACGTGCTGATCTCGAAGGAGAGGAGACCTTCTTCCTTCTAGGCTAGCGCGGGTTCCGATCAGATGGAACCGCGAGCGGTTCCATCTGATCGGAAACGCGTTGCACGAAGCGCCTCGACCGAAGGGCATATTCCGTTCGGCTGATTCCCAGTCGAACGGATATGCTTTAGCCGTTCGGCACCAGCACCTGGCGCACCGTCGCCACATCCTGCAGCCGGTCGAAGCCCTCGTTCAGCTCGTCGAAGCCGATCCGCTTGCTCATCATGCGATCGACCGGCAACTTGCCCTGCTGATAGAGCGCGATGAAGCGCGGGATGTCGCGCACCGGCACGCAGCTTCCCATGTATGAGCCTTTGATGGTCTTCTCCTCGCTCACCAGCACGCTCTGCTTGAACGAGAAATCGGCGGCGATCGGCGACAACCCGGCCGTCACCGTGGTCCCGCCCCAGCGCGTCACGAGATAGGCCGTCTCCATCGCCTTGATGGTGCCGGCAAGATCGAACGCATAGTCGACGCCGCCATTGGTGAGGTCGCGCACCTGCTTCACGTGATCGGCATCCTTGGCATTGACCGTATCGGTGGCGCCGAGCTGGCGGGCGAGACCAAGCTTGTCGTCGCTGAGGTCGATCGCGACGATACGGCTGGCACCCGCCAGCACCGCGCCCAGCAGGCCTGACAGGCCGACGCCGCCCAAGCCGACGACCGCCACGGTGCTGCCCGGCCGGATCTGGGCGGTGTTCACCACCGCGCCGACGCCGGTCACGACGGCGCAGCCGAACAGTGCGGCGACGTCGAGCGGCAGGGTCTTGTCGATGACCACGACCGAGCCGCGATCGACCACGGCATATTCGGCGTAGCACGACACGCCGGATTGGTGGTTCACCGGCTTGCCGTCGTGATGCAGGCGATGATGGCCGCTCAGCAGCTGTCCCGCCGCGCGCGGCGCCACCGAGCGCTCGCAGATATAAGGCCGCCCCTCGAGGCACCGCCGGCAACGGCCGCAGCTCACGTTGAAGGTGAAGCAGACGTGATCGCCCTTCTTCACGTCATGGACGCCGGCGCCGACCTCGACGATCTCGCCGGCGCCTTCGTGGCCCAGCACGAGTGGCGTCGGCCGCGGACGATCGCCGTTCAGCAGCGACAGGTCGGAGTGGCAGAGCCCGGCGCCACCCACCTTGACCAGCACCTCGCCTTCGCCCGGGGGATCGAGATCGAGCTCCAGCACGTGGATCGGCTTGCTCTTGGCAAAGGGGCGCGGCAGGCCGCAGGCTGTCAGGACGGCAGCTTTGGTTTTCATGCGGTGATTCCTCCGGGGTGATAGAGTAGCGGCCTCCGTTTCACGAAGGGAGACCGATGAAACGCCTGCTTGTTTCGTTCGCTCTGGTGAGTCTTGTCGCCTGCAAGGAGGACGAGGACAAGACCGATCACTTCGACATCTACGATGTTCGGTGCAAAGGTGGCCCGACTTACGAGAACGTCGATGCAGCCACATCGCCTGCCGGAAACATCTATGTGTGGCAGCAAGGCAAGCGCATCGGCAGCATCTTGCCGAACTCCGACTGCGCCATAACTCCGCGCAAGGCCGCGCAATAACAGCTAGGCAATCCCCCCGTCGACCCGCACCACCGAGCCGGTCGTGAAACTCGATTTGCTCGACGCGAGATAGAGCGCCGCCGTCACGATCTCCTCCGGTCGGCCGCTGCGCTTGAGCGCAGCAGTGGCGTTGAGCTTGTGCTCCTCGCTCCACGCCTTGCTGACATCGGTGAGGAAGCGGCCGGGCGAGATGGTGTTGACCCGCACCTTGGGGCCGTACTCGAAGGCGAAGGCCTCGGTGATGGCGTTGAGCGCCGCCTTGGCGCCGGCATAGGGCGCGATCTGCGGCCGCGGCCGAAGCGCCCCGGCGCTCGAGATATTGATGATCGAGCCGCCCTCGCCCGCCGCCATGCGGCTGCCGACCAGCGACATCAGCCGGAACGGACCCTTGAAATTGAGCGACACGATGCGGTCGAACAGCTGTTCGGGCGTCTCGAGCGAGGACGGCGCGAGCGGCGAGGAGCCGGCATTGTTGACCAGGATGTCGACCTTGCCGAAAGCCTTGTAGGCCGCGTCGACCAAGCCATCGAGTTCGCTCCAGTTGGCCACGTTGCAGGCGAAGGTCCCGGCCTTGCGGCCCATCGCCCTGGCCTCGGCCGCCACCTTCTCGCACGCCTCGATCTTGCGGCTAGTGACGAAGACGTCGGCGCCATGGGCGGCGAACGCCTTCACCATCTGGTAGCCCAGGCCGCGGCTGCCGCCAGTCACCAGCGCCACCTTGCCGGAGAGGTCGAACAGGTCAGTCATGCTGCGACTCAAGACGTTTGACGCTGGCATGTCACTTGCTAAGTGTATTGAGGGGCGAAACTACAGGCCGTCATGAGCATCTCGCCATGAGCATCCAGGTCGCGCTGCATCATCGCACGACTTACAGCTACGACCGGCCGGTCATGCTCGGCCCTCAGATTGTGCGCCTGCGACCGGCGCCGCACAGCCGTACGCCGATCCTCTCCTACGCGCTCAAGGTCGAGCCCAAGGATCACTTCACCAACTGGCAACAGGACCCGCAGGGCAATCACCTTGCGCGCGTGGTGTTTCCCGAGCGCGTCACACATTTCGATGTGACGGTCGATCTCGTCGCCGATATGGCGACCATCAACCCATTCGACTTCTTCCTAGAACCGCAGGCGGAGAATTGGCCGTTCGGCTACGACCCGGTGCTGGATCAAGAACTGGCCTCGTTCCGGCGGCTGGCGCCAGTGGGTCCGCTGCTGGCCACGCTGCTTGAGCAAGTGTCGCGCGGCGAACAGC
>Ga0306921_10004660_pt1 | contig 14129 bp, 10 predicted proteins | sample sta12Cox44000080_FD_203760 | JGI IMG/M metagenome (GOLD analysis project Ga0306921, IMG submission 203760) | Lab enrichment of tropical soil microbial communities from Luquillo Experimental Forest, Puerto Rico - statoxic.12C.oxic.44.000.080 (v2)... | ecosystem: Environmental > Terrestrial >... | reverse complement strand
GGTGCTCACTTTGGGTTAGCATCGTGGGGAGCACGACCTAACACCGACACTTGTATCGAAAGTGATGCTTCCGCGCACCTGTCAATTGGCGCAGCTGTCAGTTTTGTCAGAAGGCCAGGCCGCGCAGACCCTAGAGGGCAAGCTTATCAGGCCGTTGTTGAGCGCACTTTTTCGATTTGCGCCCTAAGTAATCTGCCGAGGCAATCCTCCGAGCAATCTTCAATGGTGAATGACTCACCAGGCAGCACCAGATGTGCTGCCGCCGCATGCGCTTCTTCTCGTGAACGAAATTGCTGCCAGTCCAGACCGACCTTACCAGACCAGCGGATATGGTAGTGCAGACCAGCCGTCACAACTTTACCTCCCGGATTGCCCATATGCACTTTGCTCTGTACAGCGTCAAGTGTTTTGCATACCAAAAACCGCTCCTGCCGCGACGAGTTCATATCAACAAACGGTGAGGGTGAGAGGTCCCACAGCGCCCAAGCAATATAGTTTAGCATGAGTCGTACTGCAATTATTGGCTGGTTCTGCTTATTTGAAACAATTTCAGTCGATGGTTCGGGACTCAGATACGCATTGGACTAAACTGGGCATGGGCCTCGTTAGAGTGCTGGGCGAAGACTCGTTGCTAGAGACTTCCGGCGTGAGGATTGTCGGGGAATCCTCCGATGGGCTCGAAGCCGTTCACTAGCTAACACTGCTGCGGCAAGCAGCCGAAACCGAACGGAATCGAAGCAGCTCGACACGTCGGCAGGCTCACCATCGGTGCAAGACCCTCTTTGTTAGCCAGGAAGCGGACGCTGAACCTATTTCGCAAGGCTTTAAGTGGCGGCTTATCTGCCGATGTGGGCGAGGAGCTGCTTCGCACGACCGAGGCTTTGTTCCCCACGGACACTCCAGGACTGGCCCGAGGCCGAGCCGGCCGCGCTCGATCCTCATTTTCTTTTCAGTTCGATAGCGAGAAAAAGGTAGTCGTCGACGAGCGATGCGTCCAGCGTTTGAGGTCAGGAATAAACCTATCCGTAAGACTATGAAACTAAACAGGATACCAACATGCTGGGCGGTAACGCGGAGAAAGCTCTTCGCTCATCTCCACACCGTACAAAACTCGCTGTGGAATCCTAAGGTAAACTCCTGAGGGTTGGACGGAATGGAGGGCGGTACGCGCTTTTTCAAAAATGATCACTAAGGTGTTGGGCTATGGAGCTTTTGCGAAGGTTGCAAGAGAAAGTTGAGAATATCCTCCGCACGGCTGACGTGCGAATAAACGGCGCCCGGCCATCGGACATTGTAATCCATGATGATCGGTTTTATGGAGCCGTGCTGACGAGGGGCGCTCTGGGGCTGGGAGAGTCCTACGTCGAGGGTTGGTGGGACTCGGCAGACTTGGCGCAGATGTTTTGCAAACTCCTTAAGGCTCATATCGATAGAAACGTTTCAGCCGGTTGGACCCTGATCTTAGCCTACCTAAAGGCCACGCTTAGCAACCGGCAGGGAAAGCCACGAGCGATCCAGAATGCGCGTCGGCACTACGATTTGGGCAACGATCTCTATCGGACTATGCTCGGCCGGTGGATGCTCTACTCGTCCGCCAATTGGCAACAGGCGACGAGCCTAGATGAAGCCGCTGAAGCGAAACTCGATTTTGTCTGCCGCCGCCTTGGCCTTCAGTCAGGGCAGAGGATTCTTGATATCGGTTGCGGATGGGGAGGCCTCGCAAAGTACGCCGCCCAAAAATATAACGTCGAAGTAGTAGGCATAACGCTCTCGACCGAACAGGCAGCACTGGCTCGCGAAATATGCAGCGACCTTCCGGTTGAGATTCGGTATCAGGCTTACCGCGATCTCCATGAGAAGTTCGACCATGTAGCGTCACTTGGAATGTTTGAGCACGTCGGCTATAAGAATTATCGCCGGTACATGGAAATTGTACACCGTTGCTTGAAAACGAACGGGCTGTTCTTCCTGAATACAATTGGAACGAATCACTCAGAACATTGCGCGAATCCCTGGACCGATCGATACATTTTCCCCGGGGGTATGCTGCCCTCAATCGCCCAAATCGGTGCGGCCGTCGATGGTCTCTTTGTGATTGAAGAACTACAGGACTGGGCTGAATCTTACGACAAGACTCTGATTAGCTGGTTCGTGAAATTCAACAGCAATTGGAATAGGCTCAAAAGCCACTACGGCGAGCAATTCTACCGCATGTGGAAATATTATCTGCTCTCAAGTGCCGGGGCTTTTCGGGCTAAGACGATTCAAGACTGGCATATCGTCTTCTCCTGCTGATTTTCCTTACCACTGCACACCGGTTTTCAATGTATCGGCAGTAAATTCGGCGAGTCTCCTGAAAACGGCCTCTGCGCCCGCTTCTTTTTCATTGCCAGGCAGGTTCACGTAGCTCTCCACAAATGACTCCACCTCCTGCAGGGTAGCGGCCGGTGCAAGCGCTTCTAGTCTCTTGAAAAGCAGCCGGTGTGCACATTTTCGTTCGATCACTTCCAAACCATCGAGAATCTGACGATGGGACGTGCCCTCCCAAATCGCAATGATCATGGCTTCGCGAAGCCACCGTTCAGCCCGATATTCCCCCAGCACACCGAGACCTCCGTGGATTTCCATGCCCCATTTCGCGGTCCTAACAGCCAGTTCAGCGGTCCAGTATTTCGCCATATGGGCGACCAAACGAAACAGGTGATACCGCTCCGAGTATGCCGGTTCTTCCCGCCAAACATCGTCTAATAGCTTCACGGCTTCCCAAGCCAATGCCAGTCCTCCACAAAGTGAACCTAGGTTTTCTTCGAATTGGCGCCGGAGAAGCGGATGATCTAGTATCTTGCGGCCGAACGCGACACGGTGTCCGGCAAACTCCAAAGCTTCTGCCATGGCGCGTTGGGCCAGAGCGATACTCGCTACGCTGTTGGCAACCCTGGAAATGTTAAGAACTTCCAGGATCAGATAAATCCCCCGATCCAAAGAGCCGAGCAAATAGGCTTCACTCTCTCGAAGTTCGACTTCTCCAGTGGGAACCGAACGCGTCGCAATCTTGTCTTTCAGGCGGCGTATGAAGTAATTGAGTTGACCATCGCGCCGATACCGAGGCACGAGAAACAAGGCAAGACCGCGCACGTTCCGCGGCGCTTTCTCCGGCCGCGCAGCAACTACCGCCAATTCGGCGCCCACATTACTGGCAAAATACTTCTCACCGTTGAGGACGTACCGGCCATCGACGAGCTTGGCAATTGTTTCTACTGCGGCGCCCAGATCCGAACCGCCTCCGATTTCGGTCATCCAGGTGGCACCCTGTGAATTCAAGCCCTCCTTTGCAAGTAATCGCGCAAGGAAACGAGCCTGTAAATCGTGGCTTCCGTACTTGCGAACGGCTATCGCAGTAGCCAGCGAAACCGTATAAGGACAACACACGCCTGGATCGTAGAATGAGGTGTTGTAGATCAAAGCGTAAGAAGGGATGAGCGATTCTTCCTCGAACGCACGCCAAAGGACACCTGACGCGTAGCCTCTGCGGAGCATCTTTTCATATTCGGACGGAAGAAATATCCGATCTACACGTGCGCCAAGTTGATCGAACATTTGCAGCCACGGTGTTCCTAGATGATCGATGGAATCGGAAATCCTTTTGCCCTCCTCGTTCCACCACGCCTGGTCTGCATCCAACCGTTCCCGGTAAGGTGAAATGTCCAATACCCGGCTGAGGAATTGAACTGGAGAGGCAAGTATTTCTAGATTCATAAGACCGCCCAGTCTGTAGACTCCAAGCCATACTCGGCATCAGGACTTGAAACGACCGCCTCCTGGCAAGCGTCCAGTAGCGAACAGGCGACCTGCGCTGAGGCTACTTTAAACCAACTGATTTAGGGTAGCCTGGCGGAGGGGTGAACCCGCCGACTTCGTGCGCCAGTAGTTCTGCAAATGCGATGCAGGTAGCGTCTTCCCCGTACGGTCCCATGATTTGAATCCCAACCGGCAGGCCAGCTGCGGTTCGACCGACAGGCGCAACCGCTGCGGGACAACCGGTCAGGGTGGCGGAGCTGATCCAGTTCAAGCTTTCCATATAGTTTCGTGGTCCGGCAGTAGTGGCAATCGAGCGCAGCTCTTGAGGCTGGCGGTGATCGTGAGGGAATGCTGCCGAGAATGTGACGGGTGAAAGAAAAACATCAATTTCATCGAAGTAAGCCTGCCAACGCGCGCGAAATCCTAGTCGCCGCAGGTTCTCCGCTTGCCAGCGCGGGAACGACGAGAGAGCTTCCACTGCCTCAGGACCTGCCATCTTTTCGAATTGTCGTCTGAGCGCCTGTTGAGCTTCCACAGGAGACAGGTTGATGAAGAATGCGAACAGCAGGAAGCGGTAAGTATCTAGTAACGCTGTCGGCTGAAATCCCGCCGGCCACCCTGGCTTCATTTTGAGACCCACCCGACCTAGGTTGTCGAGAACCTTTTCGAGAACGACTCGCACGTCTGGCGCAGGAGGAGCGACGGGATCATCCACAACGTAGCCAACGCGAAAATCTTGCAATCTGCTGCCGCGCGCTGAAGGCAGGTCCCACTTCCAGGCCTTGGCGTCCCAACCTTCTGGCCCTCCCAAGACCTTCAACGCCGCCAGCAGATCGTCAGCACTTCGCGCCATGGGTCCGGCAACAGCCAGCAGGGTTGAGAAACCAGGTGGAGTGGACATGCCACCCGGCAAGTGCCCTCGCAGACTTACCAGATCCAGCGTGGGCTTGTGTCCATAGATTCCGCAAAAGCTTGACGGCACACGGATCGAACCGCCGATATCGCTGCCAACGCTAAGATACCCAAGCCCCGCCCCAAGCGCTGCGGCGCTACCTCCAGAGGACCCGCCTGGCGTCCGAGTCAAATCCCAGGGATTGTTGGTCGTTCCATAGATGGGATTGTAGGATTGCCAGTCGGCAAGATTTGCCGGAACGTTTGTAGCACCTATCAAAACCGCTCCCGCCCCCAGCAAACGGTCCACGATGGCAGCGTTGCACGACGCGCGCGAGTCCTTGAACTCCGGCAGTCCCCAAGTACACGGCTGACCCACTACGGCAAAGCTTTCCTTGACGTGGATGGGAACGCCATGGAAGACGCCGAGGGCTTCCTGTCGCGCCACTGCCGCGTCAGATTTTCTTGCTTGCGCTAAGGCGTCCTCCCTCAGTTGGTAGACGAAAGCGTTGAGGGAAGGGTTGTAGCGTGCGATCCGCTCGAAGGTGTGGAGCGTCAGTTCTACCGACGAAACCTGTTTCCTGCGAATGGCCTCGGCTGCCTGCAATGCTGAGGCAAAGTCGAGCTCGTGCGAAGGTGCATCGGAGGAGAAAGCTGCCCCTGAATCCATTGCGCACCTCCGGGTGAGACCAGCGAACGATGCTCCGGGCTACAAATCCTACGCCTCTCCCGGTGCTGATACAACGGACATGCTACCAGCGCTGCCGGCGCAGGAAGGGTCGAAACCAAGCCGATGCAGGCTCTCCACTTCCATTCCTCTACGACATCGGGATCGGCTTTTTTGACTAAGCTACGGAGCCGGCTGAGCATCTGGCCCCGCCAATCGTCTAGTTCCCTGATTCTCGCGTCTATGAGCTGAGAAGGAGACTTGCTTTTGCCGCTCTTCTTCATGCCCGTTTCTGGTCCTCAGTCCGAGGCTTTGATAAACGCATTGTAAAAGGGCGCCCGCTTGGAGCAGGTTTGGATCTCTCGCATCAACGCCTACAACAAGGAGCGCCTTCCTGAACGACGCCAAGTATATTGGGCTGGATGTGCACCAAGCAACGATCTCCGTCGCCTTTTTGGATTCCGCTGCAAGTTGCTGATGGAGGCGATTGTCGAAACGAAAGCGGAAACGATTCTGCAGTGTATGCATGGGCTGCGCTGGACTCACGCTTGACTCTCAACCAATTGCGGCATATACCTTAGCCAGCTTTGGGTGCCAGGGGTGGGTTATGGCCGCGCGTCCCCCGCGGATTGCCCCAATCCGGTTTTCGATTCGCGTAGAAGTACCCGCCAGATTTATATACATAGGGACAGCTCTAAAGGGAGAGCAACCATGGGAATGAGTCGCGAATGGTGTCTGAACGCGGTACGCCTGGTATGCGCAGCTATGCTGTTGCACCTGAGCGTTACGATGAGCCGGGCGCAGACATTCCGCGGCACGATACTCGGCACAGTCACGGACATGACCGGCGCTGCCGTCGCAGGCGCCAAAGTCACGGTTCGCAATGCAGACACCGGCGTCGAGCGCACAACTGTGACGAGCGAAGCCGGCCAGTACAGCGTCCCTGAGCTCCAAATTGGGACCTACAGTGTGAAGGTCGAACAGGAAGGGTTTCAAACTTGGACGGCGACGGGAGTGGCCGTTGACGTTGCCGCTCAAAAGCTAGTGGACGCCACACTACAACTGGGCGCCGTAAGTCAGAACATCTCCGTCGCTGCCGAAGAACTCCCGCAGATCGAAACTACGAACAACACGCTCGGCGGGATACTCACACAGGACAGTGTGAAAGATCTTCCCATCAACGGGCGTGACTACACGAAACTCATCTACTTGAATCCGGGGGTCGCCGGCTCACCAGATCAAATTACCGACTCGCCCGGTTCGTTTGGCGAATTTTCAATGAACGGCGCGCGGGGAAGATCGAACAACTACCTGCTTGACGGCACTGATATGAACGATGGCTATCGCAACGATCCGGCCATCAATCAGGGAGGCGTGTTCGCGACGCCGTCCGCTATTTTGCCGATCGACGCAGTCCAGGAATTGCGCGTGGAATCTAACTTTCAACCGGAATTCGGGCGAAACGGCGGAGCTGTCGTCAATATCGTGACGAGGAGCGGAACGAACCAGTTTCACGGCAGCGCGTTCGAGTATTTCCGCAATAATGCCCTCGATGCGCGGAACTATTTCAACTTCAAAGGCCAGCCCCAAGCCCCATTTCATAACAATCAGTTTGGAGGATCACTCGGCGGACCGATCGTAAAAGACAAAACATTCTTCTTTGTCGACTACGAGGGGCAACGAGAAAGCGTTGGCGTTGTGACTCTCGACTGCGTCCCGGAGCCGAACCGCGTTGCGTTTGACAACTCGATCACACCTCCCAATCCGGTGACGAACGCCCTTCTGAAGTTTTGGCCTCTGCCTAACCTGGGCACCCGCCCGACTCCTGCCGACCCTGACTTTGCCGCATTCGATACCGGCTGCCCCAGAGGCAACAACGCCCAGGTCGTAGCCCCTTCATCGAACAATCTAAGCAGCTTCATCGCAAAGATCGACCACACCTTTGACCAGAACAACATAGTAACCGGTCGCTACTTCTTCGGGGACAGCGTCCAGTCGTTCCCCCTGGCCCTCAACGCGTCTGGCGGTCAACTTCCTGGCTTCAATACCGTGACGCCCACACGCGTCCAGCTCGTCTCCATTTCCTACGTACACCTGTTTTCACCAACCAAAGTGAACGAAGTACGCTATGGATGGAATCGCTTCTCCGAAGGGTTTTTCCCGCAGGACGCAAGCTTCGATCCGAGCACGTTGGGGCTCTGCAACGTCCCCGTGACGGCACCTTCGTGCAGCTCGTCGGGCCTGCCAATCATTCTTGCCGCCGTGACTCCGACCGGAGCCACCAGCTTCTTTGCTCAGCCGGGCGCAACGTCGGGAGATCCGCGCAGTCGCCATGACACTAACAATCAGCTCATTGACGGTTTTTCTTGGAAAATCAATCGGCATGACCTCAAGTTCGGCGCGGAATTCCGTCGCACGAGCATTCAACAGCATTTCGATAAGTACTCGCGCGGGAGAATCCGATTCCACAATCTTTCGGAATTCTTGGCTGGGACTCCGAGTCAAGCCTTCAACTACTCCGGCAATACACTTCGCCACACGCACGAGAACAGCTATGGCCTGTACACCGAGGATAGCTACCATATCAATTCCCGCCTCACGCTTAACTACGGTTTGCGGTGGGATTACTACGGCGTCGTAGCCGAAAAGAATCATTTGTTCTCGGATTTTGACCCGGCGACGGGCGGGCTTGTCCAGGTTGGTCCCGGAGGGTTCTCAAATCTCTACAAACCTAACTACACGAATTTTGCACCTCGTGTAAGCGTTGCGTGGGACGTCTTTGGTACGAGTAAGACCGTGGTCCGCTCTGGATGGGGGATGTTTTTTGACGGGTTCTCTCAAGACATGATGCTAGGCCATCTGCCTTATCCGACTTTCTACGCCCCGGGGCCGGCATACAATAATATCGGACCGTTCCCGGTCCAACAGGCTACGCGTAATGTGGTGACCATCACGCCTGGCGTGCCAGTCTACGGCACTCCAAGCTGCGCTGGCAGCAACGAGTGCGACATCTTCTCGTTCGATCGGAATATCAAGACGCCGTACATAGAGAACTACAATCTGAACGTCCAACAGCAGATCGCCAAAAACATTGTCTTGCAGGTAGGGTATGTAGGATCTCAGGGCCATCGCCTCTTCCGCTTCTTCGATATCAACCAGCCGAGCCAAGCGACAATCACTGCCTGTGACTTGGGCGGGTTGGGCTGTGCGCCCGGGATTAACGACTTTGGAGTGCCCCGCAACTTTGGTTTTCCCGGCGGCGCGATTTACATCTTCCAAGAGAACTCGACTGGAAAGTCAAATTACAACTCGCTGCAGGCGAGTCTGCGCGTGACTAACTATCATGGCCTCACGTCTGCAGTGAATTATGTGTGGTCCCGTTCGATCGACAATTCGAGCGACGGCGAAGATTTCGTGGTAAATGCGGCTCAGCCTCAGGACAGCAACAATCCGAACGCGGAGAAGGGGCCGTCGAACTTCAATATCCCAAACCGCTTCACATGGATTACCAGCTATGAACTTCCCAAGATGAGTGGTGGATGGGAGAAACTTAGAAACGGCTGGGGTTTGGACAGCACGGTCACTCTCCAGACCGGCCAGCCCTTCAACCTGAACTACAACGGAGAGGACGATTACAGCGGTGGCGGCGACGCATTCGATCGTCCGGACCTGGTCGGACCGGTTATCTACCACTACCACAACCCATCTGAGTTCTTGCAGCTGAGTTCCTTTGCCATGCCGTGTACGAACGGTGGCACAGTATCTGGAGCCGCGTCGGACTGCGTTCCTGGGACGCGTCACTACGGGAATCTGCGACGAAACGGTCTTATCGGCTCGCCGTTCAAGCAATGGGATCTGGCAATTTATAAGAACACGGCCATCACCGAGCGGTTGAGCCTTCAACTTCGGGCAGATTTCTTTAATATCCTGAACCATCCGAATTTCTCCAATCCCTTGTTGCCCGCGTTCATTGCCGATCCTGCTTCCAACATTAATCCAGCGTGCACCTGCGGATTTGCCACCAGTCCCGTGAATGGCCGCGAGGTTGGCTATGGCGCTTACCAAATTGTGGCGACCGGTGACGTTGGCATCGGCAACCCCTTCCTCGGCGGCGGCGGACCCAGAGGGATTCAGCTGGCGGCGAAATTCTCCTTTTAGCGTCCAGCAGGAAGCGTACAGCACGGGAAGCCATCGCAAAGCCTGGTTCTGAAACAAGGAGGGCACAGAATTGGGCACGTCGCGTCGTTCAGCATGTCGCTAAGCTGATAGAAAAGATTGGTGGGCCTGGGTTGACTTGAACAACCGACCTCGCCCTTATCAGGCTGCTGGTCGGAAACTCTAAGCCTTGCCGGGGTAGCGACCTACGGGATGCTCGATTCTAGGATTCGCCCTCAGTTGGGCTACGTGGATGCGACTCGCTCTTGGAACTGGCGTGTTCGGCATGTCTTCGTGGGCCTGGTGCGGCAAGTAAGCGAGATAATAGTGGGGCAGTTCGATTGAATTTCTATCTAACCACGCTATAATTCGGACCGATGTTGTCGTCTCGTCAAAAGTAGAAACAGTCCCTAATACGGGCGGCGTCGCTACCGAAAAGACCCCTCCAGCCCCTTTCTCCTGCTAGAAGATGCGACGAAGTCTGAATGAAAAGCTGCAAAGTGTGCCCTATTTTTTGTCTCACTACAGGGGTTCATCCCAATCACAACGACCATTTTCTTTGCGCCAAAAATTATTAGGGCTTACAGGATTCTCGGTATTTCTCTAAACGGAGGTGCATTCGTAGACTCCGTAGTGCGGCCTACCAATGACCAAACGTGTCCTGATCGCAGACGATAACAAGATCGTCAGAAGGGCCATTCGCTCGATACTGACAACAAACTGGCCGGACCTAGAAGTTTGTGCGGAGACTGCCGACGGACGCGAGACTGTCGCCAGAGCAGAGGCATTGCAGCCTGACCTTCTCATCCTCGACGTGCGGATGCCGGAACTCAATGGCATCGAAGTGGCGTCGGTACTGAAGAAGGTCCTCCCGGCGGCAAAGATGGTTCTGTTTACGATGTACAGCGATCACATCGGCAAGAGCCTTGCGGCTGCGGCTGGAGTGGACGTCATTCTCCCCAAAGTAGACGGCCTTCCCGCCTTCACCAAGGCCGTCGCGTCTCTGTTGAACGGTGATGCAGATTCCGACAAACGCAACACGTCGATCAGTTCGCATGGCCCTTCGATAGCGCAATGCTGATTCTGGCACTGCGAACGCTACTTTCCGACTGGTCGAGTTTTGCCACACGCGCAGCGGCGGAAGAACGTGCGAAGGAACTCGTTCGTGCAAATGAAACGTACGTCGTAGTGGAGCGCGATCAGAGGTGTCCGCGCTGCACTGAGATTCTCAAACGTGCTAGCTTATCTTGATCGCGGGGACGCACACCGCAGTTTCGGTAGTCGCAAGTCCGCAGTTCATTTCTTGCAAAGATACCCACTCCACGGTGTCGGGGTTGGGCATTTCGCCTGAACCGTGTCTGTATCCCACCTCCAAAGGGGTCCACGGAGTCTGCGGGGTGATAATTTTTCAACAGGCCCCATCTGCCCGGTTTCAGAATTTGAAATTCGGAAGGGACTTAAGAACGTGGGGATTTTGACTTGCGCGGTACATCCAAGAGGGCAGACCTTATCGACCTCGAATTTCACTCCTTTCGGCTGATGATGTGCTAGTATCTGAGCAGCGGAAGACCCTTCGCATCTCTCTGCCGTTAATCGTCGGCCAACCTGCGAGCGATCTTTCTTTCCGATTTATCGGAGGGAAGCATGCGCGCTATCGGACCGATGTATGACATCTTCTCAGGCCGTTTTCCAAATGCAAACGTGTTGTGGCTACAATCAGTCGTGGGCCTCGCCGCCGCGCGGGAGCGCATGCAAACACTCGCGGCACAAAAACCGGGACCCTATTTTGTCTTTTGTACCAGCAGTCATGCCATTGTCGCCTCGGTTGATTCCACGCGCGTAGGGCGTACCAACAAAGGTGCCGCCTAAGCGCCTCTTCGTCGAATTGGGACACTACCAATGCTCGCACTCACTCTTTCATCAGCCACATGACGAAAAGCACCAAGCACGAAGCTATGGCGAGAAGCATAGGCCAGCCTTGACTGGCAGTAACGCTATTGTTTCGTAAGCGTCTAGTCAATAGAATCACCCTTAGTGGTCCTGCGATCTCAGTGGTCCGCTCTGCCGGGGCCTCCGCCCGCTGGATTTTGGTCAGTGTGGGCGGAATAGCGACGGGGAGGATAAAAGAAATCAAACTGGTCGGAGTCGCGGCCAGATTGGGTGTAAACCTCTGCTGCTTTACGCAAATGAGGATTCAGAACCCCATGCCAAGCTCAGAGGAGGTACAAACGGCACGGCAAGACGAATCGACTACCCACCGTGCGGCGACGGACGGTTGCCACGAGCATGAAGGGCGTTTCCAAAAGTTCGGCAGTCCTCGTGCCGAGCCGGGGGACCACCCACAACGTGCGGATGGTGCCTAGCAGTGCTCTTATGATGGGGGTATCGTCAACCGTGTTTCACGGAGGTGCATATGCGATTTGAAGCGTTTTCGTTCGGGTCCATCCGAATTGATGGTGTCACCTACGAGCACGATGTGTTGATTGACCGTGGAGAAGTCCATAAGCGAAAAAAGAAGCCTTCTAAGAAATTCCGCGCCGATTTCGGGCATACGCCAGTCTCGGTAGAAGAGAAGATACCGTGGAAATGCCGCCATTTGGTCATCGGCACGGGCGGTGGTGCTTTGCCAGTGATGGACGAAGTAAAGCAAGAGGCTCGGCGTCGTGAGGTCGAATTGCGTATTTTACCAACGGCACAAGCCATCGAACTATTGAAGGCAGCGGGTCGTGACACGAACGCAATCCTTCATGTGACCTGTTGAGTTGGCGGGCAGCGCGAACAAGTCTCCCCTTGACGAAAGTTAGCGCGAAGTCGAATGACCGAAATTAAGACCGGCGTGGCGGGATGGTCTTATGATGATTGGAACGAGATTGTTTACCCGAGCGGCCTTCCAGCCAGCAAACGCCTTGAATATCTCGCCCAATTCTTCGATCTGATCGAGATCAATAGCTCGTTCTACGGGCATATCCGACCAGCGGTGGGAAAAAAGTGGTGTCAGACCGTCGCCGCTGTTAATCCAAACTTCATCTTCACAGCCAAGCTGAACCGAGCCTTCACACATTCTCCGATGGCAGTCGAAGAACCCACGTCGGCAAAGACCATCCGACCGGGGCCTACGGATGAACAGGATGCGAAAGCGGGTCTCGACTCTCTGGCGGAGCGGGGGCGTCTCGGTGCCGTGCTTATTCAGTTTCCGATTTCCTTTAAGCGGGACGACGAGAATCAAGCCTATGTGGGTCGGCTTGTTTCGCAGTTTCGGAGATACCCGCTCATCCTCGAAGTTCGCCATGCTAGCTGGAACAGCGAAGAAGTCCTCAGTTGGCTGGCCGAGCTAGGCGTGGGCTTGTGCAACATCGACCAGCCGCTCATCGGGAGAGCCATTCGACCCGGAGCGCAAGCAACCTCCGCAATCGGTTATGTGCGACTCCACGGGCGCAACTACAGACAGTGGTTCGCCGAGACGAATGTGCGGGATCGTTACAACTTCCTGTATTCGCCGAAAGAGCTTGAACCTTGGCGCGAGCGCATCCAGCAGATCGCAGAGAAAACGGACAAGACCTTTGTTGTAGCCAACAATCACAATCTCGGGAAAGCCGCTGTGAACGCCCTCGAATTGGCAGCCATGCTCGAAGGTCACAAGGTGAAAGCCCCTCCATCGCTGGTGTCCCGCTATGCGGACCTCAAGCCGTTCTCATTGAGCTAACCAGTGATGCCAGGTTGCCGAAACGATCATTGGAAGCGCCGGGGACCCTCTTCAGGAAGCACACTGCCTCGTAATTTGGCGGCGACTGTACAAAGGGCCAGCTAAAGGTTGAAGCACATAGCCAGACTTCAACCAAAGCCCATCCGAAGCCGACGATACAATTAGAGGTGTGCGACGGCATTTCGGGGAGGCTTCCATGCGAAAACTCCTTAGTAGCGGGTTGGTTCTGGCGTTGGCGGGAACACTCGCTGTTGCGGCTCCGAGGCAGGGCGGTGACGACGAGCACGGCAACCAGAAACAAGATGACAATGGCGGTCACTTCGGCTGGCTCAAACATCATCAAAATCAAAAAGAACAGGACGAAGACGCCGATTGGGATTTCGACCACGAGCACCTAATACCGGGCCACTATTATCCTCGCGGGCGTTTCGTGAGTAGCCGACAAAAACTCGTGGCCGTATCGGTGAACTACAGCACTCGCCGAGTGACTCTCGATGACCATTCCACATGGGTCGTGGCACCTCACGACATTGATCGCTGCCGTGGCTGGCATTGGGCCAAGGACGACGTTCAAGTGAGCGACGATGAGATGCACCCCGGATGGTATGTCTTGGTCAATGCAAGGCTCGGCCAGCACGTACATGGCGAGTTCTTTGGACGCGTGGTTGAAAGTGTCCCGGCGTCCAAGCAGACGCGGTGAAATGTTGAGGCTCGTCAGCGGAGCGGGCCAAGCCCTTGCCCTAGTCTTCCTCTAATCGGTCCAAGGAGCTTCCAGACAGCCCTAGAAGTCTCCTCGGAAGCCCTGAAACCGGCCAAAAAATTTTGGACGCTAAGTCCAATCTTGCAACTCCTTCATTTTACGTGAGCCATAAAAACTGTGGGTTCCGGAAATTCTGAGCCGTTCTGGCTTTGGGA
>Ga0306921_10004658_pt1 | contig 14133 bp, 14 predicted proteins | sample sta12Cox44000080_FD_203760 | JGI IMG/M metagenome (GOLD analysis project Ga0306921, IMG submission 203760) | Lab enrichment of tropical soil microbial communities from Luquillo Experimental Forest, Puerto Rico - statoxic.12C.oxic.44.000.080 (v2)... | ecosystem: Environmental > Terrestrial >... | reverse complement strand
GCCAACCGCCTGGCTGAAGACCACCGGCGCCGATCCACAACGGCTCAACGTCAATGGCGGCGCGATCGCGCTTGGCCACCCGCTCGGTGCCTCCGGCACCAAGCTGATGACGACCCTGGTGAATGCGCTGAAGCAGCGCAACAAGCGCTACGGGCTACAGACCATGTGCGAGGGCGGCGGCATGGCGAACGTGACGATTGTGGAGGGGGTGTAGGAAATAGGGAAATCGTCGCGGGCAGGCGCAACCGGCGCCACGCCCACCGCGTTTTTGCGCGCGCCTGAACGTGGTGGGCGCGCTTGGCCTTGCCCAGCCTGCAGATCGTCGTAAGTTTTTGTCACAGCTCTGACGAGGCAAGGCGATGACCCCGCTCCCCGACATTCCGCTCCCTCCTGCAATCCGCTCCCGCTATGTCGACGGCATCAACGGCCTTACGATGCATGTCCTGGAGGCCGGCTTCGAGAGCCGCGGCCGGCCCTGCCTGCTGCTTCTGCACGGCTTTCCGGAGCTCGCCTTCTCCTGGCGCAAGGTGATGCCGGCTCTTGCCGAGGCCGGCTATCACGTGATCGCACCGGACCAGCGCGGCTATGGCCGCACCACCGGCTGGGATGCAAATTACGACGGTGATCTTAGTTGCTTCCGCCTTCTCAATCTGGTGCGTGATGCGCTTGGGCTGGTCTCTGCGTTCGGCTATCGGTACGTCGATGCGGTGATCGGCCATGATTTCGGAAGCCCCGTCGCGGCCTGGTGCGCGCTGGTGCGGCCCGACGTGTTTCGCGCGGTCGCGATGATGAGCGCGCCGTTCGCGCCGCCGCCACCGATTGCTTTCAACACTGTGGATGAACCGGCACGGCCTGCGCTTAAGGACCCAGTCCATCGCGCGCTCGCGAGCCTGCCGCGGCCGCGCAAGCACTATCAATGGTACTTCTCGACACGCGAGGCCAACAACGACATGCATCGTCCGCCGCAGGGCCTGCATGATTTCCTGCGCGCCTACTATCATCACAAGAGCGCGGATTGGAAGGACAACATGCCCTATCCGCTCGAATCCTGGTCGGCGGAGGAACTTGCCAAGCTGCCGACCTATTATGTGATGGACCTTGCGAAAACCATGCCGGCGCAGGTCGCTGAGGAGATGCCCCTAGCGGCCGCGACCGCGGCCAACACATGGCTGCCGGACAGTGAGCTTTCGTTCTACGCGAGCGAATATCAGCGCACCGGATTCCAGGGTGGACTGCAATGGTATCGCTGCGCCACCTCGGGCGCCTTCGATGCCGAACTGCAGACATGGTCCGGCTGCACCATCGACGTGCCGTCCTGCTTCATCTCGGGCAAGCAGGATTGGGGCACGTATCAGCGCCCCGGCGCCTATGAAGCGATGCAGGAGCGTGCCTGCACGAACATGGATGGCTGTCACTTCGTCGACGGCGCCGGCCACTGGGTGCAACAGGAGCAGCCCGAGGAGGTCACGCGATGGTTGCTGCAATTCCTCAAGCGGGCCGCGGTTAGCCGCTAGCTCTCGATTCATCCGCAGCTATCAATATTAACCCACCTCACCGGGTAGGGCGGAAAATCTGTTTGCGGCCTTGCGCCGGCGCCGGCGCATCGGACATGCAGAAAAAACCATCGGCCACCAGTTACGGATCAAGCCTGGGACTGCGATTGGCGCTGTGTCGGGTCGGATCGGAATAGAGGCGCGGGGGTGCGGCACGGTACGGATGGCAAATCCCGTCGGTAGCTTGAGATCGAGCGGGCGCTGGTAGCTGTAAGAGGTGTCGCCGAAAGTTGCGGCAGGCCGGCGATTGCAGCCCGTTGTTTTGGGTCTTCACCCCGATGGCTTTCGAGAATCAAGCGCCCGTCTTTGATGCTGACATGAAGCTCATTGTTGTTGGGATAAAACCGCCATTTGACCCGGCCGAGCCAAGCGAATAGATTTAGAATAGTTCTAAATTGAGGCACCAATGAAGAATTTCGCCGATTTGACTGAACGCGAGGTGTTGGCGGTTGCGATCTCCTCCGAGGAGGAGGACAGCCGCATCTACATGACCTTCGCCGAGGACCTCAAGCAGCGCTATCCGGACACGGCGAAGGTCTTTGAGGAGATGGCAGAGGAGGAGCGTGGCCATCGCCACATGCTCCTCGAACTCTATGAGCAGCGTTTTGGCAAACATCTGCCGCCGATCCGCCGTGAGGATGTCAAGGGATTTTTGCGCCGGCGTCCGATCTGGCTGACGAAGAACCTGCCGCTCGACACCGTCCGCAAGGAGGTCGAAACCATGGAGCTGCAGGCCGAGCGGTTCTATGCCAAGGCGGCGGAAAAAGCCCAGGATGTCGGGGTCCGCCGCTTGCTCGGCGATCTCGCGGAAGCCGAAAAGAGCCACGAGGATCGCGCGGTCAGGCTCACGGGCGAGATCCTCAAACCGGATGTGCGCGAGGCCGAGGACCGGACGCGGCGGCGCATGTTCGTGCTGCAATATGTGCAACCGGGACTTGCCGGATTGATGGACGGCTCGGTGTCAACTTTGGCGCCACTGTTCGCGGCCGCCTTCGCCACCCATCAGAACTGGCAGACCTTCCTGGTGGGATTGGCGGCATCGATCGGCGCCGGGATCAGCATGGGATTTGCGGAAGCCCTGTCCGACGACGGCTCACTCACCGGGCGCGGGTCGCCGTGGCTGCGCGGCGTGACCTGCGGTGTGATGACGGCCGTCGGCGGCCTTGGCCACTCCCTGCCATATCTTGTTCCGGATTCCTGGCCCAACGCGTTCTGGATTGCGACGGCGATCGCCAGCATCGTCGTATTCTTCGAACTGTGGGCGATCGCCTTCATTCGCGCGCGCTACATGGACACGCCGTTCTTGCACGCGGTGTTCCAGATCGTGCTTGGCGGCGTCATCGTGCTTGGTGTTGGCATTCTGATCGGTGGGGCTTAAGCGCGGTTGGACACATGGCGATGCGGAGGTATCGCGCCAGGCTGTCGAGACTTTGCTGGCTCACGGGCGCCGGCCTCTGGCTCGCCGGACAGCCGGCAAACGCGATCGACGAGATCCAGGTCTACAATGCCGCCATTGCTGCGGTCGGGCAGTTCACGATCCAGCAGCACCTCAACTATGCGCCGATGGGCGTGAAAGATCCGCCATTTCCTGGCGGGCTGATCTCCAACGGCGCCATCAACGGCACGCCGGAATTCGCCTATGGCGTGACCGACTGGTGGGAGGTCGGCCTCTATTTGCCGTTTGCAATCCAAGACCAGAGATTCTACTCCAACGCATTCAAGCTGCGGACGCTGTTCGTGTCGCCGCACGCGGATCAGCGCAATCTGTTCTATGGCGTCAATTTCGAGTTCTCCAACGAAACGCCGCCCTTTGCGCAGACCCGCTTTGCCATGGAGATCCGCCCGATCGTCGGGGGGCGCAATTCGGAATATGAGTTCATCGTCAATCCGATCGTCGACGTGGGCTTCGGCAGATTCGGCGAGCAGCATTTCGCGCCGGTCGCTCGCCTGGCGCGAAAGCTCGACCAGGACCTCTTTGTCGGCCTCGAATACTACAGCGATCTTGGCCAGATCGGCCGTTTTCCCAATTTTGCCCAACAGCAGCATACGCTGTTTGCGGTAACCGATTTCAAACTCGGCGTGATCGACGTGGATTTTGGCGTCGGCTATGGCCTCACCCCGACCTCAGACCGCTGGGTGATCAAGACCATTCTCGGCTACGCCTTTCCGGTGCCCACCAGCAGGGACAGCGGCAGCGATCGCGCGACGAGCGGCCCGATCAATCCGATGTCGCGTGCGGCCCAGCGGAGTTGGTAGCCGCCCCGGCAATTGGTTTTTTCATTAGAGCAACCGCAATCAAGCCCATCTTGCCCGCCAAGGCTAAACTGATCATGATTTGCTTGCATCCAACAACGGCAGTGGGAGTTGGCCTTGGCCAAATCACAATGGAGTTTCAAGACCGCGATCGAATTGTCGGCGGCGCTGAAAGCAAAAAAGGTCAGCGCGGTCGAGCTTGCGCAGGACGCGATCGGGCGCATCGAGCGGCATGACGGCAAGATCAACGCCGTTTGCGTGCGCGATTTTGCGCGCGCCCTCGAGGCGGCTCGCGCCGCCGATGCGGCGCTGGCGCGCGGCGCGGATGCGCCGCTGCTTGGCATTCCCTTGACCGTGAAGGAATCCTATAACGTCGCCGGCCTGCCGACGACGTGGGGCTTTCCCGCGCAAAAGGATTACGTGCCGAAGGATGACGCGCTGCCGATCACGCGCGTAAAGGATGCGGGCGGCGTGATCCTCGGCAAGACCAACGTGCCGCTGGGGCTCGGCGACTGGCAGAGCTACAACGACATCTACGGCACCACCAACAACCCCTACGATCTCGCCCGAACGCCGGGCGGCTCGTCCGGCGGATCGTCGGCGGCGCTCGCGGCAGGCTATGGTCCATTGTCGCTCGGCACCGACATCGGCGGCTCGCTGCGCGTGCCGGCATTCCACTGCGGCGTGTATGCCCACAAGCCGACCTTCGGGCTTGTGGCCTCACGCGGCCATACGCCACCGCCGCTGCCGCCGCTGCCCTATGACCGCGACCTCGCAGTGATTGGCCCGATGGCGCGCTGCGCCGCCGACCTGTCGCTTTTGCTCGACGTGGTGGCGGGACCAGATCCGCTCGAAGCCGGCAAAGCCTATCGCCTAGAGCTGCCGCCGCCGCGCCACGCGCGGCTAAGAGATTACCGCGTGCTGCTGATCGACAGCGATCCAGTGCTGCCGACCGACAAGGATGTGCGCGCCGGCATCGAGCGCTTGGCCGACCATCTTAGCAAGAGCGGCGTCTCGATCGCACGCCAGAGCCCGCTGTGGCCAGACTTCGCCGCGGCGTCGCGGCTCTATATGCGGCTGCTGCTGTCGCTGCTCGGCGCCACCTTCCTGCCGGAGATCTATGCGGGCGCACAGGCCGCCGCGGCGCGACTTTCGCCTGACGACAACAGCCTGGCCGCCGAACGGTTGCGCGGCATTGGTCTCAGCCATCGCGACTGGGTGGCGGCCTCCAGCAACCGCACGCGGCTGCGCGGCAAGTGGCGCGATCTGTTCAACAGTTTTGACGCGGTGATCTGCCCGATCATGCCGACGCCGGCTTATCTTAAGGACCACGCGCCGGATCAGGAGACGCGGCGGATCAATATCGACGGCAAGGATTATCCTTACCCCGATCAGCTTGCCTGGCCCGGCATTGCGACGCTCCCAGGCCTGCCTTCGACTGCGATCCCGACTGGCTTGTCGCCCTCAGGCCTTCCGGTTGGCGTGCAGATCGTCGGCCCCTGGCTTGAAGACCGCACGCCGTTGCAATTGGCTGAATTGATCGAGCGCGAGTTTTGCGGCTTCGTGCCGCCGCCACAGTTTGATGACTAGATCTGCGAGCCAGTGGAGAAGCCCATGACCAAGGACATCGACGAACTGACCGCGCTCAACCGCGACTATGTCGCCTCCGTGCAAAACTCCGATGTCAAGCGCTTTGACGAAATTTTGGCGCCGGAGTTTTACTGCTCCAACCCGGACAAGTCGCTGGTCGACCGCGCGGGGTTCTTGAAGCAGGCCGCGCTGCCGATCGCGATCAAGAACCTTCAAGCCCACGATGTGAAGATCCGCGTGTTGGGTGATTTCGCGATCGTCCACGCCGCTACAAGCTACACGACGGCGGACGGCAAGCACGGGTCCGGCCGCTACACCGATTGTTGGGCGCGACAGAACGGCAAGTGGCGCGCAGTGTCAGCGCATGTATCGCGGTGAGAGGCGGTCGTGATTGCCGGGTTTGATCCGGCAGTCACCAAATCTTTCGGATGCCCGAACATCGCCCTAAAGCTTCGGGGCCGCGGCAACCGCTTTGGCCCCGCGGGCTGGTCAGGCCTGGGCATGATGGGCGTTGGTTGGCTGGCGCGTCAAAACACGATCACGCTGCGCACCGTCTTGCCGGCCTTCATATCGGCAAAGCCCTCGTTGATCTCGGAGAGCTTCAGCTTCGCTGAGATCCAGTCATCGAGAGACAGCTTGCCGCGCATGTAGAATTCGACGAGCCGCGGCATGTCGACGCGGAAATGGTTCGAGCCCATTGACGAGCCCTGGATCTTGCGCTCGCGCAGGAAGTCGAAGCCATGCAGCTCGATCTTCTGCCCGAACGGGATCATGCCGACAATGGTCGCGGTCCCGCCGGGCGCCAACATCGCAAACGCCTGCTCGGCGGTCTCCTTGCGGCCGAGCACCTCGAAGGCGTGATGCACGCCGCCCTTGGTCAGCTCGCGCACCTGCTGCACCACGTCACCGTTGCGCGGATCGACCACGTCCGTCGCGCCTAGCTTGGTCGCAAGTTGCAGTTTTGCAGGATTGGTGTCCACCGCGATGATGCGGCCGGCACCTGCGATCTCTGCGCCGTTGATCGCCGCCATGCCGACGCCGCCGCAGCCGATCACCACCACGCTCTCGCCGGCCTGAACCTTGGCGGTATTCACAACCGCGCCATAACCGGTGACGACGCCGCAGCCGATCAGGGCGGCGAGATCGAGCGGCATGTCGTTGCGGATTTTGACGATGGCGTTCTCGTGCACCAACATCGCTTCGGCGAAGGAGGAGAGGTTGAGGAACTGATGCAGTTTTTCCGGGCGCGACCATTGCATGCGGTTGGAGACGCCCGGCAGCATTTTCACCGTGGCGTCGGTGCACAACACCGTGCGCCCGGTGGTACAGTTGTCGCAGGTGCCACAGAACACCGAAAGACAGGTCACAACATGGTCGCCCGGTTTGACGTAGGTGACGTCGGAGCCGACCGTCTCGACGACGCCTGCGGACTCATGCCCAAGCACCGTTGGCAGCGGATGCGGATAGAGCCCCTCCATGAAATGCAGGTCGGAGTGGCAGAGGCCGGCGACCGCGGTGCGGATCAGAACTTCACGTGGACCCGGGTTGGTTAAGCTGACGTCCTCGATCACGAGCGGCTTGTTGACTTCATGCAGGACGGCGGCCTTCATCGATCTCCCCCTCAATTCTCTTTTGATGTTGCATTGAATGTACAGGCGACCAGCCTACGCCGCCAAAACCAATTCGCCAACCTCGGCCATGCCGGCGTCGCGCGCGCCGAGCAACAGCCCGGCGATGGCGTCTTGCCCGGTATTTTCCGCGAGCCGGAACGGATCGCTTGCCGTGAGGCGGTGATCGATCACCAGCCGCGACAACAACAACCGTCGGGCATCGCCGCGCCTTGCATGGATGCGTTGAGCCTCCCAGGCGAGCTGGACGGCGCTGGTGACATGATAGAGCAGGCTCGTGGCGCGCCGGGCCTCGGCTTCGTTCTCGCTTTCGCCCGCGACCTCACGGGCGAAGGCGACCGCGCGATCGACGAGGCGATGCAGGCGATCGCGCCAGGCAATCGGCACATTGGCGCTGTCGTCGAGCCGCGCGTGCAGATCGGCAGCCAGCGCGCTTTCCGCGCCGTGGCGCCCGACCGCACGCTTGAGCGCATCCAGCGCCACGATATTGCCGGTGCCCTCCCAGATCGAGCCGAGATGCGCGTCGCGCAACAGCCGCGCGGTCGCAAACTCCTCGACGTAGCCGATGCCGCCGCGCATCTCCAAGGCATCGCCGCAAACTTTCCGCGCATCGCGCGTCGCGCGGAACTTCAGCGTGGGCGTGAGAATCCGCAACAGCGCCGCGGCATTCTGGCTGCCGGCTTCCGCACGGTCGAGCGCATCTGCTGTCAAGAAGCTCATCGACAGCGCCTGCTCGGTCGCCAGCCCGATTTTCATCAATTGGCGACGGCCGAGCGCGAGCTCGACAATGCGGCTGCCGAACACCACACGATTTTTGGCAACGGTCATGGCATCGTGATGGGCGCGGCGCATCAGCGCCGTCGATTTGACACCGTTGGAAAGCCGGGAGGAGTTGACCATCTCGGCCATCTGCACAAAGCCGCGGTCGAGCCGGCCGACGGCATAGGCGATCGCGCCTTCGAGCTTGATCTCGCCGGACGCCATCGATCGCGTGCCGAGCTTGTCCTTCAGCCGTACAATGCGGTAGTGATTTTGCGAGCCATCGTCGAGGAAGCGAGGCATCAGGAACAGGCCGACGCCGCGGGTGCCCTCTGGTGCGCGCTCGGGGCGCGCCAACAGCATCACGATCTTCGCATCCGCATTCGAGCAGAACCATTTTTCTCCGGTCAGCCGCCAGTGATCGCGCTCCGGCACGGCGGTTGTCGTGAGCGTGCCGACGTCGGAGCCACCCTCCTTCTCGGTCATGAACTGGCCGCCCTGGGTCAACTTCGCCATGTCGGTGTGGGTGAGGCCGTCGAGATATTTGGCTTTCAGCGCCTCGCTGCCGAAATTCGCAAGTAGTTTTGCGCAGCCGTCGGTCACATTGATCGGGCAGCCGAGCCCGAACTCGGCCTGATTGAACAGAAAGGTGAAGGCGTGCTTGGCCACCACCGGATATTTGTCCGGCCAGCCCAGTATGCCCTTGCGGATCGACATTGCGTGAATGCCGAACTCGCCGAACGCCGCCCGCTCGAGCTCGCGATAGGCTGGGTGATATTCGATCCATTGCACGTCGCGGCCAAAACGGTCGCGCTGATGCAGGATCGGCGTATGGCGGTCGGCAAGCCGCGCGCATTCATCCAGGTGGCTGCCGGCGAGCGCGCCCAACCGCTCGAGATGCGGCTCGATGTGGCGAAACAGCGGCTCAGGCAAATGGATGCACAACAGGTCAGTCAGCGCCGGATCCGCGCGGTAAAAATTCATGCCGGTGGTATCGGGCGCCACGCACCCGGGTTGATGGCCCGCCATGTCGTGCTCTCGGAACTGCTGCATTTTTGAAAACTCCTGGTGGTTTCGCCCTGTCTTGCCGGCTTTGGATGATGTAGATCATGCTGGACGCGGCCGCAGAAGCCTTCAAAATTCAGGGTGGCAAGATCTCATGGCGGACCTCTATCGCATCTTCGGCGCCGAGATGTCGCCCTATTCGGTCAAGGTGCGGGCGTATTTTCGCTACAAAGCCATTCCGCATCAATGGATTTTGCGCAATGCGGAGAGCCAGGCGGACTATCAAGAGCACGCCAAGCTGCCGATCATCCCGCTGGTGGTGACGCCACAAGCGGCTGGCATCCAGGATTCGACGCCGATCATCGACGCGATGGACAAGCTTTTTCCAGAGCCCTCGATCCATCCCGAGGATGGTATCGCACGCTTCATCTCCGCGTTGATTGAGGAGTTCGGTGACGAGTGGGGCAACAAGTGGATGTTTCACTATCGCTGGAGCCGCGATGTCGACCAGATCTCCTCGGCGGGGCGGATCGCGCGCATGCAAGCGCCTGGCATGAACGAGGAGGAGCACCTCGGCTTCGCCGGCAAGATTCGTGGCCGCATGGCAAATAGGGTCTGGTTCGTCGGTTCGAACGCAAAGACCGCGCCGCAGATCGAAACCGGTTTGCGGGAGACGCTCGCGCTACTCGACGGCCATCTCGCAACGCGGTCTTATCTGTTCGGCGCGCGGCCGGCTTACGGTGACTTCGGGCTCTGGGGGCAATTCTACCAGATGTGGCGGGATCCAACAGCGGGCGCGCTGATCGAAGGGGCTGCGCCGCATGTGCTGGACTGGATCCACCGCATGCTGTGGCCGCGCGCGGAAGGCAGCTTCGAGCACTGGGCCGGGCTTGAACCGACGCTTTTGCCGATCCTCAAGACTGAGGTCGGCGGCAAGTTCATGCCATGGACGCTGGCGAACGAGAGATCTCTGGCTGAGGGAGGTGAGGAGTTCAGCGTCCAGCTCGGCAATGAGGTTTGGACGCAGAAGCCACAAAAATATCACGCGCGCTCGCTTGCGATGCTGCGCGCAAAATATCGTGATGTGGTCGACAAGGCCGCGCTCGATGCGGTGCTTGCGGAGGCGGGTTGTCTCGAAGGATTGCGCAGCTAGAGTCTCGCAGCATCAGAGGGGGGAATGGACGTCGCATGGAAACGCCAAAATACAAGACTGCCCTCATTGTCGGCGCCGGCGAAGGCCTGAGCGCCTCGTTGGCGCGGCTGTTTGCCCGCGAGAACATCATTGTCGCGCTTGCCGCACGCAAGATCGAGAAGCTCAGTGCGCTCTGTCGCGAGACCGGCGCCCACGCCTATGCCTGCAACGCCGCCGATGCCGATCAGGTCGAGCGTCTGTTCGGTCTGGTCGAGCGCGAGATCGGCCCGCCCGATCTTGTGGTTTACAATGCCAGCGCACGCGCCCGCGGGGCCTTTGTTGAACTGGTGCCGGCGGAGGTATCGCAGTCGCTCTTGGTCAGCGCCTTCGGCGGCTTTCTGGTGGCGCAGCAGGCGGCACGGCGCATGCTGCCCAACAAGCATGGTGCGATCGTCTTCACTGGCGCCTCGGCCAGCGTCAAGGGCTACCCGCAATCGTCACCCTTTGCGATGGGCAAGTTCGCGCTGCGCGGGCTCGCACAATCTCTGGCGCGCGAATTGTCGCCGCAGGGCATCCATGTCGCGCATTTTGTTATTGATGGTGGCATCCGCAGCACTGCGCGGCAGGATCCACCGGACCGGCCGGATTCCTGGCTCGATCCCGATGCGATTGCATTGAGCTATTGGAGTGTGCTGCAACAGCCACGCAGCGCCTGGGCCTGGGAAATGGAATTGCGGCCGTGGGTCGAGAAGTTTTGACGGCGCAAAAAAAGGGAAAGGCGCAATGAGCGAAACCACCGTTGATACCGGGACCAGTGAACTTCTGTGCGTCATCGGCGACCGCGTCGCAACCATCACGCTGAACCGGCCTGAGGCGCGCAACGCGATGTCCGACAATCTGACGCCGGCGCTGCGCAGGATGATCAAGATGTGCGGCGAGAGCCCCGAGGTGGGCGTCCTGCTCATCACCGGCGCCGGCAAGGCCTTTTGCGCGGGCGGCGATGTCAAGGGCATGGGCGCTCACCGCGACAAGGCGAAGCTTGCGATGTCCTATGAAGAGAAGGTTGCCGACCTGCAGGAGCGGCAGCGGCTGCTCACCGGCGCGCTGGTCTCGGTGCGCAAGCCGACCATTGCGGCGCTGCCGGGGCCCGCGGTCGGCGCGGGGCTGGCGCTGGCAATGGCCTGCGACATCCGCATCGCGGCAGCGTCGGCCTTTGTCTCGACCGGTTATTTGCGTGTCGCCCTCTCCGGCGACTACGGCATCGCCTGGCTGTTGACGCGCCTGGTCGGCACCGCTCGGGCCCGCGAATTGATGTTCACCGCCGAACGGGTCGATGCGGCAAGCTGCGAGCGGATCGGCCTCGTCAATCGCGTGGTGCCCGACGACCAGTTGCCTCAACAAGCCTTTGGCCTGGCGAAGGCGCTGGCTGAAGGGCCGACCCAGGCGCTGCGCTATATGAAGGACAACCTCGACGAGGCGCTGTTATTCGACTACGCCACCGCGCGCGACCATGAGGCGGAGCGATTGGTCCGATTGACCACGACCGCGGATCACATCGAAGCCGTGCAGGCCTTCATCGACAAGCGCAAGGCGGTGTTTCGAGGCAATTGACGCTCAGTTTGCGACGGCCAGCGCGGCGTTCTGCGCTGCGATCCGCCAGCTCGCGCAAGGAATCTGTTTCGGCGCGACGGCAATCTCTTTCACGAAGCGCACCAGCTTCCAGTCGTCGGGATGGTGGATGAAGGCGAAATTGGATTTGCCGGCGAGCGCGATCATACTTTGGTTGGAGCGGAGGGTGTCGCCAAACAGCCGCCCCGCACCGAAGGCTGCTGCGCGGCATTCCAGGTTCTTCAAAAGCGCCGCGCCAATGCCAAAACCTTGCCAGCGGTCTTCGATCGACAGGCCGAACTCAAAGCTTCCATCGTCGGCGTGAAAGATGTAGCGCGCCTCGCCCACGATGGTCTCGAACCCATCGAGCTGCATGGTCGCGATGACCGTAAAGCCATCGCGTTCGCCGACATGGGTGAAGCGGTCGAGCAATGGCTGGGGCAGCTCGCCCATCGCGCCCAAAAAGCGGTTGTAGCGCGAGCGCACCGATAGCGAGCGGAAATAGCTCTGCAGTTGCTCCGCATCGCGCGGCTCGACAAAGCGCACCGTCACCGCATCGCCGCGGCGCGAGCGCAGCACGTCGGAATATTGCTTGAGATCGTCGAACCGAAGTCTGGTCATTGCAAGGGCTTTCGGGGGCTCGATCAGGTCTGGACAAGGCGTTGGCCGGCACCCCTTGATCAAGGCGGCGCCGGCCTTGGCGGCTGTCAAGCCCGCCAGAACGGCTTGTCGACCTCGCTGGCGATATCGCTATGCGTCAGGCCGATGTCACGCAGCTCCCGGTCGGTCCATTGCGCGAGCTCACGCCGCCTCTGGTAGCGTTCGCGCCAGATGTGCAGGGTTTCGCCGAGCTGGGCCAAGATGCTCGGAACATGATGATTTGTCATAGTCTGGTGACTAGGAGTGGACATTTTCGGCTCCTGAAGCTAACGTTACTGTGTAAATATCTGCGGCTTTCTCGCGCTCCACAAACGACACTTTGTACCACTTCGGATGAAATAAGCTCATGAATTGGATCCCTGGGCCGTGACCGCCAGGCTGCCCTCCCTCAACGGTCTGCGGGCGTTCGAGGCCGCCGCGCGGCACCTAAGCTTCACCCGAGCTGCCTCCGAGCTGAACGTCACCCAGACCGCGATCAGCCATCAGATCCGCCGGCTGGAGGAGGAGCTCGGCATCCGCCTGTTCATTCGCAAGAACCGGGCGCTGGCGCTGACGACCAAGGCACGCGACTATCTGCCCGGCGTCCGTGCCGCCTTCAACGACCTCCGCCTTGCGACTGACCAGCTGTTGCGCAAGGGTGAGGACAATGTGCTGACCGTCTCGACGCTGGCGTCGCTTGCAGTCAAATGGCTGCTGCCGCGGCTGTCGACCTTCCAGAAGGCGCATCCCAAGATCGACGTCCGCATCACGACCTCGACCAACCTGGTCGAGTTCCGGAGCGGCGACGTCGATGCCGCGATCCGTTATGGGCGCGGCCATTGGCAGGGCCTGCGCGCCGATTGGCTGATGGCGGACGAGCTGTTTCCGGTCTGTAGCCCCGCTCTGCTGACAAGCAGGCGACCATTGCGGACACCGGAGGACCTGCGCGACCACGTGCTCTTGCACACCGGGGCGTCCGACAGCGACGACTGGCGGCTCTGGCTGACCGCGGCCGGCCTACCCACCGAGATCTCGAAGCAACCGGGCATCACCTTCGACCTCAGCCTCATGACCGTGCAGGCCGCCGTCGACGGCATCGGGGTCGCGATGGGCCGCACCTCCTATGTGCAGGACGACATTGCCAAGGGTCGCCTGGTGGTCCCCTTCAACATCACCCTGCCCGCGGATGCCGGCTTCTACCTGGTGTCGCCGGAGGGTTCGGCCGATCCGCCGAAGCTGAAAGCCTTTAGGGACTGGCTGCTTGCAACCGTCAAGACCAAACCCTGAAAAAGCAGGCGCGCGTGGCGGCCCATTAGCCGAATTTCCCAGTGATTTCCGGTTGGTCGCGCCCAATAGGCGTGGCAAATTGGCCTGACAAACAAACTGTCGGCTGGCGAGTTGTCGTCTTACCACCGGGGGGGAGATGTTCGCGATGTCGCAAACCACAGCAACGCAAGCACCAGTGCTCAAGTCGCGCATCGGCGCGATTCTGCGCGCCACCAGCGGCAACTTCCTCGAGCAGTTCGACTTCTTCCTGTTCGGCTTCTATGCCCCCGTAATCTCCAAGGCCTTCTTCCCCTCTGAGAATGAGACCGCAGCGCTGTTGAACACCTTCGGCGTGTTCTGGCTCGGCGCGCTGATGCGCCCCGTCGGGGCAATCGTTCTTGGCGCCTATATCGACCGCATCGGCCGCCGGCAGGGCCTGATCGTTACGCTTTCGATCATGGCGCTGGGCACCGTTATCATCACGATTTGCCCGAGCTATGCCAGTATCGGCATTGCTGCGCCAATTTTCGTTCTGATCGGCCGATTGGTGCAGGGATTCTCTGCCGGCGTCGAACTCGGAGGCGTCTCGGTCTATCTCGCGGAGATTGCAACTCCCGGCAACAGGGGCTTTTACACCTCGTTCCAGTCCTCCAGCCAACAAGTCGCCATCTTTGTCGCTTCGCTGCTTGGTCTTGTACTC
>Ga0306921_10004655_pt1 | contig 14142 bp, 11 predicted proteins | sample sta12Cox44000080_FD_203760 | JGI IMG/M metagenome (GOLD analysis project Ga0306921, IMG submission 203760) | Lab enrichment of tropical soil microbial communities from Luquillo Experimental Forest, Puerto Rico - statoxic.12C.oxic.44.000.080 (v2)... | ecosystem: Environmental > Terrestrial >... | reverse complement strand
CTCGGCCCGATCCTTGCCGCGCACTACCAGCTTCGCAATCAGCGAGTCGTAATATGGAGGAATCGTGCCTTCCGCATAGGCTGCTGTATCCATCCGCACGCCGGTGCCACCAGGCGGGTGGAACGCTGTAATCCTTCCCGCAGACGGCGTAAACTTTTCAGGATCTTCGGCATTAATCCGGCACTCGATTGCGTGCCCGCGATGGACGATTGGGCCATGCAAAACCTCCGAGAGCTTCACGCCCTGCGCAATCATGATCTGGCTCTTCACGAGATCGACATCAGTGACCATCTCCGTGACCGGATGCTCTACCTGGATGCGAGTATTCATCTCGATGAAGTAGAGGCGCTTGTTCTGATCCATCAGGAATTCGATCGTGCCGGCATTGCGGTAGCCAACTGCGCTCAGCGTCTTGCTCAGCACCTCGCCAATTTCCTTGCGCAGTTCGGGCGTGACTTGCAATGACGGCGACTCTTCCAGTAACTTTTGGTGACGTCGCTGGATCGAGCATTCGCGCTCGCCCAGGCTGACCACGTTGCCGTGCTCATCCGCAAGCACCTGGAACTCGATGTGCCGGGGATGCTCGACATACTTCTCCATGTAGAGGTCGCCGTTGCCGAAGGCAGCGGCCGCCTCTGACTGCGCTTGCCGGTAGAGCGCGGGCAGTTCTTCTTCATTGCGCACAATGCGCATACCGCGGCCGCCGCCTCCGGCGGAGGCCTTGATGATGACCGGATAGCCGACTTGCCTGCCCCACTCTTGCGCTTCCTGCTCGGAGGGAATGACGCCGTCGGAGCCGGGCAGGATCGGCACACCATGCTGTTTCATGGCGGCGCGGGCCTTTTCTTTCTCGCCCATCAGGCGGATGACTTCTGGCGTCGGCCCGATGAACTTCAGCCCGCTGGCCTCGCAGACTTCGGCGAAGTTGGCGTTTTCGGAAAGCAGGCCATAGCCGGGGTGAATGGCGTCGACATTTGCAATCTCAGCCGCGCTGATCACCGCCGGGATGTTGAGATAACTCTGCGCTAGTTGCGGCGGGCCGATGCAGATGGCTTCATCGGCAAAGCGCACAGGCAGCGAGTTGCGGTCCGCCTCGCTGTAAATGGCGACCGAGCGAATGCCCAGCTCTTTGCAGGCACAAATGATGCGCAGGGCAATCTCCCCGCGATTCGCAATCAGGATTTTATTGAACATGCTTATGCTTATCGAGGCCCGCTGGCTGGCAGCCAGCCGAATCTTCCTCTTCTACCTTGCCATCGGACGGAAAAAAAGCGCGCTACGCGCGCCTCCCGAGGGGCTGTCTGCCCCAGCTATTTTCGAGCCCGGACCGCAAACAGCTCCTGCCCGTATTCGATGGGCTGGCCATTGGCGACCAGACGTTTTACCACTTCGCCCGCCACGTCGGACTCAATCTCATTCATCAGCTTCATGGCTTCCACGATGCACAGCACCTGGCCAACGGAAATTGTGTCTCCCGCCTTAATGAACGGGGGCGATCCCGGCGAGGGCGACTCGTAGAACGTGCCAACAATCGGGGAGCGCACAATATGCAGATCTTCAGCCGGCTCAGGCGCGGGAACTGGCGTGACCGGTGGAGGTGGAGTCGCGGGAGGCGCAGACGCAAACTCAGGTGCAGGCGGTGGCGCGGAATGCACCGCGTAATAGCGCGAGTCGGGCGGAGCAGCATGCGCTTCTCCCGCCCGCTTCACGCGTACCTTCACATCCCCGCGTTCCAACTCGAACTCGGCGATGTCCTTTTCGATTAGAAACTCTATGAGTTCTTTCAGTTCTTTTTGATTCATCGTATGAGGCCGAACCGCTCCCAGGACCGCGTCTTCTGGACCACGCCAGGACGCGAGGTCGTGGTTGGGATCTAAATGGCTCTGAATTCCTTGTTTCCGGGGGAAAGCACTTCGCATCCTTTCTCGGTCACCAGGACCATGTCTTCGATGCGAACACCCCACTGTCCGGACAAATACACTCCAGGCTCGATTGTGATGACCGTGCCCGGCTGCAAAAGCTCCTCTTGTCCCTTGGCGACACGCGGCGCCTCATGCACCTCGAGTCCAACGCCATGACCCGTGGAGTGGGTGAAATATTTATCTAACCCTTGCTTCTTCAGTGTGTTACGGGCAGTCTGGTCGACCTTCCCTAAAGCCACTCCTGGCCCCACGACAGCAATTGCAGCAAGCTGGGCCTCAAGGACGGCAGCGTATACTCGGCGCGCCTCACCAGTCTCTGAGCCGACCCATACAGTGCGGGTCCGGTCCGAACAATAACCGTGAAGTATAACACCGAAGTCACAGACCACGAACCCGGACGAGGGGATCAACGCCTGCGAAGCACGTCCGTGCGGGAGCGCTGAACGGGCTCCGGCGGCGACGATTGTCTCGAACGACATGGCCTCGGCTCCAGCCCTGCGCGCCGCCGATTCGATTGCCGAAGCGACCTCGAGTTCGGGTAAACCGGGGCGCAGAACGGCCAGTGCATCGTCAAAAAGGCTCGCACCCACTTCGATGGCCTGCCGGATGAGTTGAATCTCATCCGCGTCTTTGATCAGCCGCGCTTGCTCAACGATTCCCGAGCAGTCGCGCAGCCGGCACTTGCCGGAGACAGCGCGAGAGAGCCTCCTGCTGGCAGCCATCGAGAGATGCTCGCCCTCGACACCGGCCGTGGTCAGAGTCTTGCCCCGCTGCTTGCGCGCCACCCATTCGCCGATCGACGGCAGGAACGCTCTGCGCAGGATCACCACTCTGGCGCCTTGCACTTCGGCCTGCGCTTGTTCGGCATAACGGCCGTCCGTGAAAAACACGCAGCCCGAAAACGTCACCCAGAGTGCGCCGGCGCTCCCAGTAAAACCACAAAGGTAATGGATGTTCGGCAGGTGCGTGACGAGAAGCGCATCAAGCCGGCGCTCACGCAGCGCGGCCTGTAACCGGCGTTGACGGCCCAGGAAATCCATCGCGGTGAGTGTAGCAGGAGGATAATGGCAGTTGCGGCGGAGGAGTTACGACGTTAGGCACAAAATGCAACCGCCGGCTCTCGGACAGGTTCTTCGCGAGAGCCGGCGGCTAGCTGAGGTTAATCGAACCGCGCTTAGGTCTGGATAATGCGCGGGGTGATGAAGAAAATCAGTTCCTGGTTCGAGGTGGTCACTGTGCGGCGCTTGAACAAGTTACCGAGGTACGGCACATCGCCGAGCAACGGAACCTGCTGCACACTGAGTGAGTTGTTGGTCTGAATCACACCACCGATCACCACCGTGCCGCCATCCGTGACCAGAACCTGCGTGGTCGCCTGCTGCGTGATGAGTGTCGGGTTACCCTGAATCGTACGGCCAAAGTCAGGCGTGGTGTTTTCGACATCCACGTTGAGGAAGATCGTGCCTTCCGACGTGATCTGCGGAGTCACCGTGAGGCGCAGGAACGCGTCCACGTAGGTGACCGTTGGCGGACCACCCAACTGGGCCTGCGTCACGATTGGGATGCGCACGCCTTGCCGGACGACCGCCTGAATGTTGTTCTGCGTAGCAATGCGCGGACGGGAAAGAATCTTCAGCAAGCCGCGCGATTCCGCCATCGTCAGTACGGCATCGATGCGGACGTTGTTGGTGGCGTTGACGAAGGTCAAACCGCTGGTCGGGCTGGGTACAGGCAGGTTTGAGAACAGCGGAATCTGCGCACCGGTGCTCGATCCGCCGCTGCTGCCGCCGCTGGTCACGATGTAGCTGGGTGTGAGTCCATTTACCGTGGTTGGCGAAGTTCCCACGGACGAGGCGCCACCGATAGCGCTGACGCTGTTGCCCCAGCCGAAGCCGAACTGCGTACCGATGTCGCGGGCGAAGCTGCGGGTTGCAGCCACGACGCGCGCTTCAATTTCCACTTCCTGCGTCTTGCGGTCGAGCTGTGTCAGCAACCGATCCAGTCCAGGGATCACGCTCGGAATGTCCGAGATGATCACGGCGTTGGTGCGGTCGTCTGACATGACATCGCCACGCAGGGTGAGGAATTTCTTGACGGTTGGAACGACGTCCTTGGAGTGAGCGTAGCTGAGGAAGCGGGTGACCGTTACTTTTTCGACAGCCAGTGCTTCCGCTTCTTTCTGGGCGTGCCGTGCTTCCGCTTCCTTCTTCAGAGTGTCGACGGTAGCGATGCGCAGAACATTGCCTTCCAGTTCGCGGTCCAGGTCGTTGTTCTTGAGAACGATGTCGAGCGCCTGATCCCACGGCACGTCATCCAACACCACCGTGAGGTTGCCATGCACGTTCGGATCGAGCACCACGTTCAGTCCGCTGATTTCGTGAATCAAGCGGAAGAAGTCTTTCAGGTCAACATCTTTCAGGTTGACCGAGATCGGCTCGCCCGTGTACTTCGGGCCGCTGGCCGCGGGACGCTGCGCCATTTGCGTCTTCTGCTCGGCGGCGAGATTCACAGCCGGCTGGATCGCCGCGTTCGGCATCGGAGCGTTCTGACCAGCTTGCTGGGCGGGCGCATCGGCCTGCATGGTCGCGTTGGCCTTCACCGGAAGGAGTTCGGTGGCGGTTTTGTCGGCGAACTTTGCAGCTGCCTCGGTCGCACGCACTTCAGGCTGAACAGCCGGCTTGCTGTCGGCCTTGCTTGCATCCTTCGGCTTGTACGAAGGCTCCACAAAGACGAAGCCATTCGCATTCGAAGCCAAGGTGGTCTCGGCCTTCGCCGGGGCCGCGGGCGCTGCCACGCTCGGGGCAGCGGCTACGGGCGCGCTGGCGACCAGAGCCGTGACCTTCGGAACCGCAACCATGACTACCGGCTTCAAAGCCGGACTAGCCGTCTTCTTGGCGGCGACGCTGCCCGTATGCAGCTTCAAGATCATCTTGCCGTCGGTCGAAGGCTCAAGTTCATACTGGCAAGCTTTCTCGAGATCGACCACGATGCGGGTGGTGGGGGGCGTGTGCCCGTCCATGCCAACGCGCAAGCCCTTCACGCCGTCGCCCTCGACCGCGATGTTCCGCTGTGCGACAGCTTCGACCGTGTTGGGCAGGTCGACGACCAGGCGCGCCGGCGAGCTGAGTTCGCTCACCTTCGGGGTCACCGGCCCGCGGGCCGTGATCTCGATGCGGATGCCATCGTCGCTCCGCACCACATTCAGCCGTTGCAGGGCTGCATGCGCGGCCGAGCCCGGGTTGGGCGTCTCTGCCGCTGCGGCGACCAGCACAAGAATCAGCAGCGGTAAGAAAATTGCCAGCAGTTGCCTTCTCATTTCGCTTCTCCCCCACACGCGCAGGCCCAGGGCGCAGCGCGTGTCTTTCTTCGAACTCGCTTCCGATTTGGATCTCATGGTTGCCAACCTAGACCGCCGGAGTCGTAATCTTCTTCACTACATCGCGCGTAAACGGCTTTCCCAGCCTGTCCTGAAATGTTTCCTTGAACACAACCGAGTCACCGGTAATCTTCACCACATATCCGTTGAACACCGGATCGTTCTCGCGCAGGAAATACGCTTTGTTGAGGCCGTTGGTGACGACCGCGATCATTCCAGCATCGGAACGCACTACGCCGTGCAGCGCGATGGCTTCAATATCGAGACACTTCTTGCCCGTGCTGCAGCCCGATCCAGATTGCCGGCTGACCACTGGGCTCAGGAATGGATCGCGCTTGCCGCTCATCGCATACTTCTTGTCTTCCGCATCCGACTGGCTCGCACTGGAGTCGCTACTCACCGTGGGTACGTCGGACTTCGCAGCCGCTTTTTCAGCCTCGGCGGACTCTGGCTTCGCGGCCGGCGCCTTCGCTGCAACCATAGGTAGCGCTTTGGCAACTGGAGCTTTGTGCGGTGCTGGAGCAGGCTTCGCCGCAGCGCTGCTCAATTTCGCGGGCGCAGGCGTGCTTGGAACGGCCGCAGGTTTCGCGGGCGCGGGCTTGGTTGCGGCCGGGGGCTTTGACTGCGCCGCCGGTGCGGCCTTCACGGCGCTGGCATGCTGCCCCCAGCCCGTTCCGACCATCATTGCGATTGCCACCACGCCAATCGTCAGCTTCATAGTCTCTCCCTACTTCTTCACCGGAGCGCTGACCGAAGTCAGCCCGGGCTTTCCGGGTACCGCGGCCGGTTCCGTCTCATGACTGAAGAATGTGGTTGCCGTGCAGGTCACCACCACGGTCTCGTTGGGTGCGTACTGGTATGTCTTCTTGGCCTTCGCCGCCTGCGGGTTGCGCACCGAAGACACCAGTAGACCGGAAATATTCACGATGCGTTCCAGCTTGCCCACCCGGTCGAAGAAATTCAGCATCGAGTAATAGGGACCGTCGAGTTCCATGTCGAATGGAACCTCGGTGTAATATTCTTTCTGCACGTAGGGCTTGGCGGTATAGCGGCGGACCTCGATGCCCGCCTTGCCCGCTTCGGCGTCCATCATGCGCATGAACGTGTCGACCGATTTCTCGTCGGGCACGATGCGGCGCTCAATCTCGAGCTGTTGTTTGAGGTTCACCAGCTGGGCTTCGATTTCCTTCAGCTTGGGCTGGTAGGCCTCGAGTTCAGCGTTTTCCTTCTTCTTCGCTTCGACGCGCTGTTGCGCCGCCGCGTTCGCCTCACGCTGGGTCTTGAAGACGGTGAAGAACAACCCCGCGGTCGCCAGGATCGCTACGCCGAACAGAATCCCCAACTGCTTGATGCCCGACAATTCGCCAAAATTCGCCATAGTTCCCTGCCTTTAGGACTTGCCCTTTTCACACGTCAGGGTGAACTGGAATGCCTGCATATCCTTGATCTGCTCGTCCTGGATGCTTTCCTTAATCTCGATGTTCTTGAAGAAACCAGTCTTCTGCAGATTCGAGATCAGGTTCGCAACCGCATCGGTGCTGAGCGCCATACCCTGAATGTCGACCGAGGTCCCTTCGTCCTTCAGGTTGTCGAGCCAGACCGCTTCGGTGTTGTTGACGGTCTCGCCCACCATCGCCATGAGGGTGACCGGACCAGCCTGGTTCTTGCGCAACTGATCGATCACATCGACCCGGCGTTTGTACATCTCCGCTTCTTTTTGCCGGGCCAGATAGCGCGCTTTCACATCGGCCAATTCGCGATTCCGCTTTTCGGCTTGCGCCATCTGCTGCTCAATCGAGCGCTTCTGCGCATCCAGCTTGTACCAGTAGCCGACGTTCAGAATGGCAGCCAGACCCAGGATGGCAGCGATCTTGACCAGCGGCGTGCCGACGCTGCCGATCTCAATTGACGGCATCGCCGCAGCGGCGGAGCGCTTGTTCTTCGGCTTCGGTGCTTCCAGCAGGTTTATTCGGATCATAGGTCGTCAAAACTCCTTAAGGCCAAGCCCACCGCAACCGCCAGCTGACCCGCGTTCTGCTCGATCAACTCCACGCCCATCCCCGCCGTCGGCGGCGCGATGCGCTGGAACGGGTTGAACAGTTCCACCGGCATCGAAAACTCCTGGCGCAATCCTTCGACCAGCCCCGGCACTTTCGACGAACCACCCGCGAGATAAATCTTTTCGATGTGCTCGCCCGCCGCGCTGGCGCGGAAGAAGTCGAACGTCTTCTGAATTTCGAGCACGATGATCTCGGTCACCTGCTGCAGGATCGGCGTCTTCGCATCCTCGCTGACCGTGCCCACTTTGTGGCCGAGCTTCAGTGCCTCGGCATCATCGAAACTCAGATCCAGTTCTTTCTGCAGTGAATCGGTGTACTGGTGGCCGCCTACGCTGACGTCGCGCGGGAACAGCGGCGTGGTGCCCTTCACAATGTTGATGTTCATGACGCTGGCGCCCAGGTTCAAGAGCGCGACCACCTGCCCCGGAGCGGGCTCGTAGTTGTACTCGTAGCAGTTCTGCAGGGCCAGAGCATCGATGTCCACGATAGCCGGAGTACGCCCCGCCATCGAGAGTACGTTGGTGTAGTTGAGGATCTTGTCCTTTTTGACGGCGACCAGCAGCACGTCCATCTGCGGGCTGCCCGCGTCTTCGGAAAGAATCTGGAAGTCGAGGTTCACGTCGCCCAGATCGAACGGGATGTGCTGTGCGGCTTCCTTCTGAATGGTCTCGGCCAGTTCGGCGTCGCTCATCGAGGGCAGCGAGATCTTCTTCACGATCACGGAGTGCCCGCTGACTGCGGTCGCCACGTTCTTGGCTTTGATCTCATGATCGGCGAAGAGCTTTGAAATCGCGCTCGACACCGTGCCCGAGTCGACGATCATCGAATCGACCACGATATCCGGAGCCAGCGGCTCCAACCCGAGGTGCGCGACCTCGATGTTGCCGCCCTTCTTCCGCAGCTCGACTGCCTTGATGCTCGAGGAACCCACATCCAGACCCACAATCGTCTTCGATCCGAATCCAAACATGTGCCCGCCTTTACTGTGACCCGGCCGCTTTGCTGGCGGCCTTCGGTTTCTTCTTCGTCGTCTTGACTTCCGTCTGGTTCGACTTCTCTTCCATCCACTGATCCAGCTTCGACTTCTTGAAGCGCCAACGGTTACCCAGTTTAAAAGCCGGAATCTTCTGCTCGTTGACGTACTTGTAGAGCGTGTCCGGACTCACACCCAGGTATTGCGACGCCTGACGAATATTCATCACTTCTCTGGAGTCGGCCATAGTTCTCTTTACCCTTTCCACAGAACCACTCTGTGTCCCGCCGTCTTCGCGGCGTGCAGAACCAACCATTGGGAGCGAAACTCCTCGTTCGTTTTTCTCGTTCGAGTGAATTTCAGTGAGGCGAGCATAGCTCAACCCGGAAAAACACGAAGACAAGGCGAATTTCCGAGTTTCACCGGGTTTTATACCTGTTTCCCGGAATCGCCGGAGAGCCCTCTTTCAGGTACTCCCCATATGTTGTATAGCTGCAAATGTTGAATACCACAGGATGGGTTACGTCGAACCGATGCGGTCGGGTCACGGTTTGCGAGTAACTAAGGTACTAGAGACGGTACGGAGGTACTTACACCGTCGGGAAGTCTTGTGCTTCCTGCACTCTACAGGCGGGCCCGCATGATTCACTTCAGTGCGGTTCGGGGGTTGGAGGAACGGAATTCGGCGCAGCCGGAGGCTCCTTCCGGCGTTCTTCGGAGGTCACCGCGAATAACATGTAGTGGCCAAAACTGTGCCGCCGGTAGTAACGCTGCTTCCGGAAGTCGAAATAGATTTCGGCGCTCTTGGGCAGCCACAGAACTGTGCCAGCCTTTCCGAAAGGGATGGGCGCATACTCGACGACCTGGTGCTCGCTGAGCAACTGCACCTGGGGCATGGGACGCACCAGGTCCGACTCCATCCGCACGATCTGAAAACTGTCGGCGCGAATCCACGCGCGGCCCTTCAGGTTGACTGCGTAGAGCTGGTTCCCAACCTTGTAGCTGTGCATGCGATTGGGCCTGTCTTCGCGTTGGCGGAAGTGCACCAGCCAGGTCGCTTGTCCTCGCCAGTCCCCCAAGCCTTCGCAGTTCATCTCGAATTCGTCCCGCATGTGCGGATGGAAGACGAGGGCCAGACCGGCGAAGCCGGTGCTCGCGATCCGGTCGGGATAGCCTGCGAGTTCCAGTCGGTCGGCTCGGTATTCACTGACCTCGAGAAATCCAGTCTCGGTCTCCGCAATCGAAGCTACGTAGTTAAATCTGCGGGTTTCCGTTCGTTGCGGAACTCCGAAGGCGTCGAGTCGTTGGTGGAACAGCTCTTCAATCGCCGCGAACTTGGATACGTCTTCCACCAGCTGATTCACCCGCTCTCCGCTTGCTTCGACGACCTGCGCCAGCGGGCAACTCACCCCCGCGGCCACCAATGGCTTCACTTCATCGACGCCCACCGGCATCCAGCGCTGAACCTCGAGTCCGGTCGCTGGCAAGGCAGACAAAGGATCGACCTCTTTAAGCGGCGGCGTGTCAGGGCCGGTCTTCGTGCCGGAGTTTCCCTCGTCCTTTTCCAATTGGGCAATCAGGTCTCGCACTTGCGCGGCGATCGGACTGCGCGGGGACTCCTGTAAGAAAGTATTAAGCGCCTGGACCGCCGGCTCGCGCTGGCCCAACCCGAGAAGCGCCTGCCCCAATACGAGTTGCGCTGGGGCGGCGGCCTCTCTGCCTTTCTCAGTCGCTAATACCGCCTGCTGGCGGGCGCGCTCGTAGTCTTTTTGGCGCAGATAGCAATCGGCTAGCAGATTGTGGGCCGTCCAAGGTTCGCCGTTCAGCGCGACAGCTCTCTCGAGAGCTTTCTGCGCCTGGGCGTACTCTTTGCGCTCCAACTCGGTTTGCCCCAACAAGGTGAGAACCTGCGCATCCGGTGGCTCCTGTGCCGCAGCTACGCGCAGATATTTTTCTGCGTGATCGAATTCGTTCTTTTGGAAATACAGGTAGCCCAACAGGAAATTAAGTTGCGGATTGGCCGGCGCCATGGCATAGGCAACGCTCAAATGCTTCTCGGCGTCTTTCGGATGGACCGACTTGAGAGCCGACACACCCTGTTTCATCGCCTTCCGCCCCTTCGCCGGCACCGCCGCGTCGGGCACGTCGAGGTTGATCGACGTTGGATCTTTTTGCAGGACTACATTGAGCTGCAGGGGGCGCCTCAGGTTCAGGAGACTGACCTGCTGGCTGTACGTGATATAGCCCACCGCACTCACTTCGACTGCGTAACTGCCGAACGGAACATTCGTCAACATGGCTTGCGACCGTTCTTCGGTGGTCTGCCAGGTTGTAGCTTTGGTCTGGAGATTGGTCAGCTTGATGAGCGCTTGCCGGTCCAGCTGGCGGCTGGACTGCTCGGAGAACACAATTACCTGCACCAGCCCGGTTCCGGGTGCGGTTTCGTAAGCGATCGATAAAGGAGCTACCTCGATCCGATTCAGAGGACCGGGCGCCGACGGCGTTTGTGCCTGGCCGGCAGCCCAGAAGCTGCATCCTCCCAAGAAGTTTAAAAGGATCGTAGTCCGATGCAATCGCCTGAGCGTTTGCCGCAACATAAGGTCTCGGCAGTCTCCCATAGGCCCGTCCCCCGGTCAAATTGTCGGGGCGGGCTTTGTTCTTTAACTATTTGGGGAATACTCCCCACGCCTGTTTCGCGCGTCTGGAAAATGTGAGCGGGAGTGAAAAGTTTCGCGGGACTGAGCCGTTCTTCTTATGGACGCAGCCTTCTCGGTCTGTTAAAAACCGAGCGGGGCCCATCGATCGCACACTAGGAGAATCGTCTTTATGCCCGTCGCGCACCGGGAGCGCTCTTCCCGTGGGTCGTTGTCTCCCACTGAATACCAGGTTCTGGCCGAGTTTCGTTACCAACTGGCAGGCTTTCTGCGGCGCCGCAAAGATGCCGCGCGCAGCGAAGGCATTCAACCGCAGCAATACGAATTGCTGCTGGCCATTACCGGGCTCGCCGAGGACAAACAGCCCACTATCAAGGAACTTGCCCAGCAACTTTGCCTGGAACACCACACCGTCGTGGAGCTTGTCGACCGACTGGAACGCAAGGGACTGCTAGCGCGCAGCACTTCTACGACCGATAAGCGCGCAGTCTTGTTACGAGTCACGCCCGCAGGACAACGCATACTCAGCCGGATCGTGAGCTTCAGTTTTGCCCAGCTACGCGAAGAGGCGCCGGAGCTCATCCGAAGTCTGCGTCGAATTTTGCGCAGGCATCCCGCGCGCTGACCGGACGCGAAAGGCCTCCTGTCCCTGAGCCCGAATCCACAAAACCGGCTGGCGTACATCGACTGGATGCGCGGCCTCGCCTGCCTGGTGATGTTCCAGACCCACTGCTATGACGCATGGCTCTCGCCAGAAGCCCGTAAAACGACCTTCTTTATGTATTCCCAGCTGGGCGGAACATTGCCAGCACCTCTCTTCTTATTTCTGGCTGGGATTTCGTTTGCGCTGGTGACCGCGACGTTACAGCGCAAAGGTTTGCCGCCTTCACAGATAGCTCGTACTACGATCCAACGGGGCGCTGAGATTCTGGCGCTCGGCCTAGCCTTTCGCCTGCAAGAGTATTTGATCGCCTGGGGCTGGGCGCCCTGGTCGGATCTGCTCCGGGTCGACATCCTCAACACCATTGGGCTGTCGATGATGCTGATGGGAGTGCTCTGCTGGCTCGTACTGCGGGTAGCTCCGGCTCGCCCCGCGGCACTGCCGCTCGCCGCCGTCGCAACCAGCGTCGCGATCTCGTTGCTCACACCTCTGCTCTGGACGATCTGGCGCCCCAACTGGCTCCCATGGCCGATCGAGTCTTACATCAACGGCGTCCACAATCTCGGCGATCCACAGGCTTGGCTGTTCCCCTTGTTCCCGTGGTCGGCATTCGCGTTCGCTGGTCTCGCGCTGGGATTCCTCTTGCAAGGCGATTGGACGCGCGCGCATGAACCTGCCGTTTTTCTCGCGCCGGCGCCGGCTGGCTGGGCCGTGATTGAAGGCGCGCGCTGGCTCGACGCGCACACTGGCCAGGTCTATCCCGTCTATGATTTCTGGCACACCAGTCCCACCTTCTTTCTGATTCGCCTAGGAATTTTGCTCGTTGTTCTTTCGGCGAGTTACGCGTGGTGCCGTTGGGGATTGGCGACGAAGGGCTTCAGCCCCGTGATGCAACTCGGCAAGACTTCCCTGCTGGTTTATTGGGTACACATCGAATTCGTCTATGGCCGCGTCTCGATCCTGCCCAAGCGCGCGCAAAGCATTGCCGGCGCCAGCTACGGTTTGCTCGCGATTACCCTCATGATGCTGGTGCTTTCGCTCCTTCGCACGAACACGCGCGGACGCTGGAGTGAGATTTGGATGCGTCTTCGCCAGCCAGCCAATGCCCCATGAGGCGGTCTCACCAGTGATTTCGGGGCCGCCTGGTTTTGGGACGGCATGTTCTTGAGAAGGAAAAGTTTTGGGAAGCAATAGTCTTGGGAAGGGCACGGCTTCGAGCCGTGCCGTTACAGCGCGATGAAAATGTGGGCTTCAGCCCCTGGGGTTCTTCCTCTTACCCTGGTTGCAGCTCACGAAGAGACCAAGCCTTCCTTCGTGCACCTCGGTGTCCTTAGTGGTTGATCTGATCTTCCGCGCCTCACGCTCCGGCTGTCCCCCAATTTGTACGCTCGATAATCGTAGGCGGTTCATACGTCTTCCCGGCGGCGAGCCGGCGCTGCTCGCGCCGCGTCGTCCACCACAGAACCGGCCCGGCGACCCGCGATGCCACCCGCGCCATCCCGCCGAATTCCGCATCGATTTCCTTCCGCAGCTCGAGGATTTGTTCACTCACTTCGCGATTCACCTTTTTGAACTCGCGCTCCATAGCCCACAGCGCTGCGTTGTACGCTGTGCGCAGCTTCTCAGCATCACGCATGAACCGTTCCCGCACCCGTGCGTCGGGATCGTTTTTGTATCGCTTCCACCCTTCGAGCAAAGTCCTGCTCATCCGATACAAACTCGGTCCGTTACGCTCAAAATCTCTCCAAAAGGCCCAATCCAGAAAGCGCTTCGAATCTTCCCGCGAAATCGCCGCGTGTTTAAAGTTGAATTTGTCCTGCCCATGGATGTCGGCGAATTCGATTCCTTCCAGCATTCTTCCCTGCGCGGCCATCTCGGCATGCAGCGGGGTCCCCGGGACCGGCGTGTAGAGCATGAACTGGTGGAAATCAGTCCCATGCCCGACCGCGTGCTCAATCTCGTCCTGAATATTCTCGCGTGTATGATGCTCGAGGCCAATGATCGTCGAACCCTGCACTCGGATTCCGTGCGTTCGCAACTCGCGTGTCATCGTCCGGGTATCGGTCCCCGACAACTTGCTGTACCCTGCCCGCGGAGACTCCAACCCCATCCAGATCCACGACACGCCCAGTTCCACTAGTTCGCGTGCCGTATATTTCCTGATCGCATTCGCCGAGGCGAATACCGCCATCCCCCAACTCTTCCCTGCCTTCTTCATGCGCGAGAGCAAATCCATCGCCCGCTGGCGGTGCAACAAGAAGTTCTCATCCATCATGAAGAATGTCTGCACCTTGAGCGACTTCTCCATGTGCTCCATCACCTGAAACAACTCTTCGCCGCTCTCATAGAAGTTCGTGAACTTCCCCTTCCCTCCAAAAAATGCCGAAGTCGTGCAGAAGTTACAGCCCATCGGGCAACCCACCGATGGAATAATCGTCGCTGCCGTACCGCCCTCGCGCTCCGGCAGCCGCATGCCCATTATGCGCGTTTCAAGAC
>Ga0306921_10004649_pt1 | contig 14149 bp, 14 predicted proteins | sample sta12Cox44000080_FD_203760 | JGI IMG/M metagenome (GOLD analysis project Ga0306921, IMG submission 203760) | Lab enrichment of tropical soil microbial communities from Luquillo Experimental Forest, Puerto Rico - statoxic.12C.oxic.44.000.080 (v2)... | ecosystem: Environmental > Terrestrial >... | reverse complement strand
TTTGCGTTCTCAACACGGCATAGAAAGCCGGGCCTTACTCAAAAGCCTACTTTTCGATTGCCCGACTCTCAGGGGATAGTCAGCACGATCTTGCCATAGTTGCCGCGTTCCAGCATAAGCCTGTGGGCTTCAGCCGCCTTCTCCATCGGCAGTACATGTCCGATCTCGGGATGCAGCTTGCCCTGGTCAATCCAGGGCTGTATTGTTTTCATCGATCGCGCGATTAACTCAGGATCGTTTGACAGTACGCTAAGCCAGAGTCCGTGCGCGCTCAGGCTCTTGGCCATCATGACGCCGCTGTCGAACTTGTGCCGCTCACCGGTCGCCGTTCCGTAGATGATCACACGGCCAAAGGGGCGGCAGCAGCGTAAGCTTCGGGCAGTATTCTCGCCGCCAAGCATCTCGAAGACGGCATCGACGCCTTCGCCGCTGGTAAGCTCCAGCATGCGTTGCTGAAAGTCGACTTCGCGATAGTTGATACCGTGGTCGAGGCCCAGCATCTTCACCCGCTCCAGCTTTGCGTCGGAACTTGAGGTTCCGTAGAGCTCGATACCCAGTAGCTTCCCGATCTGAACCGCCGCGGTACCCACTCCGCCGGCGACTGCGTGGATAAGCACCCGTCGCTGCCTACGGGGATAGGCGGGCTCAAGTGCGTCGGGTGTGAGTCCGGCCTTCCAGTACGCGAGGTACGCGGTGAGAAAGATCACCGGGAATGCGGCGGACTGGACTGAAGTCCAGCCGGTCGGCTGCGGCCAGATCATCTTCTTCGACGCCGCAACCTTCTCGGCTGCCGCACCGAATTGGGTGTAGCCCATGACGCGCTCGCCAGTGGCTTCGACGATGCCGGCGAACTCACGACCGGAGATGAATGGAGGAGGCGGCGTACCGGGATACGCTCCGTGCGTCGAAATCGTGTCGGCAAAGTTGATGCCTACAGCCTCCACGCGGACCACTGCTTGAGTCGGTGTCGGCTGCGGCTCAGGCATGTCGCGTACTTCCAGAACTTCAGGTCCACCTGGACGAGTGATGACGACAGCTTTCATGAGAGGGAGTGTAAATCATCGATCCACGAGCTTGCGGCTAGGGTAGAGGTCTTCGACTGCGCTGGTACGACGCGCCGGACCTCTTCCTCTAAGGATGAGGCTTCGAGGGACCCAGAGCGAGGCTACTCTTGAGTCGCTGGTCGCTAACTGCTGGGTGCCGCTCTTTCCGGCACCGCCATGAAACCCAGCGCCCTCGAAATGTAATTTCTCAGGTCGCGGCGGTGGACCACGGCGTCGAGCATACCGTGCTCCAACAGGAATTCGCTACGCTGGAACCCCTCTGGCAGCTTCTGACGAATGGTCTGCTCGATCACGCGCGGCCCGGCAAACCCGATCAGTGCACCCGGTTCGGCGATATTCAAATCGCCCAGCATGGCAAATGACGCGGTTACGCCACCGGTCGTCGGGTCAGTGAGTATCGAGATATACGGTACCTTGGCGTCGTCCATGCGAGCCAGGGCAGCTGAAATCTTTGCCAGCTGCATTAGGCTCACAACACCCTCCATCATGCGTGCGCCGCCCGAGGCAGAGACCACAATCAGCGGCACGCGCTCATCGGTCGACTTCTCAACCGCACGCGTGATCACCTCGCCCACGACTGCTCCCATGGAACCGCCGATGAAGGAGTATTCCATAACACTGACGATCACAGGCTGGTTGTTGAGCTTGCCGCGCGCATTGATGACGGCATCGCTAAGGCCGGTCTCGCTCCGCGCACGCTGCAGGCGGTCGGCATAAGGCTTCAGATCGGTAAACTTCAGAGGGTCGGTTGAGACCAGGTTGCCATCCTCGACTTCATATTTGCCATCGTCCAGCAGGTAGCCAAGCCGGGTGCGCGCGTCGATGCGAAAGTGCCGGTCGCACTTGGGACAGACGTTGAGGTTGGCGTCGAGGTCCTTTTTCCAGATGATTTGCCGACACTGGTCACACTTAACCCAAAGACCCTCAGTCTTGACGCGCTTTTCGCCCGAGGTGTCGAGCTCTACCGGCTGCCGCTTGAACCATGCCATAAGGAGTAAGGAATCAGTGTAGCCGAGGCGCAGAGCAGTTGTCGCCCTGCAAGACTGTGGCGAGTGGATTGCCACGCCGAGCAATGGCAGTCATTGCGCGCCTCGGGTCTTGGTTGCAGTGGACACGGCAATCGCCATGGGCATTGCCATCGTCTGGGTAATTAGCCCTATCATCGTGGCGCCGCATGGCACATTACCAGCACCTGGTGCGGCGAGTGGCATTGCTCGCGCAATGTGCGCAAGCTAAGTGCATCGTGGCGCTTCGCCAGTCGGGCGCCCGTCTCGTCACGCACTAAATCGCAATGGTAGTAACCCGGGATCGGCAGCCTCAGAGCGTGAATAAGCAGCAGTTGTCGGGCAGTCGACTTCAACAGGTCAGCGCCTCGGACAACCTCGGTGATCTGCATGCCTGCGTCGTCGGTGACGACAGCTAGCTGATACGCGGGCACGTCGTCGCGCCGCCACACCACGAAGTCACCGAAGTCTTCTCCTGCGACAAAGCGCTGTGGCCCCTGCCGTAGGTCGTCGAAGACGATCGGCTCGCCATCGGGAACGCGGAACCGCCAATTCACTCCAGCAGGTGTGTCGTAACGCTGGGCTTCACTGAGCCGGCTTCGACATCGCCCTGGATACAGCTGCTCATCGTCGCCCTCGTTCGGTGCAGAGGCAGCGAGAGCCAGGTCTCGGCGCGAGCAGGCGCACGGGTAGATGTACCCGCCATCCCGCAACTTTCGCCAGGCTTCGAGATAGAACCCGCGACGGCAGCTCTGTTCGTAGGGTGCGAATGGCCCACGGACATCGGGTCCTTCCTGCCAGGGGATGCCGAGCCAGTGCAAGTCTTCGAGCATCGCCGCGGCAAACTTCTCCTTTGAGCGCTGCGGATCGAGGTCCTCGTTGCGGAAGATCAGAGTTCCGTTACGTTGCAGTGCTCGCTGATACGCCATCCAGAACGTGCAGGCGTGGCCAATGTGCAGCAGTCCTGTGGGGGACGGTGCCAAGCGTCCACGGTAGGGTAAATGTGGCATCTTTGAGGCAGCATTCATGGGGGAATTGTAGAGGGTTGGTAGCCGATGAGTGAGTCTGTGACGTAAAAGCCCCGAGGCAGCCAGGCGTCACGCCCCGGAACTGTGTCACTGGCGAGACGACTAGCCCAGGGCGGTGTCTTCGAACCTTCGATTGCCCGGCCGCTGGGTCCCGTCGCGCTCCGCTCTCTTGTCCTACAACAACTCGCAAGCCAGGCTAGTACTCGATACCGCGCTGTGCCTCGATGCCTTTGGCGTAGGCGTGTTTGACTTCCTTCATCTCGGTGACAGTATCAGCGATTTCAAGGATGCTGGGATGGGCATTGCGTCCGGTCAAAATAACGTGCACCATCTCGGGCTTTTTCTGCAAAGCTGCAACCACCTTTGCCGGATCCAGCATTTTGTAGCTGATCGCGTAATTAATCTCGTCGAGGATCACGAGGTCCCACTGGTGCGACAGGATCGCCTTTTCCGCTTCTGCCCAGGCTTCCTCCACCAGTCGAACGTCCTCCGGATCGGTCTCAGCGCCACCGACTTTCACAAAACCTCGTCCCATCTGCTTCATGACGAAACGGTCACCGAACGGCTCGACGGCGTCGAGTTCGCCGTAGTGCCACGAGCCCTTGAGGAATTGCAGCATCAGCACCCGCATGCCGTTGCCCACCGCGCGTAAAGCGGTGCCCATCGCAGCCGTGGTCTTGCCCTTACCTGGGCCGGTGTTCACGATGATCAGTCCTCGACGGACATCCGGCATATTGGGCTCCGTTTGCGTAACCGACCGCGCAGCCGGCGTGAAAACGCCAGTCACGCGCCGGAACTCTCTATGCTAGCAGTTAGTTTGTCGGTTATCGACGGATGAGGGATAACTCAAGATACCCGCGAGGGAGGGGGAAGGACGGGCTCGGCTCTACGCGCGCTTGTGCATTTTTGGCCGTTGGCTAGTTTAGGATAGGAACGTTTTGGGACCAAGTCAGTGATTCACGTCACGCAAGAGCGAACCCGAACGCGGTGAGCCGGAAAAGGCGGGTTATCAATGCGCGGTCGCTTGCGGCTCCGGCACGTGCGTCACCACCTTGGCTGCGTCCATGCCCGAACGGATGCAATCGGGCACACCAATCCCGTGATAGGCGTTGCCAGCCAGGGCCAGTCCGGAGATTTCACCTACCCGCTTCTCGATGCGTTCAACCCTTGCGATATGCCCTGGCTCGTACTGCGCCATGGCCCCGCGCCAGCGATAGACCCGCGCGAATATGGGCCGCGCGCCCAGGTTGACAATGTCGATAAGTTCACGCCGAACGGTATCGAGCATTTCATCATCGCTCAGGCTGAGCACAGCCTCGTCACGTGCGCCACCCAGGAAGCAGCGCAGGATGCCTCTATTCTCCGGTGCACGATGAGGAAACTTGTTGTGGACGAAGGTGCAGGCGAGCATGCGCGTGCCTTCGCTGCGCGGCACCAGGAAGCCAAAGCCAGCAGGCAAATCCTGGAGTTGGTTCATGTGATAGGCAAGCGTGACTGTAACCGAAGAGCTGTAGGTTATGCCTTGTAGATCGCGTGCCAAGTCGGCATCTACGCCCTCAAGCAGAGTCCCCGCGACGTTGGCTGGCGTCGCCAGAATCACGGCGTCGTAATGTTTCTGTCCGCCCAGGTCGTATGCCACCCGCCAAGATGCATTCTGCAGATAGACGCCCCGAATGCGGTGGCGCAGCCGAATGGCTGCCGGATCGAGCCGTGCGGCAAGTGCATCCACCATCTGCTGCATGCCATCCTTCAGCGAGGTAAACAGAGGCCGCGGCGCCTGCGAGCTTTCGGCATGCATCAGCTTTTTGCGCGCAGCAAGCATGGCCCGGCTTAAGCTGCCGTACTTTTCCTCCATCTCGACGAAGCGGGGCAATACGGCGCGTGCGCTGAGCCTGGCAGCGTCGCCGCCATACACGCCAGACAGCAAGGGATCGGCGAGCCGATCAACCAGTTCGGCACCGAAATGACGCTCCACCAGTTCCGCGACGGTTTCGTCGTTATGCATCGGTCGCCGTGGGTGGAGCAGCTCGCGCACCATGCGCACCTTCGTACTCCACGAGAACAGCGGAGACAGCGCGGTGGGCACGATCTTGGTCGGCACCATAAACATGAGACCGTCGGGCATTACGACGAGATGACCCTTTACGACAATGTAAGTCTTGCGTCGCGCGTCGTTTGATCCGATGAGCTGGTCGGCGATGCCGAGTTCCTTGCACAGCGTTGCTGCCCACGGCTTTTCGCTGAGGAAAGAATCGGGCCCCGCTTCCACCAGGCAGCCCTCGATGCGATCGGAGTACATCGATCCGCCTAGCCGCTGTCCGCTCTCGTACAGCGTGTACTCCAGCTCGGCCCCGGCAGCACGTGCCTTTTCGAGTTCGAATGCGGCGCTGAGCCCTGAAATTCCGCCGCCTATGATTGCCACCCGTCTCATGCTTACCAGGTATTATTACGCAATAATTCAGCCGGAGCGTCTAGCGGGCAGCCTGTTCAGTTTCGCCCGGTGTGGCCCCTCTCATTTGCAATTTCCCCAGGCGCGCACCCGCCAGAGCAGCCACTGCCCGCACAAACAACGGCGAGTCGTTGAGGGACTCGGCTCGGTATAGCTTCATTCCTCGCTCGGCGGCAAACTGCTTGAACAGGATGTCGACATCGAACAGGATCTCGACATGATCGCAGACAAAACCGATCGGTTGCACAAAAACTCCTGTGTGCCCGGCCTCACGCAGGCAGGCGATCGTCTGCTCAACCGTCGGACCAAGCCACTCGCCGCCTGACATACCCTGGCTCTGGAACGCGAAGTGCCAGATGCCGATCTCACGCACTTGCGCAGCCACCAGCGATGCCGTCTCGCGCGTTTGTGTCTCATAAGGATCGCCGTCGGCAATGGTGCGTTGCGGCACGCTGTGCGCCGTAAACAAGACCGGCAGCGCACCGCCATGTTCGGTGCAAGCCTGTGACCAGCCAAAGCTTAGCCTGTCAGCGAACGCTTCTACCAGCAAAGGATGATCGTGCCACTCTTCCACGAAGTCGATCGGAAACGGCACGTTCTCGCGCAGCAAGACTTGCTGGTACAATCCGACGCTGGTACGGGAATTATGAGGAGCCAGGCAGATTGCGACAGCCCGATCAACACCGTTGGCGGTCATCTGCTTCAGCGTATCGGAGATGAAGGGATGCCAATTGCGCATGCCGACATAAACCGGCATACGGAGCTCGCGAGCTACGCCTTCGGCCAGCGCGCGCGTGATGCGCGTCAGAGGCGAGAGGCCTATCAATGAGTAGCGATGCTGAACCTCGCGCACCACAGCCTCGGGCATCGGCCGTCCACGGGAGATGTTCTGCAGAAATTCCGGAACGTCCTCCACGTGCTCGGGGCTGCCATGGGCGATGAGCAGCACCGCTGTCCTGCTCATTGTGTCCTCGTAGCTGGAGCTGCAGTTGAGGAGAACTCGTGTACGAATTGCGCCAGATTCTTAACGTTGTCCACCGGCGTGTGCGGCAGAATGCCGTGTCCAAGGTTGAAGATGTGTCCGGGGCGCCCCTCGGCCAGGCGCAGGATGTGCTCAGCGCGCTGTTTTAGCTCCTTCCACGAAGCGAAGAGCAGCACGGGATCGAGGTTTCCCTGCACAGCGCGCTTATGCCCGACTGTGCTCCAGCCTTCATCAAGCGGCACGCGCCAGTCGAGCCCGATCACCTCCGCTCCCGTTTCGGCCATCGAGGGCAGCAGCGCCGTGCTGTCGGTGCCGAAGTAAATGATCGGTACGTTAGTTTCTTTTTGCAGCCGCTTGACAAGCCTCGCGGTTGGCTCCAGCACGTAGCGGCGGTAATCCTCGACGCTGAGTGACCCAATCCAGCTATCGAAGATCTGCAGGACATCGGCGCCCGAGCGCACTTGGCCGGCAGCGTACTCGGCGAGCACATCGACCAGCTTGCTCACAAGCTCGTCCCAGACCTCCGGCGAGTTGTACATGAGCTTCTTCACTTCAATGTAGTGACGCGATCCTCCGCCTTCGATCATGTAGCTGGCCAGCGTGAATGGCGCCCCACAGAAGCCGATGACCGGCAACTTTGCGCCGAAATGCTTCACAACCAGGGCCACCGCGTCAGCAACATAACCCAATTCGGCTGCACGATCGGCGCGCAGCAGGTTGACATCTTCGGCCGTGCGCAGCGGCTTGTCGATCACTGGCCCTTCGCCGGCGGCGAAATGGAACGGCAGCCCCATGACCTCGAGAGGCAGCAGCAGATCGGCGAAGATGATAGCAGCATCGACCTTGAGATATTCGGCCGCAACAACCGTGACCTCGGCCGCCAGTTCGGGCTTCTTGCAGATTTCGACCAGCGAATGGTGCTTGCGCACTTCGCGGTACTCCCTCATATAGCGCCCGGCCTGGCGCATGAACCACACTGGAGTAGCTTCAACAGGAATTCGGCGGCAGGCACGCACAAACAGCGAGTCGGGAGCGGACATAAAGCACTATCGTAGCATCCAACCTCACCTCGTCTTGTGACACCAGTCACAACGAGACGGGTGCGCAGCTTCTTGAGGTCTGGGGGTGTCACTCAAAGAGTCAGCGACGGAACGGCTGTTTTAGCTGTTCCTTTTATCGACCGACGGGGTAGATCTTCCTACAACGGATATCTGATAGTTGACACTGTCTTTCAATACGAATATCCGTCGGGCTGCGCGACGGCGCCAACTTCCACTTCAGAATCGATGTAATTACGCCCCGCAGCGAGTGCACGCTTGTCCAGTTCGAGCAGCTTTGGATTCTTCACCGTTGCCTCAAGGACAAAGATAGCTGACTCGACTGGCAGGCAGTCTGTCTCTTCCAGCAGGGCACCCAGCATAACGACGTTTGCGACCTTTGCGGAGCCGAGGCGATCCGCAATCTCCGAGGCTGGCACGCAGATCACGCGTGCCTGCGAGACACTGAAGTCTTCCGGCAGCTTGTCGTGGTTGTAGAGGATGAGGCCGCCCGAGGTCACCGTGAGCGCAAACTTACGCAGCGACAATTCGTTCATCGCGACCAGCACTTCGGGCCGCGAGATAAGCGGAGTTCCAATGCGGTCGTGCGAGAGTGTGACATGGCAGTGCGCGCTCCCCGAGCGCATCTCCGGGCCATACGATGGCAGCCAGCTTACCTCCATGCGCTCGCGCAATCCCATCTCAGCCAGCAGCTGCCCCATCAGCAAGGTGCCTTGGCCTCCAAAGCCTGCCATCTTTGTCGTCAGCTCGCGCGTCTGTCGGTGTCTGGGCGTGATCGTCTCCACTGTCTCCCGGTCCTCGACCCCCAGCGCCTCAGCGATGGTCTTGCGTGGAACCACCGCGCTCGCCGGTAGCTCGGGCTTTCGATCCCGGAAGACGCCGACCGGGAACGTCTTCATCAGCGCCTCGCCAACCCACTTGCGCGCGGCGACCGGATCCATCTTCAGGATGGTCGGGCAAGGCGAGAGGATCTCGATCAGCGAGAAACCCCCTCCATTTTTCTGGATCTCGAGCGCCTTCTTCACGGCTTTCTTGGCCCTGAAAATGTTCTTCATGTCGCTCAGGGCGACGCGCTCGATATAGGTTGGCGTCTCCAGGGCGGCCAGCAACTCCGCCACATGTAGGGGCAAGCCTTCGTTTACGGGACGTCGCCCCCACGGCGAGGTTGTGCTCCGCTGGCCGACCAGCGTGGTCGGCGCCAACTGTCCGCCCGTCATGCCATAGATCGAATTGTTGACGAAGAACACCGTGATGTTCTCGCCGCGGTTGGCTGCATGAATGATTTCAGCCGTACCGATCGCTGCCAGATCGCCGTCGCCCTGGTAACAAATGACGATCGACCCGGGATGCGACCGTTTGAGCGCCGTCGCCGCCGCTGGCGCGCGACCGTGCGCCACCTGCACGTTGCCCACGTCGAAGTAGTAATAGGCGAAGACCGAGCAGCCCACAGGGCTCACAAGGACGGTGCGATCCTGCACACCCAGTTCGGTCAGCGCTTCCGCGATCAGTTTGTGGGCGATGCCGTGTCCGCAGCCCGGACAATAGTGGGTTTGCTGCTGCAACTCAGCCTTGCGCTTGTACAAGTCGTAGAATACCGGTGACTTCTCATGAATGATTTCGTAGCCTTCCACCATCGCCTCCCCTAGACTAACGCCGCCATGCGCGCGAACACCTGTGCGGTGATCTCTTCCGCCATGGGTACGTTGCCACCGGAGCGCCCGTAAAACTCGACCGGCACCGTGCCATCGAGCGCCAGCTTGACGTCCTCGAGCATCATCCCGGTGCTCAACTCGACCACCATCACCGTCTTCACTGTCTTCGCCGTCTCGCGCAGATCGCGGGTCGGGAACGGCCACAAGGTAATAGGGCGGAACAGTCCAGCCTTCATGCCTTGCACCCGGAGCTGGTCTACGGTCGAGCGCAGAACGCGCGACACAATGCCAAAGCCAATCAGCACCACGTCAGCATCTTCGGTCAGATATCTCTCGCTGCGGGTCTCCAGCTCCTGTGCCAGTGCGTACTTGGCTTCCAGCTTGCGGACATGGTCTTCCAGCGCGTCCGGCTCGAGGTAGATCGAGCTGATGACGTTTTTCTTCGATTCAGCCGTGCCCGTCACTGCCCAGTCTTTCTCCTGCGGCTGGATGGCGCGCAGCGTGATGTCGAGCGGCTCCATCATCTGGCCGACGTATCCGTCGGTCATAATGATGACCGGGTTGCGGTAGCGGTCGGCGAGATCGAAGGCCAGTACGGTGAAGTCGAACATCTCCTGCACCGAGGAAGGTGCGAGCACCAGGTTACGATAGCAGCCGTGACCGCCGCCCTTGACGACCGCGAAGTAGTCGCTCTGCTCGGGCGCGATATTCCCCAGCCCCGGTCCACCGCGCACCACATCGACAATAACGCACGGTAGTTCGGCGCCGGCAATGTAGGAGATGCCTTCCTGCATGAGGCTGATCCCCGGTCCTGAGGACGCACTCATCACGCGAATGCCGGCTGAGGATGCGCCATACAGCATGTTGATGGCGGAAACTTCACTTTCTGCCTGCAAGAAAGTGCCGCCCACTTCGGGGATGAGAAGGGCGGCGTATTCAGCGATCTCGCTGGCCGGGGTGATGGGGTATCCGTAGAAAGCTCTGCATCCCGCCAGCACTGCGGCTTTCACGATGGCCACGTTGCCTTTACACAGCTGCCGCATGGCTGACCTCCTCGGCCGGCGGAGGCACGGCCTGAGCTTTCCACGCCGGCGTTGCCAGGCGCCATACCGTGATCGCTCCGGGCTCCGGACAGCAGTAGAAACATGCTCCGCAAGCCGTGCAGCCTTCACCGGTGTAGACGGCCGGATGTACGCCGTATTTGCTCAGCTCCCGCGACAGATGCAGGCATTTCGGCGGACAGGACTCGACACACAAGCCACACCCCTTGCACTCCTCAGGGTCGATGGTGACAGTACCGCGCGGTTGAGACGGCATATTCTCCTCGTTGCTCCTCGGAAAGCGCATTGCGCTGGAACCAGCGCTGGCGTTCGCAATAGTGCATCAGTTCGGTTCGAAACTTCGGATGAGAGATCTGAATGAGCGCTTCGGCACGTTGCCGAATGGTTCGCCCGTGCAGCGACGCAATGCCATGCTCGGTAACGACATAGTGCACGTCCGCGCGGGTGGTGAGCACGCCTGCGCCGGGGGCAAGCTGCGGCACAATGCGCGAAACCATGTCGTTCTTGGCGGTCGACGGCAGGGCGATAATCGGCTTGCCACCTTTCGAGCGGGCAGCACCGCGCACAAAGTCCAGTTGGCCGCCGAAGCCGCTGTAGAAATTCGGGCCTACGGATTCGGCGCACACCTGGCCGGTGAGGTCCACTTCAATCGCCGAGTTGAGCGCAACCATGCGATCGTTCGAGGCGATGCGGAACGGGTCATTGGTATAGGCGGAAGGATGGAACTCGAAGACTGGGTTCTCATTAATGAAGTCGAACAGCCTCTTGGTGCCGAGCACAAAGCCGAGGATGATTTTGCGCGGCTTTACGTTCTTGCGCCGCCCATTGATGACCCCGGCCTCGATCAATGGGATGGCGTTGTCGGAAACCATCTCGGTATGTACACCGAGGTCACGCCGGTCCATCAGTTGTGGCAACACGGCATCCGGAATGCCGCCAATTCCCAACTGGAGCACCGACCCCTCTTCAATCAGTGAGGCCACGTGCGCTCCGATCTGGCGATGTATTTCGCTACCGGTCAGCTTTCTCAGCTCGCAAAGAGGACGCGAGACTTCCACGATGGCATCGAGCTCACTTACATGAATGAAGCTGTCGCCATAGGTGCGTGGCATTTGTGAGTTCACTTGTGCGATCACATAATGGGCGTGCTTGGCCGCGGTCAGTGTGGTCTCAACCGCAACACCGAAACTGCAATAGCCATGCGGATCGGGCGGTGATACCTGAATCATGGCGACATTGATCGGAAGCTCGCCGCTTTCAAACAGTGCCTCGACTTCGCTAAGAAAGATCGGCGTGTAGTCACCGCGACCCTCGTTCACCGCCTGGCGTACATTGCCGCCCATGAACAAGGCGTTGTGACGAAAATGCTTGGCCATCTCCGGCGCGGCGTACGGAGAAATACCCAGGGTAAGCAGGTGCATAACCTCTACGTCGCGGACGTAGGGCGCGCGCTCCATCAGGGCTTCGACCAGGGTCTCGGGTTCAGCATTTCCGGAGTGGATGTAGACACGCATCCCGGATTCGATGCAACTGACAGCCCGGCTCGCGCTCGTCAGCCTGCTTCGGTACTGATCCATCCATGGCATGGAATGGGCCTCGTGTTAAACGCGGGTCTCGTCGGGTTGCAATGAGCGGCCGGCAGTAGCGCGCTCGTGCCCGAGCGCCGCATAGTAAATGGCAGAGTTGAAGAAGTGGTCCAGCAGCTCGAGCAGCTCCACTTCGCCGAAGATCTCCACTGGACGCTCGAGCTTGGCGTGCTTCTGCAGATAAGCCCACAGGTTCTCTCGCACCAGGCAAATCATCCAGACCAGCTGGCTGGCCGGGACACCTTGCGCGGCGCGCCGAGCCCCGATCTCCAGGTAGCGGCGCTCTACATCGGCCTCGCTGTTGCCCAGCAACCACTCGCCCAAATGGCGGTAGACCTCGTAGATCTTCTGCACCAGCTCCTCCTCGGGCACGCGGTCGTAAGCAGAGCACTTGTCGCAATTGCGATAGCGTTGAATAAGGTTGTGGGCCAGACCATCGGAATGGGTTTCGATGAGCTTTACCAGGCGGTACGCGAGCAACATGTGCCAACCTCTTTTCCCCCGAGCCGGGCCGCCCGACGCCCCCAAGAACACGCCATCAGTCTCTGGAGGGACGTGTTTCGGGGGACGGCAGCGGCAGCACACACGCCGGGCCCTTACACTCTTACTAGTCAGTGTGTTCTAAAAAAATGATTTTGGGCCGTGACCAGGGGCACAAAGGTTTGTGACTGGAGTCACCCTGGGGTGGCGAAAAATTGCTCTGGCGGGGAAGGGGGCGGGCTAGCACCCGCCTTGAAATGCCCGGGCGAATACCCGAGCTAACAACAGGGCAGCCACAAATTCAGCGGGATGAAGTGACCCGGGGGACGTATGCTTCAGTTGGGCAGACCAGAGATTCGCTGAGCCGGGAAGCCGCACGAGACCAGCGCACCCGTAGGTTTATAATCAGCCGTTTACAACTTCATCATAGGCGGACCCTATATGGCGCAAGTGTCAATGGCGGCGATTCCCGCCCTGAAAGACAGTTTCGGACAACTCAAGACCCGCATGGAGAAGGCGGTCGAGGATTTCCGAAAGGAGATGGCGGCGACCCGCACCGGCCGTGCTTCCGTGCACATGCTTGACGGCGTGCTGGTAGAGGCCTATGGCTCGCAGATGCCGCTCAATCAACTGGCGAACGTGAGCGCCCCTGAGCCGCAACTCATCACGGTGCAGCCATGGGATGTGAGCCAGATTGGCGCCATCGAGAAGGCCATCCGCAGCGGGGATCTCGGTCTGAACCCGATGAACGACGGCAAACTGGTGCGCGTGCCCGTGCCAGCACTGACCGAGGAGCGCCGCAGGGAAATGGTGAAACACCTGAACAAGGTCCTGGAAGAACATCGCACCGCGGTGCGCAACATCCGGCGCGATGGCAATGAGATCATCAAGAAAGCACTAAAGGACAAGAAGATCACTGAAGACGAGGAACGCGGCGCGCTGGAACAGATCCAGAAGCTGACTGACGACGAAATCAAAAAGATGGAAGATATGGCCAAGGGCAAGGAGAAAGAGGTCATGTCAGTCTGACGAAAGCCCCCAACGTCTGGACTCGCATGGGGCAGCACGGGCTGCTCCATTTCTGTTGGCGTGGCACCATTTGTGCTGGGGACAAGGAATCCCTCATGGAACTGAACCTGGGTGACCTACGTGTACGTTCCTGGCGTCGAGCTGACCTGGACGCGCTGGTGCGCCACGCCAACAACCCGAAGATCGCTGGTAATTTGCGCGATCAGTTCCCTCACCCGTATTCGCGACGCGACGGCATTGACTACCTCAACTACGTACGCGACATGGAGGTTGAAACCTCCTTCGCCATTGAGTATGAAGGCGGACCGATAGGAGGCGTCGGGTTCCTGCTGGGCGCCGATATCGCGCGCATCAGCGCCGAGATTGGCTACTGGTTGAGCGAAATCTACTGGGGCCGGGGATTGGCGACGCGCGTCGTGCAGGGCATCTCAGATTGGGCGTTCGATAACTATAAGCTGACACGCATCTTCGCGATGGCGTTCTCCTACAATGTAGGATCGATGCGCGTGCTGGAGAAAGCAGGGTTTGTGCGTGAAGGCGTGATGCGCAAGAGCGCCATCAAGAACGGTGTTGTGCTCGACCAGGTGCTGTATGCCAAGGTGCGATAAGGAGTCGCAGAGATCTCTTCCTTCAATTGCGGAACGATCTTCCAGAGATCCATAAAATTTTTCGCGTTGGGGACTGTCGCCTTCAGGCGACAGGGGAAAACGCGGGCGGTGCTTGCACCGCGTTAATTGGCGCAACGACAAGATCATT
>Ga0306921_10004648_pt1 | contig 14152 bp, 11 predicted proteins | sample sta12Cox44000080_FD_203760 | JGI IMG/M metagenome (GOLD analysis project Ga0306921, IMG submission 203760) | Lab enrichment of tropical soil microbial communities from Luquillo Experimental Forest, Puerto Rico - statoxic.12C.oxic.44.000.080 (v2)... | ecosystem: Environmental > Terrestrial >... | reverse complement strand
AACAAGTCGTTCGACTTTCCCCCCCCCTATCCGGCGTCATTTGGCAATTCTTCAAAACCCCTAGGCTTGTGAGCACGCTTCCTATCAAGAGACATTACCCGGATGACGGATTTTCGTTTTCCGGTTACGGCGACGTTTTGCGGTGGAAGCGGACTCTGGACATTGTGGTTGTGCTGTTGGCCTTGCCGTTGCTCATACCACTGGTGATCGTGGTCGCCGTGTTGATTCGGGTTGTTTCCGCCGGGCCGGTTTTATTTAAACAGGAACGGGTGGGCTATTTGGGCCGGCGGTTCTTGTGCTTTAAATTCCGGACAATGTTTGTGGGTGCAGATGCCGTGGTACATGAGGGACATTTGCGGCACTTGATGAATTCGAACACGCCGATGACCAAGATGGATTCGGAAGGAGATCCGCGCATTATTCCCTTCGGCCGGTTACTGCGTGCTTCCGGACTGGACGAACTGCCGCAACTCATCAACGTGTTGCGGGGCGAGATGAGCCTGGTGGGTCCGCGTCCCTGTCTGCCTTACGAATACGATAAATATCTTCCCTGGCAAAAGGAACGATTTACCTCGGTTCCCGGGCTTACCGGCCTGTGGCAGGTCAGCGGCAAGAACCGGACGACGTTCGTGGAAATGATTCAACTGGACATAAGGTACGCGCGGGAGAGAAGCTTGTGGTTCGATGTCTTCATTTTATTGCGGACCGTCCCGGCCCTGATCACCCAGATTTGGGAAACGCGCGGTCGTTCGAAAACATTCTCACGTCCAATTCACTCAGAAACAGTTGTTTCCCGGGGGCATCCCGCCCCGATTTATTCTGTGCGTAAATCTGCCTTTGCAGAAGTTGTGCGCGCGGAACGGCAGGGGCGTCTGGACCTGGAAAAGAACAAACCAAGATTATAGCTATGGCAAAACAAATAAAAGTGGGGGTTGTGGGCTGTGGATATTGGGGCCCCAACCTGGTACGCAACTTCCGGGCTTTGCCCGATTGCAACCTGAAGGTGATGTGCGACGTCAACGAGCAGCGACTGCTGCATCTGAAATCCTTATATCCCGAGGTGGATGGGGAAACGGATTATAACCACATGCTCAACGGCATTGGCCTCGATGCCATCGTCATCGCCACGGCGGTCAAATCGCATTACGCGATGGCCAAAGCCAGCCTGTTGTCCGGCAAACATACCTTTATTGAAAAGCCGATGGCCAGCTCTTCCGAACAATGTCTGGAGTTGATCGACATCGCCCGGAAGAAGGGGCTGGTGTTGATGACCGGACACACCTTCCTCTATTCGCCCGCCGTAAGAAAGATCAAGGAAATCGTAAAATGCGGTGACATTGGAGAGATTCGCTATATTTGCGCCCGCCGCTTGAATCTGGGGCTTTTTCAGAAGGACATTAATGTGACGTGGGACCTGGCGCCGCATGACGTTTCCATTATTTTACACATCATGGAGGAGAGTCCCACCGTGGTGAACTGCCAGGGCAGTGCACATATTACCCCGGGGGTCGAGGATGTGACGACCATGTGGCTGAATTTTTCCGGAGAACGGTCCGCCATCATTCACAGCAGCTGGCTGGACCCGAGAAAGATCCGCGAAATGACCATTGTCGGCAGCAAGCGAATGATTGTTTATGACGATGTTTCAACCCTCGAGAAAATCCGGATTTTCGACGCGCGGGTCGAACGGCCGCCGCACTATGATACTTTTGCCGAGTTTCATTATGCCTATCATTACGGCGACGTTTACGTTCCCTACATCAAACAGGAAGAGCCGTTGAAAAACGAGTGCCAGCATTTCCTGGATTGCATTCAACACGGAACGCAGCCCTTGACCAGCGGGTACAACGGCCTGGAATTGGTCCGCATTCTGGAGGCCTCCTCCGAGTCGTTAAAGAAAGGCGGGGCCCCGGTCGGACTATCGGTTCACACGAACGGGCACAACGGCGCGCCGGTTCTTTCAGGCCCGGCCCTGCGTCTGTCGATTTTAGATTATAAAAAGGACTCAAAAAAAATCACTCGCTCGCCCGGCCGGAAGCCACAGGTCAAACTCCGCACTCGCGGGTGATAGACATTCGGTGAGTCCTTCACAGCATTTGTTCCAACGGATAGCCCCCGACGTCAAACTGGGCAGGAATGTCCGCCTTAACGGTTTCATTAATCTTTACGGATGTGAAATCGGCGACGACGTCAAGGTCGGCCCCTTTGTCGAGATCCAGAAAGGGGCGAAGATTGGGAACCGTTGTAAAATCTCCAGTCATACCTTCATTTGCGAGGGCGTGACTCTGGAAGACGAGGTTTTTGTAGGTCATGGGGTCATGTTTACCAATGACCGTCTCCCCCGCGCCACCAATCAGAAGGGCGAACTGCAAACGGATGCCGATTGGAAGTGCATTCCGACGCTGGTTAAACGAGGCGCTTCCATCGGTTCCGGTGCCACACTGCTCTGCGGCATTACGATTGGCGAAAACGCCATGATTGGCGCGGGCAGCGTCGTTACGAAAGATGTGCCCGCGGGAGCCATCGTGGCGGGCAACCCGGCGCAGCTGATTCGTTCGATTTCGCTGGAAAAGTAAGTCCGACATCGGTCAATTTATTTGAGATGAACGAAAAGCGACAGGAATCCCCGCCCGTCGGGATGTCTATCGGAGACGTTTATTTCATTCTCTTCCGCCACAAGTGGAAAATTCTGCTCTTTTCTGTTGCGGGAGTCATCGGTGCCGTGGTGCTGCTTTATGTCATTAAGCCGCCACAATACCAGTCCGAGGCGATGTTCTCCATCCGGTATGTTGTGCAGGGCAAATCACTAAACGTTCCGGGGGACGAAGCCAACGCCAGGCCGCTGGACGAACAGCGGGCGAGTATCATCAACACCGAAATCGCGACCTTGAACAGCCTGGATTTGGCCAGGCAAGTGGTCCAGAACATGACGGCGGAACAGATTTTGCCGAGGGCCGCGGCCTATAAGCTTCCTGCCAGCTATCAGGCCGATTGGGCCGCTTTTATGGTCAGAAACGGTTTGACTGTCGAACCGATCGCCGACAGCAGCGTCATTCGGATTACGTTTCAGTATCCGGATCCGACGCTGGTCAAGCCGATCCTCAGCGAAATCCTGGGTGCCTACCTTATGAAGCATGTGCAGATGCACCAGGGTTTGGGGGTGCCGGGCGAATTTCTGACCAATGAGACCGTCCGTTTACGCGCGCAACTGGCCCAAACCGATGACGAGCTCAGGAAACTGAAAAACGCGAGCGGAGTGATTTCGGTTGACGAAACCCAAAAGTCTTACGGCGAGCAAATTTCGAATATGCGTCAGGACATCTTCAAGACGCAGGTTGAACTGGCGGAACATCAGGCCATGTTGGGTGAATTGGGGGGTACATTTGGAACGGGTACGAATGCGACGAATGCTGAACCCACGCCGGGGGCGCCGCTGGATCAAATTGACAAATACAAGGACATTTGTTCGTTGTTAATGTCTCTGGAAGCAAAGGAGCAGAATTATCTGACTGTGCAGGGGTTTACCACGGAAAACGTGCTGGTCAAGCAGGTACAAGAACAAATTAAACAGAATGAAGTCCTTAAGCGGGGCCTGGAAAAAAAATATCCGAATTTGGTGACATTCAACGTGCCAGTGCCGGCCTCGACCGTCACGCAACAGGGAGAGACATCCACCGACCTGAGAACCGAGTCGGAACGGGTGGCGGCGCTCAAGGTAAAAATCCAGACGTTGAACGCACAATTCAACCAGGTTTGGGCTGAGGCAACTAATTTTGACAAGATCAAAACATCCATTTCCGAACTGGAGCAGAAACGGGAGGTTGAAGTTACTGACCTGAAGTATTTCATGAGTAATTTGGAGGAAGCCCGCATTGATGACGCGTTGGGAGCGGACAAGGCCGCGAACATCAGTATTATCCAATATCCCACACCACCGGTTAAAGGATGGTCAAAATCAGTCAAGAAGAAGGTGAGCATCGTGGCGGTGGGAGGTTTTTTGGGTGGTTTGGCGCTGGCGTTTTTTATCGAGCTGTTCTGGGATCGGTCTGTTAAACGTCCCTCGGATATTGAGGGGAAGTTGCGGTTCCCCCTCTTTATTTCCATTCCTGACATCAGCAAGAACGGGCACCGCCGTCTCACCAGCAAAATCCCGTTGCTGCTCAAGGATGCCAATGACAGCGAGCGTCAGGCGTCTGCCGGAACGACGTCGCCCACACAGTCTGGTTTGGGTTCGGAAGATCGCCGGCATCCGTTGCGCCGGTTTTATGAAGGTCTGCGGGACCGCCTCGTTGTTTATTTTGAGGTAGAAAATCTGCCTCACAAACCCAAGCTGGTGGGGGTGACCAGTTGTGGCAAAGGTGCGGGTGTCAGCAGCATCGCCACCGGGCTGGCTGCCTGCCTCTCCGAAACAGGCGAGGGTAACGTGCTTCTGGTGGACATGACGATTGAGGGTGGCGCGGCGCAACATTTTCACAAAGGAAATCCAAACTGCGGTCTGGACTCGGCGTTGAAGGCAGAAACAAGGGAAAATGCCCTGGTCCGGGAAAACCTGTATATCGCAACCGAGCCAATGCGCAGTGATGTGCTTCCGCAGGTTTTGCCCAAACGTTTTGCCGGACTGATCTCTAAAATTCGGAGCAGCGATTACGACTATATCATTTTTGACATGCCCCCGGTGGCCGAAACGACGATGACCTTTCGCGCCGCGCGGCTCATGGATATGGTGCTGCTTGTCATCGAATCGGAGAAAACCAATCAGGACGTCGTCAAACGGGTAATGTCATTGCTGGGCGAATCGGAGGCGAAGGTACGCATGGTGCTTAACAAGACCCAAACGTACGTTCCCCGCCGTTTGCATCAGGAATTTCTGCACGATCCTTGAAGTACCGAATCGGGCATGAAAACGGGAAAAGACGCAGAGAGCAGGGCGCCGCGCGCCGGCAGGAAGATTTGCATGCTCGTGTACTCGTTCTACGAGAACGACAACCGGGTCATGCGTTATGCCCGGGCCCTGGTTGAGCGCGGGGATCAGGTGGATGTCATCGCCCTGGCGGATGGGAGCCAGCCGCCCGCCTTTGAAGTCGTTGACGGGGTCAATGTCCATCGCATTCAACGGAGGCTGCGAAACGAGCAGAGCAAGTATGCCTACCTGTACCGTTTGTTGAAGTTCTGTGCCAAATCGTCGTTTGTTCTCAGCCGATTCCACCTCACGCGGCGGTACGATTTGGTTCATGTGCACAACGTGCCGGATTTCCTGGTTTACAGCGCCTGGCTTCCCCGCCTGACCGGTGCCAAGGTTATCCTGGACATTCATGACATTCTGCCCGAATTCTTTGCCAACAAATTCGGCAAACCCGAACACAGCCCTTACGTCAGACTCCTGAAAATCATCGAAAAACTGTCCGCGCGTTTTGCCAACCATGTTATCATCTCGAACCACCTTTGGTCGGAAAAAGCCACGGCACGCTCGATGGCCAGGGAAAAATGTTCGGTCTTTATCAATTACGTTGACTTGAATCTTTTTCGATCCCGGCGGACGCGAAATGACGGCCGGTTTGTCATGTTGTACCACGGGGGGTTGCAGCGGCATCAGGGGCTGGATCTGGCCATTCGCGCCTTTGACAAGGCCTGCCGCCAGAATTCAGAGACCGAATTTCATATTTATGGGGGGGGCAGCATGAAACCGGAGTTGCAGGCGTTGGTTCAGGAGCTGGGCCTGGATGGCCGCGTGTTTTTGCGCGAAAGCGTGCCGACCCGCGAAGTTGCCGACATCGTCGCGAACGCGGATTTGGGCATCGTTGCCAAGCGTGCGGATTCCTTTGGAAACGAGGCGTACAGCACCAAAATTATGGAATTTATGGCCGGGGGCGTGCCGGTGATCGTTTCCAGGACCAAGGTGGACAGTTTCTATTTTAACGATTCGGTGGTTCGCTTTTTCAACCCCGGCGACGAAAATGATCTGGCCGCGGCGATGCTGGACCTCATGAATAATCGTCAACGGCGCGAAAACCTGGTTCGCAAGGGACATGAATACGTCCGGGAAAACAATTGGGATATCCGGAAGCAGAAGTACCTGGGCCTGGTGGATTCCCTCATTGCGTGCACGAAATTTCAGCCAGCCGGTTTGTCCAAAGGTTCCACGGTCTATCCATAACCTCCCCTGGCTGGCCCGGATTGATTATCTCATGCGATTGGATCGGACCATGTCGTTGTACGCAATTCGTCCGCTGATGGATTTGAACGTTGTGGTTCGCAAGCCATCACTGGCGATCCTGATGTACCACAGTATTTCGGACGATTTGGAACCGGACGTTTCACCTTATTACAAAACCAGCACCAGTCCGGCGTTGTTTGCACAACAGGTGCGCTGGTTGACCGATGAAGGCTTTCGATCGGTGGGTTTGGATGAAGGCCTTCAACTCGCGCAACAGGGGAGGCTTCGGCAGGAGAAGGTTGTGGTTATGACCTTCGACGATGGGTTTTGTGATTTTTACGATTCGGCATTTCCCGTTTTGAAGGCCCATGGATATACCGCCACGGTGTTTCTCCCCACGGCTTTTATTGGCCAAAGCCGGCAGTCCTTCAAGGGCCGGGGATGTCTGACCTGGCAGGAAGTCCGCGAGTTGCGCGCTCAAGGCATCCAGTTTGGCTCGCATACCGTCAATCATCCGGTTCTCTATGAATCTCCCTGGGCAAACATCCGGGAACAACTCTCGTTTTCGAGGAGAAAACTGGAACAGGAACTCGGCGAAACCATCACGAGCTTTGCGTACCCTTATGCCTTTCCGCAACAGGACCGGCAGTTTACTGACGCGTTCAAAAAATTGCTGCGGGAAGAGGGCTACCGTCATTGCCTGACCACCATGATCGGCCGGGTTCAGGCCAGTGACGATTCGTTCTGTTTGAAACGCCTGCCGGTCAACAATTGCGATGACAAATCCCTGTTGCTGGCAAAAGTAAACGGCGCCTACGACTGGTTTGCCTATCCCCAGGGATGGTTTAAATCGGCTCGTCATTATCTGGGTCGCGCCGTGCGCAGGGAAGCGGATTTGTTGCCGGCGGCACAAACGCTCTAACAGCCAGGGCGGTTGCCACCGGATCAGAGCGGAGGAAAAGATGGAGAAGAATCCTTCCCGGATTATTGTCTCGGTCATCATCGTGAGTTGGAATGCCCGGGGCTATCTCAAACAATGTCTGGAATCATTGACTCCGGCGGTCTGTCGATATCCCCTGGAGATTATTGTGGTGGAAAATGCTTCTTCCGACGGGTCGCCGGAAATGGTCAAAAACGATTTTCCCCACGTGCAACTGATCTATAGTTCAGCCAACCTTGGTTTCGCCCGTGGAAATAATCTTGGCATTCAGAACAGCAGCGGCCGTTATTTGTGCCTCGTCAATTCCGATGTAAAGGTGCTGCCCGATTGCATCACCCGGCTGGTGGATTACTGCGAACAACATCCCGAAGCCGGCATGGTGGGACCGCGACTGACCGGCGGTGACGGCAAATTACAGCGCTCCTGTCGCGGATTTCCCACCTTGTGGAACATGCTGTGTCGGGCACTGGCCCTGGACAGCATTTTTCCCCGCTGCAAACTCTTCACGGGCTATTCGCTCTCGTACTGGCCGCAGGAGGACACACGGGCGGTGGACATTCTCAGCGGTTGTTTCTGGTTGATCCGTCGGGAAACCCTTTCCCGGGTGGGGCTGCTGGATGAGGCATTTTTCATGTACGGGGAAGACATGGATTGGAGCAAGCGGTTCTGGGAAAATGGTTCCAGCCTGGCTCTTGTCTCCTCCGCGGAGGCAATCCACTACGGAGGCGCCAGTTCGGCAAATGCGCCGGTCCGGTTTTTCATCGAAAAGCAGCGTGCTGACTTGCAGTACTGGAGCAAACACCATTCCCGAATTGCCACTATGTGCTTTTTCCTGATTTCCTGTCTGCATCTGCTGTTGCGGGTGGTCGGCTATTCGCTCGCGCTTTTGTTGCCGCGTGGGGCGCGGTCCACTTACCAGTACAAGGTCAAAAGAAGCCTCGCGTGTTTGAAGTGGTTGTTCTCTGAATCGGCCACGGCCCGGTGAACGCCGCGGAACGGAATTTTCGGAAACAACAAACAAATTTGTCGGAGAGCATCATGATTGATTCCCCATACGTCTTGCTGACCGCGGCCAGGGATGAGGAGGCTTGCATCGGCGAGATCATCCAGTCCGTATTGCGGCAGACGGTCCGGCCGGTGGCCTGGTTTATCATGGATGACGGATCGACCGATCGGACGGCCTCCATTGTCCGACAGTTTGCCGCTGAACATCCGTTCATTCATTTGCAATCGGCCGACTCCCGCGGAGGGCGCAATTTCGGTTCCCAGTACAAGGCGATTATGGCGGCGTATGATCTTGCCAAACCGCTGGGATTTGAATTTGTGGGAGTTCACGATGCTGACATCGTGTGCGAACGAAATGATTACTATGAATTTATTCTGAGGGAATTCAAAAGAGACGAGCATATGGGCATAGCCGGCGGTTTTATCAAAGAACGTGCCAATGGGATATGGAAATACCGGAAGAGCAATTCAGAGGATTCCGTTGCGGGGGGTGTTCAAATGTTCAGACGCGTCTGCTTCGATCAAATCGGCGGTTATACCCCTCTCTACCATGGCGGTTCAGACTGGCTGGCTCAAATCGCGGCCAGGATGGCAGGCTGGGAAAACAGAGCGTACCCGGAGTTGCCCGTGTTTCATCACCGCCCCTCCTCGAGTGCGAATGGCCGTTGGCGGGGGCTTTTCCGCATGGGTCAGATGGATGCTTCGTTTGGTTCACATCCGGTTTTTGAAATATTCAAGTGCTGTCGGCGAATCGGGATCAGTCCATTTTTCATTGGCAGTTTGGTTCGCCTGGCGGGATATGGGTCGTGGATTTTGGCTGGCCGGAGACCGAGTATTCCGCCCGAAAGTGTTGCCTTTTTAAGAGCGGAACAGATGGGGAAGTTAAAAAACAGGTTGTGGCGGTTGGCAGGAGGCAAATCCGGCGGGCGGAGAAGCGTGGAAACCCGGAATTAAGAGGGTCGCTTTCGAACCTCACGGCAGAGTTCATTTCCCTTTTCGTTAGCAAGTGGAAAAAAGTGTGTCGCTAGCTTTTCCAGGTATGGCCGGCAATTCGGGTACTGTTCGTGTGCTCTATAGTTTTCCTCACAAACTGGGAGCGGCACGAATTTGTACTATTGCCTGGCAGCAGGTGAGGGGAATCGCCGCAGCGGGAGCCGAAGTAAATGCGTATGTTGGTTCGGTGAGCCGGGGCTTGCCAAAGACCGTAGAGCTTCACACGACCCTGGCGTGGAACAAAATTCGGCTTCCGTACAGATTATTGGGAAGTCGGCATGCGTGTGCGCTGCATGACTGCCTGGTTGCCCGGAAATTGAAGAACCTGGCGGGAGAGGTGGATGTTGTTCACGTGTGGCCGTTGGCGGCACTAAGAACGATCCAGGTGGCCAAACAACTCGGCATTCCTACCGTTCTGGAGCGGCCTAATGCCCACACACGCTTTGCCTACGAAACAGTCCAAAGGGAATGCCAGCGGTTGGGTATTTCGATGCCGGCTCATCATGAGCATGCCTACAATCCCGCTGTATTGAAACGAGAGGAATTGGAGTATCAATCGACGGATTATCTTTTATGCCCTTCGGATTTTGTTGCACGTACCTTCCAGGCGGAGGGCTTTTCACCCCAAAAACTGATGCGACATCAGTATGGTTATGACCGTGAGCTGTATTTCCCCGGCTCCCAGTCGACAGAGCCCGACCGCGGCCTGACGGTTTTGTTTGCCGGTGGCTGTGCTCCGCGCAAGGGGCTGCACTATGCGCTGAACGCCTGGTTACAGTCATCCGCGTGCCGGACGGGGACTCTTTTGATTGCCGGAGCGTTCATCCCTGGGTATGCCGAATTGCTCTCCAAACAACTCAGTCATCCGAGCGTAAAAGTTTTGGGACATCGCCAGGACCTGCCGGCACTTATGCGGCAAAGCGACGTATTCGTTCTTCCCAGCATTGAAGAGGGGAGCGCCTTGGTGACATATGAAGCCCGGGGAAGTGGCTGCGTTCTGTTGGTATCGGACGCCGCTGGTGCCATTTGCGAACATTCCGAAAATGCGCTGATACATTCTGCAGGTGACGTGCAGACCCTGGCCCGACACATGAGTATGCTGCATGAACGCCGGGAGTTGCTGGTTGAACTTCGCAAAAGCTCGCTTCGAACAACACCCGAACTTGATTGGGAAGCCGCTGGTAATAGGTTGATGTCTGTGTATCGGGAAGTCGCAGGTCGGTTTGCCCCCGCCAATGAAAGACTCTTTGTCAGCACTTCGAGCAATTAAAAAAATCCGCCATTATTATTTGGCAGGTGGTGTTTTGGGGGTAGGCCTGTTTCTGTTTTCGAAACTTTCCGGAGCCAAGCCCGTTTTAAAGAAAAAATTACCGGGCATAAAATACCCGGTCTATATCAGAATCGGGACCACCGACGCGTCGGTGCTGCGACAGGTATTAATTGAGCGGCAGTATGATCTTGATCTGCCGCTGCCAACACTCCCCAGGATTATCGTTGACGCTGGTGCCAATATTGGTCTTTCCGCCGTTTTTTTTGCGAACAAATATCCGGACGCCGCGATCTTCGCTGTTGAACCGGAAGAATCCAATTTCCAATTGCTCAAACGCAACGTTTCACGATACCCGCAGATTCGACCATTACATATGGCCCTTTGGGGTGAGAGCAGGCAAATCCACTTAATTGATCCAGGCGACGGACACCACGGATTTCAAACCGTCAAAGCGGATGAGGTTGGCAATGGACAACGAAGAAAGGTCCAGGCAATTACAATGGAAGATCTGATAACGCGGTTGGAACTGAATTATGTGGATATCTTGAAGGTCGATATCGAAGGCGCGGAAAAGGAGGTCTTTGAAAACTCCTTAGGGTGGATAGACCGGGTGGGAGTAATCATGGTGGAACTACACGACCACCTAAAAGTCGGTTGCCGAGAGGCTTTTGTTTCGGCAACCAAGGCATTTCCTGAAGAGTTTTTCAGAGGTGAAACGGTCATTCGACTGCGGAAACGGATAAACGTCTAGTCCCCTTTGGTTTTTCGACATGCTCACCGATAAATTACAGACCGGAAAACTTCTGAACCTGGATGTGATCCGCGCCGTGGCCGTCTTCCTGGTTATCGGCAGGCACTTTGCCTTGTTGCCGACAACCATGCCGGATAACTCGCTCATAAGGTTGTGGGAAAGGGGCGGCTGGGTTGGGGTGGATATTTTTTTTGTGTTAAGTGGTTTTCTGGTTTCAGGACTGTTGTTCCGCGAGTTCGTCCGCTACCAAAGAGTTTCTATTCCACGTTTTCTCATCCGGCGCGGTTTGAAAATATATCCGGCCTTTTATGTATTTATTATTGTATCGGTCCTGGTCAGACTCCTGACCCAGAATAATCCCAAATGGAACGCAGTCATTTGCGAATGTCTATTCATTCAAAACTACGGGAACCACCTTTGGGAGCATACCTGGTCGCTGGCGGTTGAGGAACATTTCTATTTACTGCTGTGCATCGGAATATCCCTGGCACTTTGGTATCGTCGGCCTGCTGCGAATCCATTTACTGGAATTCCGGCATTTACCTTGACTGTTGCCGGTATGGTGCTGGTTCTGCGGATTCTCACCGGCTGGTTCCAGCCGTTCAGTCTTCAGACCAATGTATTTCCCACGCACCTAAGAGTTGACTCGTTGTTGTTTGGGGTCTTTTTGTCCTACCTTTACCATTTCCGGCATTCAGTTTGGGAAGGGGTTCTTTACCCCCGACGTTACTACATCGGCGTGTTGGGAATTTGTCTTTTATTGCCCGCGTTTCTGTTTCAGCTTAACACTCCGTTTATTTATATTTTCGGGCCAACGCTGTTTTATCTTGGGGGAGGTGCTTTTGTAATCTTCGCCGTATCATCGAAGCAGCTGCACAATCGTATCGGGAGAGGCCTGGCTTTTTTGGGAGCCAATTCATATTCGATTTATCTTTGGCACCTGTTTGTTTGTCAGTGGGTCATGCTGGTGATCATTCAGAAGGTAACTGCCAATAGCTGGAATTGGTGGGTCTACGCCCTGATTTATGTGGTTGGCTCATGTGCTTTCGGTATTTTAATGAACCGGTTGGTCGAAACGCCTGTGCTGCTCCTCCGCGACAAGATTTTCCCATCCCGAAGCGGTCCCATACCGGTATCTGCTGCCGCGCCATCGAGCAGTGCGGAGATTCTCGACCTCAAAGCTACGGTGGGTACAGGCACTCCTCATTCTTAAGCCGAACGTACTAAAGAAAATACTTCGAAAGATGGGCGGTAATATAAACTTTTTTGCGCTGCTGTTTTTGGTGGCGATGAGTCTGGTTATTGTCAGTGCAAAACACCAGAAGAATGCAGTCAAAGCCATATTGGCGATCGCTGCGTTTGTCCCCCTGGGTCAGCAGATTACCATCTTCGGCCTGCACTTTTATTTCCTGCGAATTCTGATATTGGTCGGCTTCTACCGCGTGTATAAACGACGGGAAGCTGAAGGGTTTAAATTTACCACGATGGACAAGTGCTTCTTCTTTTGGGTACTGACCGGTTTTCTTTGTGACCTGATACGAGGTGCCAGCGCTGAGACGTTTGGGATGGTTTTTGATACCCTGGGCCCATACTTCCTGATGCGGTTTTGGATTCGGACTGGTGAGAGTTTTGTGGAACCTCTCCGTTTTCTTGCGTTAGTGGCTATCGCCATTGGAATTTGCATGGCTTGGGAAACACTCAAGCACCAGGACCCATTTTATATTTTTGGCGGCGTTCCCAAGGTTCCCATGGAACGGGGTGGTCGCTTTCGTGCGGAAGGCCCGTTTCTCCAACCTATTCTGGCCGGCACGTTTGGCGCCACACTTTTCCCGCTCCTGGTGGGACTATGGCGGAATGGCCAGCCCGCCAGAATGCTGGCGTTGGGGGGCATTGTCGGATCTGTCGTTATCACCATCGCTTCCGCATCAAGTGGTCCGTTGCTGACCTTCGTGGCGGCGGTCGTGGGTTTCTGCCTGTGGTCGTTGCGTGAACGAATGTATCTTTTCCGCCGCGGCATCGTCATCGTGCTGGTTGGATTCACAGTGGTCATGAATGCTCCTGTCTGGTATCTGATTGCCAGGGTTAGTGACGTGGTCGGGGGAGGAGGTTGGCACAGGTCATGGCTGATAGAGCAGTTCGTCACGCATTTCGACCAGTGGTGGCTGGCCGGTACCGCCTACACGGCAAATTGGGCTCCCGCTGGCGAGGTCATGCCAAACAATCCAAACATGATGGACATCACCAACCATTATGTGGCCCAGGGTATTCATGGGGGGATTTTGGGTCTCGGATTGTTTATCGCCATGCTTGTCGCCGGTTTTAAAACCGTTGGCCGGGCCGTTCGAGGGGAAGCGAAACCTGTCGTGGATCGGGTTTTGTTGTGGACGCTTGGAATCAGCCTCGCATCCCATTGCGCCGCTTTTATCTCAGTCTCGTACTTTGACCAAATCCAGGTTTTCTGGTTCTGGCTGCTGGCTGTGATTTCAGGCCTGCCCTCATGGGCTTACCAGAAACTCGAGGAAACAACGGCGCAGGGTGCCACGGTGCGGATTGATGATTCAAATGACATGGCATCGGCGGCTGTGAGTTAAAGTTTTGTTTGCGCGAAAAGGAAAAATGTTACACCAACCAGGCGATGGAGACGTTGTATAATTTTGGGCCATACCCGTGGAATTTTTTGACTCAGACTGTTTTCGAATGGGACGTTTGGAATTTATGTTTTATCCCGTTGAAGTTTAAGTCTCAGCGGAACAGCCGGGCCCTCTTGGCAGGTAATCTGCTAAAACAAGCCGACGTCAAATATGAAAAGTTGTTTTTCGTGCGGCTGGACTCAATTCGACAGCTTGAAAGTTGTTGCCCTCCATCTGGCTCGTACTCATTCAAAAGAAAAAAATCTAGCAGTGAGATTTTTGGTGTCGGTGATTATTTCCATGTTGCTCCCCGCCCGTGCTGCGACGTGGTACGTGGACAACACGGCGGGCGGCACGCACAATGGAACATCGTGGGCCAACGCCTGGACCAGTCTCTCGCAAATCTCCG
>Ga0306921_10004642_pt1 | contig 14160 bp, 16 predicted proteins | sample sta12Cox44000080_FD_203760 | JGI IMG/M metagenome (GOLD analysis project Ga0306921, IMG submission 203760) | Lab enrichment of tropical soil microbial communities from Luquillo Experimental Forest, Puerto Rico - statoxic.12C.oxic.44.000.080 (v2)... | ecosystem: Environmental > Terrestrial >... | reverse complement strand
CGAAGAGCCGGCCATTGTCGGTCAGCACGTAGATCACGCGGTTGGCCACCACCGGCGCCAGCCGGATCGGGTTGCCGATATTGATCTTGCCCATGATCTCGCCGGTATAGGGCGACAGCGCCAGCAATTCGCCGGTCGTGCCGCCGACCAGCAGGCGGTCGCCGGCCAGCACCGGACCCGCCCACAGGATGGGATCGTGGCGCTTCTCGTCGCGATACTGGGTGAGCGGCGTCACCCACTTCACCTTGCCGGTGTCGCGCTCGAGGCAGACCACGTCGGCGCTGGAGGTGACCACGTAGACGAAGCGGCCGGCCGCCCACGGCGTCTGGCTGCCACCGATATTGCGCTCCCACATGCGCTGGCCCGAGCGCAGGTCGATCGCCGCCACGGTGCCGGCCGAGCCCATCGCCAGCACCACGCCGCGATCGATCACCGGACGGCCGCGTATGTCGGCCAGGTTGCCGAAGGCGCGCGCCTCGCGGCGCGGGCCGACCAGCGATTCGTTCCACACCGTGCGGCCGCTATCGAGGCGCAGGCCGACCAGCTCGCCCGAGGTGAAGGGCGCCACCACGATGTCTCCGGAGGCCGACGGGCTGTTGCCGCCGACATAGCCCGACATCTCCTGCAGGCCGGTGAACGACCACAGGTCCTGTCCGTCGACGGCGGCCAGCGCGTGCAGCTTGTTGTCGATCGAGATGGCGAACACGCGATCGTTGAACACCAGCGGCGCGCCGCGCACCGGGGCGCTGACCTGCGAGTTCCACACTTCCTTGCCGGTCGCGGCTTCGAGCGAATAGACCACCGCGAAGCCCGTGGTGACGAACAGCCGGTCGCCGTAGTAGGCGAGCCCGCCGCCGAACTCGTCGGCGTCGCGCGCCTTCTCGGGCTTGAGCGTCACGCTCCAGATGCGCTGGCCGGTGTCGGCGCTGTAGGCCGTTACCGTGCTCTCGGCGTCCTTGGCGAACACCTTGCCATCGGCCACCACCGGCGGCGTGGTCAGGATGCGCGACGAGGAGGAGCCTGCGCCGACATCGACGCTCCAGATCACCTGCGGCGAATCGCCGACCGCAAGATGCTGCATGGCGTAGTTGGCGAAGCCGCCCGACTGCGGCCATGAATCGTTGACCGCCGGCGGCGGCAGCACGACGTTGATCGAGCCGGCGTCCTTGTCGGGCTCGATCTCGCGGCGATCCTGCATCACGGCGATGCGCTCGCCGGGGAGCGGCGTCTTCTTCTTGTCGAAGATATCGCAGCCCGACAGCGATAGCGCTACGACCAGCGCGGCGAGGACGGCGCGCCGCATTACTTCGTCTCGGCCGGTTTGGTCTCGGCGGGCTTGGCGTCGGCCGGTTTGGCGTCACCCGGGCCATAGAGCTGGAGCATCGCCTGGGCCCGCTGCAGGGCGCCCTGCGGCGCGGCCGGATCCTTGATGATCTCGTTCCACATCTTGCGGGCCGCCGTGAGGTCGCCCTTGCGGGCGGCGGCGAGCGCCTCGAGCTCCAGCGCACTGGCATGGAACGGCCGCTCCGGTCCGGCGAGCGACTGCAACAGCCCGGCGACCTCGGCTTCCTTGGGGGTGCCGACGCTGCGGAAGCCCGCGATCACGGTGGCGAGGTCAGCGAGCTCCGACGGCAATTGGGGGGCCACCGCCAGGAGCGCGGCGACCTGCTCCTCGGGCGTGGCGCGCAACTGGGCGGAGGCGAGCGCCGCCAACCAGCGGTAGGGCTCGGGGGCCGACTGGGCGAGCTTGTCGAGCTCGGCCCGGGCGGCGGCATTGTCCTGGCCGATCTTGCTGAGGGCGATCGAATAGGCGGTGCTCGCCTGGGCGCGGCGCGAGGCGTCGTACTGGCGCCAGCCGACCAGCGCCACCACCGCCACGACCAGCAGCACGGCGGCGCCCACGACGTAGTTGCCCCACCGCTTCCACCAGGCCTTGAGATCGTCCTGCCGTACGGCGTCGTCGATTTCCTGGAAGGCAGCCTGGTCGGACAAAGGGGGCTCCGGATTTATTGCGCTGAATCAACGGCTTTGGCCGCGGTTCTAGCCCCCTACAGGGAAACTTGCAAACCAGCGGGCTTCTGCAACAATTCGGTCAGAAGCCATGACCAATCTGTACCGTTTGGCCGACCAAAAGGCCCGGCGCCGGATCGTCTCCTTCGATCGGCGGGAGCTCTCCAGGCTCCTAAGTCTCTACAGCCTGCGTGTCGCTTCCGGCGAATGGCGCGACTATGCCATCGATTTCCGGCCGGGCATGGCGATCTTCTCGATCTTCCGCCACACCGCCGAGCAGCCGCTATTCGCCATCGCCAAGGTGCCGAGCGGCGGCAACGCCGGCTACGCCGTCTATAACGGCCCGCGCAAATTGGCGCACGGCGACAGCCTCGAAGACGTGCTGCACGTCTTCGACCGAAAGCTGCGGCTGCTGCTCAGTTAAAAGGCTATTTCGCGACGTTGGTGGTGGCAGCGCCGATGCCGGCGCCAAGCGCCGTGCCGATCAGCGCCGGGCCGACCAGCGGCCAGCCGGCCAGGGCGGCGATGCCCAGGCCCGCGCCGGTGCCGATGGCACCGCCGGTCACGGCGCGCTCGCCCCAGGTGTCGCCGCAGGCAGCGAGCGACAGGGCAAGCGGAAGAACAATCAACGCAACGATCTTGGTTTTCATGACACGACCTCGAGAGGGGGAACGGCTGGTCGGCCGCAGATAATGATTGTCGGCCGGTGAGCGGCCCTTTGCGGCACAGGATATTTATTTCAACCACTACGTCAAGAGTCAGTCGTAACTTATTGATTCAACGAATATTCAATCCCTTGAGGTACTCCGCCTCCTTGAACCCCACCAGTAGCTTTCCGCCACTCAGCTCCAGCACCGGGCGCTTGATCATGGAGGGCTGGTCGAGCATCAGGCCGATCGCCTTTTTCGCGCCGAGGCCCGCCTTGTCGGCCTCGGGCAGCTTGCGGAAGGTCGTGCCGGCGCGGTTGAGCAGGGTCTCCCAGCCCACCTTCCCGGCCCAGCCTTCGAGCCGGGCGCGGTCGATCCCGGCGGTCTTGTAGTCGTGGAAGGCGTAGGCCACGCCCTGCCCGTCCAGCCAGGCGCGGGCCTTCTTCATTGTGTCGCAATTCTTGATGCCGTAGATCGTGATCATGCCGCCTTTCTACGACGCCAGGCGGTCGGCGGCATCCCGACCATCTTCTTGAAGGCGCGGCTGAAGGCGGCCTCCGAGCCGTAGCCGGTCTCATTGGCGATGGTGGCGATGTTGGTCGTGCCGCCGCTCAGCAGGCCGGCGGCAATCTGCATGCGCCAGCTCGCGAGGTAGTGCATCGGCGGCATGCCCATCAGCTCGGCGAAGCGCTCGGCCAGCACCGAGCGCGAGACGCCCACCTCCCGGGCCAGCTCCTCGAGCGTCCATGGCCGCGCCGGAGCGCCATGCATCAACGCCAGCGCCCTGCCGACCGAGGGATCGCGCAGGCCGGCCAGCCAGCCCGCCTGCTCCGGCTTCAGCGTCTCGAGGTAGCGCCGCACCACCTCGATGAACATCAGCTCGGAGAGCTTGGCCAACACGCCGTCGCCGCCCGCTCGCTTGGTCGCCGCCTCCTGGCGGGCCAGCCGGATGAACTCGCCCAGCCACGGCGTGCCCTCGGCGCCGTCGCGGCCGCTCTTGATCACCGGCGGCAGGTTGTCGAGCAGCGGATTGAACGGCTGGGCATCGCAGGCGAGGAAGCCGCACACCAGCTTGACCGAGGGCGGCCGGTCGCCGCCGCCGCCATTGTAGACGTCGCGATAGAACGGCAATGGTCCGGCCGTCGCCATGTCGACCTCGGCCTGGGTCACCGGCTGGGCCCGCATGCCGGGCGCGCTCGCCATGACGTGCGGGTCGCCCTTGGTGAACACCACCACCTCGCCGGCCGTCAGGTGAACCGCCTGGTCGCTGCAGCCGATGCGCTGCGCCCAGCATTCGCCGTCGGTGACGACGTGATAGGAGATCAGATGCTCGGCGCCGGGCAGGATCTTGGGCAGCACCTGCTCGCGCGTCGGTTGCTCGGCGCACCACGGCGCACGCGCCACCACGTCGAAGAACGTGGCGCCGGTGAGGCGCACAGCGCGCAACAGGTCGGACAGGGGATCGGCAGCCATCACGGGTCCTTGAGCAGAGTCCGACGCCGCATCAAGCAATGCGGACGCCGGGTCATTCGCCGAAGCGGCACAACTCCATAAATAGGCGGCCGTCGCGATACCCCATCGCGGCCCCATGTCGAAAGGAGAAAAACTCATGGAGCTATACGTCATTCGCCGCCCCAGCGGCTGGGCCAACCCCACCGAGCTGCAGGCGGCCGCCGAGAAGTCGGGCCGCATCGGCAACGAGGAGATGCCCGACCGCGTACGCTGGATCCGCAGCTACGTCATCAAGGAAAGCGACGGAAAACTCGGCACTTTCTGCATCTACGAGGCGCGCGATCCGGAGTCGATCCGCGAGCACGCCTGCCGTGTCGGCATGCCCGGCGACCAGATCTTCCCGGTCGCCGACACCGTGGTCGTCCGCGCCGACCCGGCGAAGAAGAAAGAAGCCGCCTAAAGCTTCCCTAGCCAAATAGCGACAGAAACCGGCGGGCGCGGGGGTTCAATCCCCCGCGCCCGTCTTCATCTGGAGTTCCGGAGACACGCCATGATCCTCATCGCCCCCACCTTCACCGCGCTCATCGAGGCCACGGAGATCATCGTGGTCGTGCTGTTCGTTGCGCTGTGGTTCCTCGCCGCGCGGCCTTCCTCGGTTCGCAATCGAACCGTGCATCGCAAGGCCGCCCGGCAACCTCGCCCGCAGGGTGTTCGTTTTCTGCGGACTACAAACAGGAGGAGCTTTCAATGAATCGCACCCTCAAAGCCACCGCCCTTGCCTTCGCCGTGATCGGCGCCGCGTCCTTTGGCGCCTCGAGCTTCGCGGCCGACACCGTCATCACCTTCGATCCGGGCGTCGTCGCCTACGGCTACAGCGACGGCTACTGGACCACGAAGCACGAGTGGCGGACCTGGGAGAAGCCCGACTACGTCGAGGTCTATCGCAAGCACCCGGGCGCCCGGTACTACGAGTATCGCCATGACCGCGATCCCGACATGGGTTGGCGCGGCGAGATCGTGATCACGAAGTAATCGGCTGAGTAGTCGCCGACACGGGAGCGCGCCCCCGAGGTTCCGGGGCGCGCTTTCGCGTGCTCGCAGCGCTACCTCAGTGCAGCCGATCGTACATGTCGGCGCAGGCGCCGTTGGGGCCGGTGTAGCGGAAGCCGATGATGCGGTTCTGGCCGTCGGTGTAGGCGTTGATGCGGCACTGCTGGGTCACCGGCACGCTGCCCGACGTCGTCGTCAGGATCGGCCGGCTGCCGAATATGCCGCTGGTGGTCGAGCTGGTCGGCGCATAGCCGATCGCCGAGCCGGCGAAGGTGTAGACCGGACCTTCCGGCCGCGGGATCACCGATTCCGGTGGTCCCCATTGCAGGATGAGCTCGCTGATGTCCCTGCCCTCATAGCGCCCGAGCTGGCGGCGCTCGCTTTGCTGGGCATCGACGCACCCGGCCAACAGCAGCGCCAGCACCAACGCTCTCTTCATCACGGTCCTCCGCCAGCGAATGGTGCAGTTTATCACGTCGCCAGCGTGACGGTCGCGTCAGGTGACAATCGTCACAGACGGCGCGCCGCGTCCTCTTGCAAACTCCGCGAAACCGGTCACCGGGGTTCACGAGCGCGCGAGCCGATCATCTGCCGGAGTCGCGCCGGCGTAGAGCCCGTCACGGAGGGACCATGGCAACGGCAAGACGGCACGCGATCGTTCTCGGCGGCAGCATGGCGGGACTTGGCGCAGCGCGCGCCCTCGCCAATCATTTCGAGCGCGTCACCCTGGTCGAGCGCGACGAGATCGCCCAGTGCACGGAGCATCGCAAGGGTGTCCCGCAGGGTCAGCACGCGCATGGGCTGCTGCCGTCGGGCTACCGCGTGCTGTCCGACTATTTTCCGCAGATGATGGACGAGCTGGCGGCCGAGGGCGCGCCGCGCGGCGACCTCACCGGCGACTTCCTGTGGTACCAGTACGGCGGCTGGAAGCTGCGCGTCGACAGCGGGCTCGACGGCATCCTGGTCAGTCGCCCGCATCTCGAGCGCAAAGTGCGTGACAACGTGCTGGCGCTGCCGCGCATCTCGCTGCTGGAGGGCCATGACGGCGGGGAGCCGGTGTTCGATCTCCTGTCGCGCCGCGTCACCGGCCTGCGCGTCATCGATCGCGCGACCGGCAAGAAGAAGAGGCTCGAGGCCGATCTCGTGGTCGACGCGCTCGGCCGCGGCTCGCCTTCTCCCAAGTGGCTCGCCCTGTGGGGCTTCGGCCTGGTCGAGGAGACCACCGTGCCGATCGAGCTGGGCTACGCCACCGCCACCTTCGAGCGCCGGCCCGGTGACCTGTTCGGCGCCATCGGCGCGGTGATCGCCGGCACGGCGCCGCAATCGACCCGCTACGCCGCCACCCTGGGCGCCGAGGGCAACCGCTGGATCGTCACCCTGGCCGGCTGCCTGCGCGACTATCCGCCGACCGACCTCGCGGGTTGGCGCGACTTCGCCAAAAGCCTGCCGACGCCCGATCTCTACAACATGGTTAGCGACCGCGAGCCGCTCGGCCCGCCCGACAACCCGATCGCGAGCTATCGCTTCCCGGCCAACCGGCATGTCCACTACGAGCGGCTGAAGGAGTTCCCGCCGGGCTACCTGGTGATGGGCGACGCGGTCTGCAGCTTCAATCCGATCTACGGCCAGGGCATGTCGGTGGCGCTCGCCGAGGCGCGCGCGCTCGATCAGTGCCTCGCCGCCGGCGACGCCCGGCTCGCGTCGCGCTTCTTCCGCGAGGTCACGCGCATCGTCGCCGGCCCGTGGGCGATCGCGACCGGCGAGGACTATCGCTATCCCGCAGTGGAGGGCCGCCGTCCGCCCGGTTTCGCCGTCATCAGCCGCTACATGGCGCGCGCCCACCGCGCCGCCACGCGCGACCCGGTGGTGCTGCGCCGCTTCTTCGAAGTCGCGAGCCTGCTCGCCCCGCCGCCCGCCCTGATGACCCCCACCATCGCCTGGCGCGTGCTGTTAGGCGGCGTCGGCGGCAAGGGCGCGCCCAGCACCGCCAGCCCGGTGCGCAAGGTGGCGGTGGCGTAGGACACCCTCGACTCTAGAAAATGCCGCGAGCCCTACGCGCACGTCCTCATCCTGAGGAGCCACGCGTAGCGTGGCGTCTCGAAGGATGGGAACGAGCACCGTCTTTTTGTCCACCCTTCGAGACGGCCGCTTCGCGGGCTTCTCAAGGTGAGGCCCTCTGGCTGCTCATCTGCGCAAATTGCGGAAACCCCAAAGTATCTGGCGGGAGTTTGGGTGAATTCGGGTGAAGCTCTCGGAGAACTTCTAATGACCAGAATAGGTGTTTGCGGGGTCGCGGAGTTATATTTGCGATCATACATCAGCGTGAGTACCCGATGTCCGTTTCCTCCTCTCCTGATCGTTCCCTGCAACAGCGCCTGTACGACAAGACGGTTCTCGATCCGAAAACGGGCTGCCGGCTGTGGACGGGTACCTACAGTGGCAGGTACGGCGTAACCACAGTATCCGGCCGAATGATGGGCGCCCATCGGGCAGCCTGGATCGCCGAGTATGGCGCTATTCCGCCCGGTCTCCATGTCTGCCATCGCTGCGACACGCCGGCCTGCATCAATCCCGAGCATCTGTTCCTCGGAACCCCCAAGCAAAACATGGCCGACAGGATCTTGAAGATGGGGCGCCGGACGAAGTGGGAGGCCCGCCAGCAGACGGGCAACGGCCCAGACATCCTGCGCGTGCAAATCATGGGACAGGAAATCATCTCGCAGATCCTGGCGGTTCGTCCTGTTGAACAATCGGGCCAGCCACAGGAGCCCAGGAAAAGTGCACTCGATGATGGATCGTGATGTCCATGCTGATGAGGCGCGCAACGTTCTAGTTGATGTCGCTCCTCTTGGCTCAGCCAATGGAGGCTATTCGTCGCGCTTGTACATAGGCAGGCGTGCCGCCGCCGGTGGTCAGCACGTAGGGCACCGAGGTGCCGTCCGCCATCTTGCCCGACGCGAGTTCGTCGCCCGCCCAAGCGGCGGGGCTAAGCAGCAGCAATAGCCCGCAGAGAGTGCCTTTCACGCAACCCACTCTAACAGACCGGGCACTAACGGGCCTGAAAATCCAGGTCCGTCTATGGCCCAAAGCGGACATTTGAAGGCGGTCCGCGAATGTCTGCTAGGGGGTCAGAAGCGGACTTTTGCAGCGATCAGCGAATGTCCGCAAAGGGCCACAAGCGGACATCGTCGCCCTTGAGGTGGGTTGATGCCAGCGGCACCCGCCCCTACCATTTTCTGGCAGGAAACGGGGGAGTGCTGGTGGCGGGCGAGCAGCGCAGACTGGCAGCTATCGTATTCGCCGACGTAGTTGGCTACTCGCGGCTGATGGGTCGTGATGAGGCCGGTACGCTGAGCGCACTCAAGGCGGTACGTCGAGAGGTCGTCGATCCTGCAATCAGCCAGCACAACGGCCGCATCGTCAAGACCACCGGCGATGGGCTCCTGGTGGAGTTTTCCAGCGTTGTCGGCGCCATGCGCTGCGTGATTGAGGTGCAGACGGCGATGGGGGCAAAAATTGCTTCCATGATCTCCGACCAGCGCATTGCCTTCCGGTTTGGTGTCAACCTTGGCGACATCATCGTCGATGGCGATGACATCTTTGGCGATGGAGTGAATGTAGCGGCACGCTTGCAGGAGCTTGCTCCGCCGGGTGGGGTCGCTATTTCGGCGCGCGTACATGAGGACATTGTCGACCGTATGGATGCGCGCTTCGAGGATATTGGACCGCAAGTGCTGAAAAACATCGCGCGCCCCGTCCCGGTATGGCGATGGTCGCCGAACATTGGTGCAACGGCGGCAGGGCATCGTCAGGCGACCATCGTTGTTACAGACGTCGTGCGGTTCACGGCTCTCATGAGGCAGGATGCTGCAACGACGCTTGCGATGCTGACGTCCCTACGCCGTGAAGTCGTCGATCCTCTAGCCATCCGCCACGGCGGCCGCCTAGTGAAGCCGCTTGGCGACGGAGAAATGCTGGAATTCCCTGACACACTCAGTGCCATGCGGTTCGTCCTAGACATGCAGAGAGCCGTAACTGCGCGTGGCGCCTCGATGCCGGAGGACCAACGCATCGCTTACAATATTGGCGTCAGTGTAGGTGACGTCTTTGTCCTCAACGAAGATCTGGTGGGCGAGAGCGTCAACGTCGCCTTTCTCATCGAAAGGTTTGCCGAGCCAGGCGGCGCCTGCGTATCCGATGCTGTTTATCGCCAAGTGCGTGGCAAGATTGACGCTACTTTCGTTGAGCTAGGGGAGAAGCAGTTCAGGATTGTTGGACAACCGGTTTTGGTGTGGGGACTTCGGCCACCCAATACGCAGGTCTAGTCAAAGAACGCACTTTGACCGACTCGCCGGCCGATTTCCACCCGACTTCTACAGCGGATCGGCAATCGCGGCACATGTCCGCTAAGGGTCAAAAGCGGACTTTGGCAGGCGATCAGCGTATGTCCGCTTCACCCCTGAAAGCGGACATACAGCGAGCAGCTCAATAGGTCGGTTAAGGGCCATAAGGGGAAGTAGGTGCCCTACTGGATCACGGCAAAGAAAGCAGCGGAACGCTAAGTTAGGCCTGCCTTGGCGAGCCCTTCGGTGAGGTAGGTCCGATGCGCGGGGTTTTGGAAGCGCGAGCCGAAAGCAGTAGTGTCGAAGAAGGGACTGACGCGCTTGAGCGCATCGCGCTCGCGCATTGCGTCCGCCGGTCGGCCTAACTGGGCAAAGTCTGCAGCCAGCAACGCATGGATCGCGGCATTCTCGGGAACGCGTGCGATGGCGCGTTCGAGAACGCGAATGGAATCGGCGTGGCGCCGCGCTTCGTAGTAGGCCATGCCCAAGTTGAACAGCGTGGTGATCCTCGGCAGCGGGTCAAAGCGCAGCGCGGCTTCGCTGGCCTGGATCGCTTCGTCGATGCGGCCAAGCCAGAGCAGCACCTCGGCGTGCGCCTGCAGTCCGAAACTGTCGCTGGGATTAAGCGCAAGCGCTTTATCAATCTCGGCCGACGCCTTCTCGTACTCGCCGCGGGCGAGATGGACGAGGCCAATCACGCGGTGCCCGAGGACGGACTCGGGATCGAGCGTCACGGCCTTCCGGCCGAGTTCCAGCGCACGCTCTGCCGCCGCGTTCACGTCCTCCGTCCAGCCGTAGTCCGCCATCTCCAGATACGCCCGCCCGTTCCAGGCGTAGGCATCGGCGTAGCCGGGATCGAGCTCGGCTGACCGCTCGAAGAACTGGCGGGCAGCGCGATTGGCCTGCCGCGTCGAGGTCTGGAGCCTTTCGCGGCCGCGCAGCACGAGGTCGTAGGCGTCCAGGCTGTCGGTCGGCTTGGACAAAGCGCGCCGCTCCTCGACCCGCGTCAGGTTGACGGCGAGCGCACCCGCCACTTGCCGCGTGACCGAATCCTGGACGGCGAAGACGTCTTTCAATTCGTCGTCGTACTGCTGAGACCAAAGCAGCTTGCCCGCTTGAGCGTCGGTAAGCTGCACGTTGATGCGGACGTGCTCGCCAGCGCGGCGCACGCTGCCCTCGACGATGTAGCGCACGCCGAGCTCGCGGCCTATCTCGGCGGGCTTCACGTTCTTGCCTTTGAACGGAAAGACCGCGTTACGCGCCATGACCGTGAGCGAACCCAAGCGCCCGAGCGCGGCGATCACGTCCTCGGTGAGGCCGTCGCTGAAATAGTCCTGCGCGGGATCGCCGCTGAGATTGACGAACGGAAGAACAGCGATGCCGGGTCGCGACGACATGGTGCTCCCTGGGGCCGCTGCCTGAGCGATCGGCGCCTCCAAACGGCCCGGCAACGACGTGAACCACCACCAGGCGCCAACGCCAAGCGCGATGATGGCTGCCGCCACGATTGCCCAGAGGATGCCGCGCGGCTTCGCGTCGGGCTTCATTGTCGTTCCGATCGGCGGCACGGTTGCGCTGCCTCCCAGCGGCCGCGGAGTCCATAGATAGACCCGAACGGGCCGCGCGATATTTTTCAGCGCGCGCTCTCCACCATCCTCGAAGGGGCCGCTCAGCCGGTCTTGCACATGGTCATAGACACGGCTCGACAGGCACACCCCGCCCGGTGGCGCGACCTCCTGCAATCGCGCGGCTACGTTGACGCCGTCGCCGAAAATGTCGTCACCATCGATGATGATGTCGCCTTCGTTCACGCCGATGCGCAGGACGAGCCGACGATCCTCGGGCTCGGCCTCGTTGCGACCAGCCATTGCGCCCTGCAGTTCCATCGTGAATTGGACGGCGTCGACCACGCTCGCGAACTCGACCAGCAGGCCGTCTCCGGTCGTCTTGACCAGCCGGCCGCCATGCTCGGCGATCTTCGGGTCGATGAGTTCGCGTCGAACCGCCTTTAGCGCCGCCAAAGTGCCACTCTCGTCCCGGCCCATCAAGCGGGAGTAGCCGACGACGTCCGCCGCGACGATCGCAGCCAACCTGCGCAGCTCTCGCGCCAAAGCGATGCTCCCTCTGTGCTGCCGCATGTCTGGCGGCCCTGCGAATGGTCCGGTAGTATGGTGGCGTGATCCTACCGACCGCAAGCGAGGTGCTGCCATGATCGGACGTCGCACTATTCTCACTGCGTTACCTGTTGGGTTACCCATGGCAGTATCAATCGCCAGGGCACAGTCCGGGCAACCCGCGCCGTCGCGCCTGGCGCTGAAAGGCTATGACTCGGTCGCCTACTTCACCGATGGCAAGGCGGTGCCCGGAGACCCCCAATACGAAACCGCCTACGACGGCGCTCGCTATCGCTTCGCGTCGGTCCAGCATCTCGAGCTGTTTAAAGCTGATCCAGACCGCTACGCGCCGCAATTCGCTGGCTCGTGCGCCGCCGGGATTGCAATGGGCGCAAAGTTCGAAGCGGAGCCCGAGAGCTGGATGATCGTCGACGGTAAGCTGTTCGTATTCTCCAGTGCCAAGAGCCGCGACGCCATGCAGGCTGACGCGGCCGGCATGATCGCCAAGGGACAGGCAAACTGGAAGACACTGGCCAACGCGCCGTACCAGTGAGACCGGACCGGTAAGCCGCTGGGTGGGGTCAGAAGCGGACGTCGTTCACTGACGGGCTTAATGTCTGCTTTGGGTCAAAAGCGGACATTGTTAGGGGATTGGCGCATGTCCGCTTTGGGCCAAGAGCGGACATCGCAAACTGCGGGGCTCGTATCCGCTGTAGGCCATCAGCGGAAGTTGTCGGGAAGCAAATCGTGGCACCGTCTCCTGCGCGCCGTTTTTGTGGCGCGGACGGCCGATCCTGTCGCTCATCTGAGGATGTCGGCTTAGACTGGGACCCGAGACGGAGGCGGCTATGGACGACATCTTGATCAGGGGCGGCCAGGTAATCGATGGCACCGGTGCGCCGGCCCGCGCGGCGGACGTGGCGATCCGCGCTGGCCGCATCGCCGCTATCGAGGCGAATCGAGCGGAGAGCGCCGATCGCGTCATCGACGCCCATGGCTGCGTGGTTGCCCCGGGCTTCATCGACATCCACACTCATTCCGATTTCACTCTGCCACTCAACCCGAAGGCCGAGTGCAAGATCCGCCAGGGAGTGACGACTGAGGTGGTCGGCAATTGCGGCTTCTCAGTCGCGCCGGCACTGCCCGGCAAGGTCGACGTGCTGCGCGACTATCTGTCGGGCAGCGCCCCCTGGCTGATGTTCGAGGCAACCGACTTTGCTCGCTACATGGACAGTTGGCCCGACATTGCGGTGAACACGGTGATGCAGGTCGGCCACAACACGCTCCGCCTAATGGCGATGGGCATGGAGAACCGCGCGCCGCGGGAGGCGGAGGTGCGCCACATGCAGCAAATGCTGACCGAGGGGCTGGAGGCCGGCGCGCTCGGCCTTTCTTCCGGTCTGTTCACCGCACCAGGTTGTTTTAGCGAACGCGACGAGCTGCGCGCCTTAGGCCGCGTACTGAAGGCCCACGGCGCACGCTACTCCTCGCACGTCCGCGACGAATCCCATGGCGTTCACGAGGCGGTCGCCGAAGCAATCGACGTCGGCGAGCATTGCGGCGTCCATGTGCAGATCGCACACATGAAGCTGTCAGGGACCGACAGCTGGGGCCAGGCCGATCGTCTTCTCGAGGCGATCAGCGCCGCCCGCTCGCGCGGCGTCGACGTGCACGGCGACCAGTATCCCTATGATTGGGCCTCTAATCCGCTGCGCTTCCTGCTGCCGACTTGGCTGCATGAAGGTGGCGTTCCGGCAATGCTGGAACGCCTCGCCGATCCTTATGTCCGCTCGCGTATCCGACAGAAGATCGCCGAAGTCGGCTTCAACAACTTCGGCCAGATCGAATCCTGGGCCGACATCCGCATTGCTATCTCGCCCCATGGCGCAGCCGAGCCCGGCCGAACCATCGAGGAGATCGCGCGAGAGCGGCGCTGCGATCCGCTCGAGGCCATCTGCGAGGTCATCATCGCGGACAAGGGCGCGACCCGCATCGTGGTGCGATCAATGTCAGAGGTCGACGTGCGCACCATCGCCGCCGACCCTTCCGCTCTCGTCGGCTCTGACGGGCCGTGTGTGGCGCCCTATGGCATTACCAGCCAGGGCAAGCCACATCCGCGTCTCTATGGCACGTTCCCGCGGCTCATCGGCCACTATGCCCGCGATCTCGGCCTGCTCACTTTGCCTCAGGCGATCGCCAAGATGACCGGGGGCGCGGCGGCGGCGCTCGGCCTGGCGGACCGTGGCATCCTGCGTGAAGGACAGGCGGCCGATGTGGTTCTGTTCGACCCCGCAACGATCCTCGATCGGTCGACCTACGACCAGCCGCACCAGTATCCGATAGGCATCGGGACGGTGATCGTTAACGGCACGGTGGTAATCGACAGCGGCGAGCACACGGATGCCCTGCCGGGCCGGCTGCTCAGGCGGCGGGGGACGGTGCTGGCGTGATGCGGCTCCGCCGAGTGGGGCGATATCCGCTTACGGGAGTAGAGCGGACATTCTTTTCGACGCGGGCGAGGTCTGCTTTGGGCCATAAGCAGAC
>Ga0306921_10004639_pt1 | contig 14163 bp, 16 predicted proteins | sample sta12Cox44000080_FD_203760 | JGI IMG/M metagenome (GOLD analysis project Ga0306921, IMG submission 203760) | Lab enrichment of tropical soil microbial communities from Luquillo Experimental Forest, Puerto Rico - statoxic.12C.oxic.44.000.080 (v2)... | ecosystem: Environmental > Terrestrial >... | reverse complement strand
GTCGCGGCCGTAGGGCTGGCGCATGAGCAGGGTCGGGTGCGGACCGGAACCGGGGGGATAGTAATGATCGGAGACAAGCTCGACGCCGTCGGACATGCGGCAACGCAGGCCGCGTTCGAGAGTAACACCACGGCCACAATCAATCAGCTTCGCGGTCATGGCGTGGGCGCATCGGGAAAGTGGAGCATGGCTTCAAGAGCAGCGGCGAGACATGTGGCTGCTTGGTCGAGCCAGTGTGCGCCATTCTGGGCGGTGGCCGGGCGTGGGTCGCCCATCACACCGCTCGCGGTAATATCGCGAGTGAGCCAGGCGAAAGTCGCGGGTGCGTTTTCCGGAAGCAGCAGATCCGGTTTCTCGACATCAGCTATGTAATGGCGGGTGTAGGCGGAGCGATCGACAAGTTCGGGCACGGAAGCCAAAAGAAATGCCGTCTCCACTTCACCAGCGTGGAAACCGTAGCTGCGCTCCTGCGCACTGAGCCCTTCGAATTTCGCGCCCGCCGAGCCATGCAATGCGAAAGTGCGCAACTTGAATTCGGCGCGCAAGTCGCGAGCCATGACATCAACAAGAGCCGTGTTGCCGCCGTGCGTGTTGTAAAGCGCGAGGCGCCGGAAGCCGGCCGAGGCAATGCTCCTACCGAGATCGCGCAGAACCGCCATGAATGTAGACGCACCGACTGAGAGCGTGCCAGGGAAGCCCATGTGTTCGTTGCTTTTCCCGTAAGGCATGGGCGGCAGCGCGAAAACACTCCGATCCGCCGGGACTTTCGCCAGCGCGTGGCCGAGGAGAAGATTGTTGATGAGCGTGTCGGTCGCCAGCGGAAGATGGTGGCCGTGCTGTTCAATTGCTGCGGTGGGAAGAATGAGCAGGGTCGATTCTCGCGGGAGGGCGTCGACCTGTTTCCAACTCAAATAGGCGAAGTTGCGCGCGTCCGGGATCCAGGTCTTCATCGCGCGAACTCGTGCGGCTTGAAGGTGACCATCTTGCCGGGATTCAGCAGACCTTTGGGGTCGTAACGTTGTTTGGCAAGCAACTGAACGTTGTCAGAGCGATAACGGCCCCCACCTTCGACGTTGTTGACGTGCGGATTAGCAACGAAGACGCCGATTTCTCGGCAAAAAGAGATCATTTCGTTGAGGCGTTCTTCGGTCGTGTAGTAGACGACGGGAATCGCACCGGGAATCATGCGGCCATCGCCCGCCTTCCAGAATTCCATGTGGAACAGCAATTCACTGCCGAAGCGTTCTTTGAGACGGCGCATCTGTTGGCGCACTGTGACAGGATCGAATGCGCACTGAAGATAGGTGTAGGCCTCATCGGAGCGCATGGCCCAAAGCGTTGTGTGGTTCCATGTGTAATCGGAAAGGAGCGGACGCGTGCGCAGGCCGAGGTATTTTCCAGAGTAGGTGACTTCCCCCCCGGCGTCGCGGGCTGTGGCTTCAAGACCCGCGCGCTCGGATTCGGCGATCATTAAAAAAATGAGGGCTTTGTCTCTAGGCGCATACTGGCGCACAGGCGTAAAGAACGAAGGGATGGGCCACTCGAAGGGCGTGACGAGGCGCTTGGTCCAGAATGGGTCGGCGGCGATCCGTTCGCTGAAATCGAAAGCGGTGTCGAATGTATCGCAGGCAACCGCACATTGGGCCCATTCGACAGCCGGGGCCAGCGCGAGCCAAATGCGTGTGACGATGCCGTTGGTGCCCCACGCGTGGAGAATGTCGTGAACGCTTTCGCCTTCGTGGCGGACGATGCGCGGCTCGGGCTCCATGGTCACGACTTCAAGCGAGCGGACAGTCTGATAATCGCGAAGATTCCCGTGCGCAACCGATCCGATGCCTCCTGATCCTCCCGCCAGGAAGCCGCCAAGGGAGGCTTTGATGATTGTGGACGGATAGCAGCGCAATTCCCATCCGACTTTGCGTGCTTCATTTTCGAGGACGCCTAGGCGAACGCCGGGCTCACAAACGGCATGGCCCTCGGCACTGATCTGCTCGATAGAGTCCATGCGCGCAAGATCGAGTACCACTCCGCCGTGCAGGGGCACAGCCTGGCCGTAGTTCCCTGTGCCCGCGCCGCGGGCGGTGACGGGAATGTCGTACGCGTGGCAGTAGCGGAGAACATCTCGCACTTCGGCGGCGCTAACCGGTTGAACAACGAGATCGCCGACTTTTCCGTCGAGCTGTTTCCGAAGAACCGGAGAATACCAGTAGAAATCGCGAGACAGCTGTTCAACGATTGGCGGATGCGTGAGCACCCGTGCAGGATCTTGAAGAAGACTAGCCAGGCCGGCGGCGTGGCACAAATCCATCGAACGACTCCGTTTCAAACCCTAAAACGATGTCTCTTTTTCCCCTGTTTCGAAGAACTCCAGGTGCGAAAAGCCTTTTGCATGTTGGGGTGCGTGAAAAGCGTGACGCACAGATCGCGCAGCACGGGGCCATCCACCCCGCAGGCCATGTCGGAGCGGCGCGCCACTTCACGGGCAGGAATGCGAATCTGAAAACAGAAGCGGTTGGCGTCAGCAATCGTGGCGCCGTAGACGACACGATCGAGACGCGCCCAAAGGGCGTTGGCCATGCACATGGGACAGGGCTCGCAAGTCGAGTACATCGTGTAACCCGCAAGAGAGGGGCTCTGGAGTTTCAAACAAGCAAGCCGAACGGTGCGCACCTCGGCGTGAGAGGAGGGGTCGTTCTCGAGCATCACGGCATTGGTGGCCGCGATGAGCGGCTCTCCCGTTTTCGTGTCAACAATCAGAGCACCGAACGGGACAGGACGAGCGGTGGTCAGAGTACGAGCGGTAAATTCGTACAGCCCGCGCATCCGGTCTTCGTCGAGAAGGGCTTGGCTTAGGCGTCTCGGATGGAGGCGCGCCATGCGGAATTCTAGCATGGGGTGCAAGCAAACAAGCCGGGAGGTGCAACCGGCGGCAGGTCAGGACCCGATCGCTTTCCGATCTGCTTAGGAGCACCACAAAGAGGACCAACGAAAGCACGCTCAACAGTCAGGTGTTCCCGTCTCGGTGCCCGACGTGCTAATCTGCCACATGGCCAAGCAGGTCCTCTCCAGAATCTCCTGGTGTATCGTCATTTTCGTTGGTGCTTCCGCGGGGTGTCACCGCGCTTCCGACCATAGCAATCTCCTCAAAGTTGTTCTGCAGGCGGACTGGTATCCGCAGCCGGAACATGGAGGTTTTTACACCGCGCTGGTGAAAGGCTATTACAAGGATGCCGGGTTGGATCTGAGCATTCAGCCTGGAGGGCCTTATCTGAACGTGGAGCAGCAAGTATCGATCGGTGCGGCGCAGTTCGGGATGAGCAGTTCGGACAGGATTCTTGAGTCCCTTGCGGACGGGCAGCCGCTTGTAGCGGTCGCTGCAACGATGCAGCACGATCCACAGGGCATCATGGTGCGCAAGAACTCGCCTATTCGTTCGTTCGCAGATCTGAACGGGCACACCGTTGCGATCAAGACTGGCTCTACCTGGTGGCAGTTCATCGAGAAGCGCTATGCGCTCAGGGATGTGCACGAAGTACCGGCGATGATGAACGTGGCAAATTTCGTGGCTGATCCGCAGTACATCCAGCAGGCATTTGCGACTTCCGAACCCTTTTTTGCGCAGCAGGCCGGAATCCAAACGCGCGTGCTTCTGACAAGCGATGCGGGATACAACCCCTATCGTGTCATGTTCACCAGGCGAGATTATCTGCAGCAGCACCAGGACGTGGTGGGGAAATTTGTGGGAGCGTCGCTAAGGGGTTGGCGCGATTACCTGAACGATCCATCCACAGCACACGCGGAGATCCGCAGGCTGAACCCCGCGCTCAATCCGCAATGGATGTATTTTACGTGGAATGCATTGCGGGACGGCCATTTTGTCTTAGGGGAAGATCCGAGCGGGGCGCAGTTAGGGAAGATGACTGCCCCGCGGTGGGACACGATGTACAAGCAGCTCCTCGATTTAAAGGTCATTGAACAGAAGTTGGATCCGGCGCTGGCCTACACTCTGCAATTTGCGGGAACGAACTAGCGCCCGCAATCAAGAGACGACGTGGATCTCTTCATTAGAGGCGGGACGGTGATCACGATGGACGCGGATTTCCGCGTCATCGACGACGGCGGTGTCGCGATTGAGGGCGACACGATCACGGCCGTAGGCAGACGCATCGATCTCGAACCCCACGCCGGCCACGCCAGGAGAATCGAAGCGGGCGGCACGCTGGTGATGCCTGGAATGATTAACGGGCACGCGCACGCGGCCATGAGCCTATTTCGTGGAGTCGCTGAAGATCACTCTCTTAACGATTGGTTGCAAAAGTACATTTTCCCTGCGGAAGTTCGCAACGTAACGGAGGATTTCGTCTTATGGGGCACGCGACTCGGTGTTCTCGAGATGCTCCGTGGTGGCATTACGACGTATGCCGACATGTATTACTTCGAAGACGTGGTCGCGCGCGTCACGAAAGAAGCCGGCATGCGCGGGGTGCTCGGTGAAACGATCGTCGATTTCCCGGCTCCGGACCACAGGACACCGGCAGCCGCCTTAGAGTACACCGAGGAATTCATCGAGCGCTGGAAGAAGGATCCGCTTATCACCCCCGCCGTTGCCCCGCACTCGATCTATACCCTTTCCACCGAAAATCTGAAGGCAGCTACCGCCCTTGCCAGGCGTAGCGGAACGCCAATTTTGATTCATGTGGCGGAGGCGCCGTTTGAGAGCGAGCTGAGCCACCACCAACATGGCATGTCGCCAGTGGCCTACCTCGACAGCATTGGATTGCTGGGCCCCGACGTGATCGCAGCACACACGGTTTGGCTCGACGAAGACGACATTCTGACGCTGGTAAAGCGGGGCGTAGGGTCGATTCACAACCCATCCAGCAACATGAAATTGGCTTCCGGCGTGATGCGCGTGGTCGATTTGCTGGCCGCAGGACAAGCCGTGGGCCTGGCCACCGATAGCGCCGCCAGCAATAACAATCAGGATCTGTTCCAGGAGATGAATATTGCCGCTAAGTTACAAAAGGTGACCCGCATGGATCCGAGAGCGCTGCCCGCAAGACAGGTTGTGGAAATGGCCACAATCGGGGGTGCCCGCGCCTTGCACCTTGACGATCAAATCGGGTCAATCGCAGCGGGTAAACAGGCTGACATCATTTTGATCGGCACGGCCGCGACACATGCGACGCCGATGTACAACGTCTATTCGCAGCTGGTCTACGCGCTGAACGCGCACGATGTGAGGAGCGCCGTGATCGCGGGCAAGGTCGTGATGGAAGATCGCGTAATGTCCACAATGGATAAGCCGGGAATTTTGGCCAAGGCGCACGAATATCAGAGAAAAATATCGGCATCCCTCGTCGAAGCAAGGGCGATTTAGGGTCACTTCGTCTTTGGCGAAAAAAGCAAAAGAAGATTTCTGGCCAACGCTGCTACGAAACGCGGCCAAGGCCGCGACGAGCGCGTCGCTTTTGCTTGTGCCCTAACGCGGCGGCCCATATACTACCCGCCAATTTTCAATCGGGAGAATTCCAATAGATGCACCGATTTGTTGGGATCCTGGGCATCGTGTTTGTCATCGGCGTGGCAGTTCTGTTCTCTACCAATCGCCGTGCGATTCGACTGAAGACCGTGGCCTGGGGCCTCGGACTGCAGGTCGCGCTGGCATTCCTCGTGATTAAGTGGACGTTCGGGCGGACGGCGTTTCATGCCCTTGGCCAAGGAGCTGAATGGCTGCTTGATTTTTCCTATTACGGATCGTCCTTCATTTTCGGGGAGCTCGGCCAAAAGGACTCGCCCCGCGGATTTATTTTTGCCTTCCAGGCGCTGCCGATCATTATTTTCATCGCTGCGTTTTTTGCCCTGCTCTACTACTGGGGCGTCATGCAACTCATCGTGAAAGCTGCGGCCAAGTTGATGACGCGGCTGATGGGAGCGAGCGGCGCGGAATCGCTCAACGTGGCGGCGAGCATTTTCATGGGCCAGACCGAAGCACCTCTAACGATTCGCCCGTTCCTTCCCGAAGTCACGCGATCCGAGCTCATGACCATCATGACCAGCGGCATGGCCCACGTTTCCGGTAGCCTGATGGGTGCGTATATGGCCTACGGGATCAAGGCCGAGCATTTGCTGGCGGCTGTGATCATGACCGCTCCCGGCACTATCTTGATTGCCAAGGTGCTGGTTCCTGAGACGGAAAAGCCGCTGACGGCCGGCCGCGTGGAAATGGCAGAGATGGAGCGGGAAACCAATGCGCTTGGCGCGATCGCCCGCGGAACGATCGACGGACTTCATCTCGCGCTCAATGTGGCGGCGATGCTGGTCTCATTCATCGCGCTCATCTATCTCCTCGATGCGATCTTCGACGGCGCGCACAAGCTTTTCCTAGCACACCACATGGGCTGGTTTCCGACGAGTCTCGAACAGATTTTCGGCTGGATTTTTGCTCCTGTCGCCTGGCTTGCTGGCGTTCAGTGGCACGACTGCAGCACGGTAGGCTATTTGATGGGCCTGCGAATGGTCACAAACGAGCTGGTCGCTTTTCAGCGGCTGGGCCCGATGCAGGCGACTCTTGATCCCCGCTCGTTCACGATCGCCACTTTCGCCTTGTGCGGCTTCGCGAATTTCAGTTCGATCGGGATTCAGATTGGCGGGATCGGAGCCCTCGCGCCCAACAAAAAATCCGAGTTGGCGCGGCTTGGCGTTCGCGCCATGCTGGCAGGCACGATGGCGAATCTGATGTCCGCTTCGATCGTGGGAATTATGCTGAAATGAGCCCCGCGTTCCCAAGGAAAACTGTTCCTGAAGGAGAGTTCGAAAGGGCCTCGCGCGCTGCCAGGTTCATTCAGTCAAGGACGAAGCTGCGGCCCAAGATCGGTGTGGTGCTCGGCTCCGGCCTGGGAGCTTTTGCCGCTGAACTCGCGTCGACTGCGCGAATTCCTTACGACAAAATTCCAGATTTTCCGCGGGCGACGGTGGACGGTCACGCCGGAGCGCTGGTGATCGGGAAAATAGGCGACGTACCCGTTGCGGTAATGCAAGGGCGGGTGCACGTGTACGAGGGTTACTCGCCGAACGATGTCGTATTCCCCATGCGTGTGCTGGGCCGGTTGGGGATTCGCGCGGCGATTCTGACCAACGCCGCGGGCGCCATCAGTCCGCAATACGATCAAGGCGCCCTGGTAGTGATTCGCGATCACATTAATTTGCAAGGCACAAACCCACTGATTGGTCCCAACGACGTGCGCCTTGGGGTGAGGTTTCCGGACATGACACAGGCGTATAGCGCTGAATATCGTGAAATCGCCTTAGGCGAAGCGAAGCGGCTCGGGATTACCGCTCATCAAGGAGTGTATGCGGCGTTGGCCGGCCCCAGCTTTGAGACTCCGGCCGAGATTCGCTATCTGAAAACGATCGGCGCGGACCTGGTCGGAATGTCCACTGTGCCAGAAGTGATTGCCGCGCGGCACATGGGCATTCGAGTGCTGGGGATTTCATGTGCGACGAACATGGCTGCGGGAATTTCGGATCAACCGTTGAGCCACGAGGAAGTGATGGAGACCGGCCAGCGTGTAAAAGGGCAATTCGTCGCGCTGCTGCGAGCGATCATTCCAGCCATCGCGCAAGGTACTCAGTAACACTGCGGAAACCTAGAATCCTCACCATGTTCACGTCGCTGAAATATCAGTCGATTCGATAGGAACGATTTGGATTTTGAGTTTGCTGTTCTGTGCTCGAGTGGGCAGACTGAAGGAGGCTAATTGATGTAGGTAAGGCCGTCTTGCTTTTCCACGTGGAGAAGTAGTTGTACCACCGCCCCGGTCAAGCGGTGGCGCTGTGAGGCCCGGTTTGGATCTCAGTTGAGAGATTCATAACGGTCCTGCATGGCCTCTATGCTGGGAAAAGGAGACGAAGAAGATGTCAGGATCCAACCCAGACGCATTCCCGCAAACCGGTCTAGAAGCAACGAAACAAAGCGCTGCTCAACCCTATCTCCGAGTCACGGCCGGCGGGCACAGCCTTTTCGCCGATGCGATCATTGCCGAGAACGTGATCGATCGCGGCAAGCGTGCCGCGAGTGCCGGACTCGCTCTGACCATCCAGGCTGCCATCGTGGTCGTGGGGGCCCTTGTGCCGCTGCTATTCACTGAAGGCATAGACCTCTTGAAACTCAATAACATGCTGTTGCTTACACCGTCGCCACTGATCGCACCGCCTCCTCCCGCGATCGACGTGCAGAGCATTGCGAAGCGGTCGGTTCTTCATGCGGCGCTGACGGCTCCGACGGTCATCCCCAGTAAAGTAGCTGTGTCTGCTCCAGATGAGGGTATGCCAGCGCCTACCATTTCTGATCTGACTGGAGGCGTTCCCGGCGGTGGCGATGTCTTGGGCGGATCGCTCACCAACGCACCCCCCCGCCTCCTCCTGCGCCAGCTGCCAAGCCCAAAGAGTTGCGGATTTTCACGGGCATGAAGGAGCCAGCGCTCCTCTACGCTCCGCCCCTTGTGTATGCTCCGGTAGCCAGGCAGGCGCATGTGCAGGGGACTGTGGTGATCGAGGCGATCATCGACGATAAGGGCAATGTCACGCAGGTGAAGGCAATCAGCGGTCCGGGATTGCTGACGCCCGCTGCGTTGAAGGCTGTCTCCGCGCGGAAGTATCAGCCGACATTACTGGACGGCCAACCGGTATCGATTCGCTTTGATGTGAAGGTTGACTTCAAGCTGAGCTAACCGGTAGGGGTCAGCGTCCGGTTAACCGCATTGTCCCATCCTGTGCGTTCCCGGCCGACGGCCGCCCTAGGCCGGAAAAGAAAAGGGGAAATGCAGCGCCGGGCCGCGCTCATCTGCCGAAGGGGCGGCCCGATCGCCGGCTGAGATTTAGGGGACTAGTCCGCCGTAGTCGTTGCGGGCGAGCGGCTCGACCGCGTGTAGGCGGGCTTATCGAGATCGTCGGAGCTGCTGCCCGAATCGCCGGCCTTGTCGATCTCGATGGATCCCTTGAAGTAAGCGCCGTCCTCGATCATGATACGAGCGGTCGTCAGATCGCCAATGACCGAGCCGTCCTTCTTGATCTCGATGCGGTCGCGGGCCCGCAGATTGCCCTTCACGTTGCCGTAAACGACGACTTCGCGGGCGATCACGTCGGCGGTCACGCGTGCGCTCGCGCCGATCGTGAGCTTGCGATCTTCGAGGTGAACCAGACCCTCAACGCTTCCGTCGATGGCCAGATCCTCGTTGCCCGTGATCTCACCTTTGACGTGCAGGCTTGCTCCGAGACGGGCCGTTCCGCTGCTGCTCATCCGGTCAGACGACGACGCCGGATAAGTGGAATCCAATGGTGCCATGGTCTTTGCCTCCCCAGAAAAAGTTGATGGTGTTACCGCTGGTCTAGGCTGCTGCGGGAGCGGCGTCCTAGAGGGAGTTTCCTGCTTCTTCTCTCCCCACATTTACACTGCCTCCTTAGGCCCAAGTGCGCCGAAAACTGCCGGATGAGTTGGGACTGGGCCTATCAATCTAGTCGGTCGCAGCGTTGGTGCCAAATCCAAAATGAAACAGTTGTGTCTCGTGCATTAACGGCGAAAGGATCGCCAATTCGGCCTCGAGCAGAAGTTCTGGGAGGGCTCTTGCAGATTCAACGGTAGCGAAACATTGTGCTTCGACCGTCCGTCAGAATAGAGCGGCCCATGCGAATTGCGAATCTGATTCTGTGCCTGGCGATGCTGGGCGTGGCTACTGCATCGCGAGCGGTCTCCGCGCTGACCGATGCGGCGCTCATTGAGCAAGGCGAGATTGCGGGAAGCAGCGGCCGGGGTGCGGATGTACGGGTGTACAAGGGCATTCCCTTTGCTGCCCCGCCCGTGGCGGGTCTGCGCTGGAAGCCTCCGCAGCCCCCCGATCACTGGCAGGGCGTTCGCCGGGCGACCGAGTTCGGTGACTCGTGCCCGCAGCCGCCCTATCCCGCAAACGGACTCTTTGCCGGGACCACTGTTCCCATCAGCGAGGACTGCCTGTACTTGAACATCTGGACGCCAGCTAAATCGGCAGGCGAACGGCTTCCGGTAATGGTCTGGATTCACGGAGGCGGGCTCTGCGAGCGGTTACGACGGCGAGAACCTAGCCCGCAAAGGTGTGGTTGTCGTGACCATCAACTATCGCCTTGGCCTCTTGGGTTTTCTGGCCTTACCCGAACTCGCCGCTGAGTCGCCGCATCATTCCTCCGGAAACTATGGACTGATGGACCAGATCGCTGCGCTTGGGTGGGTGCAACGAAATATCGCGGCGTTCGGCGGAGACGCGCGGCGGGTCACTATTTTTGGTCAATCGGCTGGCTCCGTATCTGTCAGTGTGTTAATGGCCAGTCCGCTGGCGAAGGGACTCTTCATGGGCGCGATCGGTGAGAGCGGCGGGCGCGCGCAAAGATTTTGGCTCGTTGGCGGACAAATTTCTTGAAGCATATCCAGCAGGCACATCGGAAGCCGCCGCCAGCGCCGCACATTACGCCTCGTTTCGCGACGGTGCGTTCGGCTGGGACATGCACCTGGACGCGCATGGAAACTCAGACAGGGCAGGGCCACACGTATCGTTACTACTTCACGCGGGTGCCGCCGGGAAGAGCCGGTGCGCGCCTCGACGCTTTTCATGGAGAGGAACTGGCTTACGTCTTTGAGAATTTTCCGTTTCGCCTCTTCTACGTGGATGTGGACAAGCAATTGGGCGAAGCGATCTCGAGTTACTGGGTGAATTTCGCGAAAACAGGCGATCCGAATCGTGCGGGCCTGCCCCCTGGCCTGTCTACGATCGGGCGAGAGATGACGCGTTGGAGTGCGGCGACGAGGTTAAAGTGCAGTTCGGTGTGAACGCCGCGGGGCTCGATTTCTCGATATCTACAACCAGTCCCTTCGCTCGGCGTTCCACTAACCGCTGAGAATCAATATTTGCGCAGGACCCCGACGACGCGGCCTTGGATCTTGACCTCTTGTGCCGGCACGATCATTGGGTCCATTGTTGAATTTGCCGGCTGGAGACGAATCTTGCCGCCCTGTTCGCGATAGAAGCGCTTCACTGTTGCTTCATCCTCACCGACCAAAGCGACGACGATTTCCCCCGGGTTGGCCACCTGGGTTTGCTCGACCACGATATAATCCCCATCTAGAATATGGTCCTCGCGCATCGACTCGCCCTTCACTTTGAGAACGAAGTTATTATGGCCGCGGGTGAAATCGGCGAGAGAGATTGATTCGTTGTCTTCGACGGCTTCGAGCGGACGCCCTGCCGCGATGCTTCCCGCGAGCGGAAGTTCAACCACGTGTCGGTCGAGAATTTCCTCGCGCACCGGCTTGGGAAGCTGCGTCACTTCAATCGACCGGCTCTGGTTATAGCCCCGCCGGATGAATCCCTTTCGTTCGAGTGTGGAGAGATGCTTGTGCACGGTGGCAAGCGAGGTCAGCTTCAGTGCGTGCGCGATCTCCTCGAAACTGGGCGAGTAGCCGTTCTTGTTAATGAACCCGACCAGATAATTCAGGACTTCTTTCTGTCGTTTGGTTAGCGCCACTCAACACCCCCTGCGGACCCCAATTTAATCAGGCAGTGTAGGCGAATTAAAAGCGAAAGTCAATGGTACTTCAGAACAGGTAGTGTCTTAATTTAATTTCTGGTCGAAGGGACAGGCGAAGAAGATTCATGCAGGGCCGATGCCAAGCTCAAAGAGTTGATGCCGAACCAAGTGCCAAAGAAAACTGTCTGTGTTCCGGCGCGGCATGTCGCAGCGGTTGTAGTTGGTAACGCGAAGTTTTACGATTTCCTGCCTACGCATGCCTTGCGCACTATCGACGGAGCTTTTTTCCCGTTTGAGTTCACCGTCATCAAGCTTGCTGGCCTCGCTTGCCACTTTTGCGCCTGTCGGGGTCTTGTCAGTGGGCGGATCGAGGATCGCGTAGGGCGGTTTTTCCGTGCGCCGCGAGCCGGAGTGAATAATGCTCTCCCTGAGCGCCGGAGTTTACGGCTGGTTGGCGTTTCGGGCGGGGGCGTTGGGCGTCAGCTTGCGGATGATAAACTCCTGGAACACGCCCGCCAGCGCCGTTTCACCGATTCGAATGCCTGCCGTCTGGAAGGTCAAACCGGCGCCTCGATTGCTCGCCGGGTAGTACAGGTTGGCGATGCCGCCGGCTGCCAGATTGCCGAGAACATTGGAGTAGTTTGGCTGCCACTTTTTGTTGTCGCCTTTGCAAATGAAGGCCGCCGAAAGAGCATAGAAGAACCGCGATTTGAAGCTCCCTGTTCCTTTGTAGAAATAGCGCGGGTCCTGTTTCAGCAGCGTGGGAAATACGGCGCCGCCCAGAAATGTGCCGTTGACAACGTCCGCGTAGGTCGCGCCAAAGCGTTTGAAATAGCCCTCCACGCCGCCGCCGTAGCCCTTAAAGGCATTGGTCTGCTGCTCGGCCCCGGCAACCGCAGCGACCAAAACGATCGTGACGGGATCGCTTGAGGACTTCCAAGCGAGGCTGAACTTTAGTTTTGTTGAAAGCGGAGCGGCATTCGGTACATAGCTTACGAAGTAATTCGGAATGATGCCGAGCACTCGCTGCTTTTCTTGTTGCCGGACCTCCTGCTCCGCCTGTTCCTGTTCTGTCAGTGCACCGACTGACACCTGCGTGGTAGCCGTGGCGATGATTAGGGTGATCGGTGGAGCGACATAGTGCTCGGCTGGATGCACTGTTCCCGAAACGACTTGCGTCGCAAAGTTTGTCGCTGAAATCGTTAGCTGAAAATTTCCGACCGGCACGTTGAGAAAATAGAATTGCCCATAACCATCCGTGACTGTCTCTTGCTCCGGTGCTTGATTGGCGAGCGTGAGTTTGACGTGGGCGCCGGGGATCAGTGCGCCCGTTTGATCGACAACAGTTCCGGCGACAGTTCCCGGCTCTTGCAGATTAGGTTGCGCACTGGGTGGGGCTGGCGCAGGCCTCTGCTGGGCGCAAGCGAAACAGGGACAGCCAATCACGACACCGATGCCTAGCCAGGAAGAGAGCCCAAGGCGCAGCAGTAGCTTCGCAATGGTTCGGACCAACAATGCCCCTCTGTGAATACCCGCAGAATCCGCCCCCATTACTCTACAGTGCTTCGTCTTAGGTCGCAGCAAGGTATCTACGCAGTCCTTGGGTAGGATCTAACAGCGGCAATCAAGCCATGCCCGCAAGCGGTAATAGCCTGCTACGTTCTTGGATCTATATTCAACAATATGGGATGCGGGTGGAACGTCTCACGATGCATCGGTCCCGGCCCATAGGTTCATGGTGTTGAGTTCTCCGCGGCCAGCGGCCTTCAGGTAGAGGAACAACTGCATGCGGTAGGCCGAATAGTGACAAAGCGGGAGCCGGACGATCCACAGGCCGCGGCTAGCCTTGAGCCGAACATTTCCACTTCTGCGCGCAAAGCCGCGTCCGTGCATTGGCCAATCAGTTCGGCGAATAAATCGCACTGTTTTGCGATCGCAGCTTTGGCTTGCTCGAGATTCATGGCTTTGGCAGCAGCTTCGGCCGGCTGCCATCGGGCTCGGAACCCCTCCATCGTGAAGTCGCCAGCGACGATCGTTACTAGCTGCGCCGGCGCCATCACCACCAGATATTGCATGAGTTCCAACAGACTGCGCTGCTTTGCGCTGGGACGATAATCCAGCATCCTGGGTTCGATTTTCGAAGCCAGGTGAAGCACCAGCCGGACTTCATTCTGCAACGCGATGATCACTTCCTGCCTGGTCAGAACCATACTTGCAGTCCCTCCGTCATTCCAGGTTCCCCGTCATTTTAGCGGTTCTGCAACTGCATGTTCCACGATTGTCAGCGCGGAGACAGAATCGGGCCTGCGATATTGGCGATACGCTTCGCCCATATCGCCGGCGCCGAGAGGCGACTCAATCTGAGAAGGCGTTCGTTTCGTGCCTGCGGATACCAACCTCAGGGGGAGCAGACTATTTCGTTTACTGCGTACAGAAGGAACGCCCTGGCGCATCTTAGTTCGCGGTCTTTTTGAAAAAGTTGCTGCGTTCATTCGTACGCGAGTGCCTCGACGGGGTCTTTGCGACTGGCCAGCCATGCCGGGTAGCACGCGCCCATGAGCCCACCAAGGAGAGCGATCACGCCGGCGAGGAAGATCCATTTCAATG